>JGI1356J14229_10002240_pt1 | contig 15494 bp, 16 predicted proteins | sample Subgrocontami58m_FD_14229 | JGI IMG/M metagenome (IMG submission 14229) | reverse complement strand
TACGAATGTTGGTCCGCGTGTCACGTCCACGCTGGCGCTCGTGATGTGATTATAACGAACAAATCCAAAGAGGCGAGGGGAAATGCCCTCACACCGATTATGACGATTTTTGGGCGGGAGGAGTAACCCCCTCCGTCCTTCGGACATCTACCCAAATACGATGATGAAATTATTTATGCGGATTCACCCTCGCCCCGATTGTGACGATTTTTCGTCGGGACGACTTCCCCCTTTGCGAAGCACCCTGTGGGCTCCCAAGCGGGAGAGGGCAGCCTTTTGGCGGAACCAGTTATTTCGGCAATTCCACCACAATCCCCTCAAACCTGCTGAAATGCTTTTGGTCGAACGTGTAAGCCTTATCAACGTTGTTCTTGGCCATCCACGCCGCGTTGAAGGCATCAATGAAATCCGCGTTTTTATTGGTGTAATGGACAATCGCTTGCAGGATCAAATCTGAGTCAGCCACCTCCAATCCATCGGTATTCAAGATTCCCAAGATCATCGTCTGGGTTTCTTTTTTATCGAGTTCGTAATAACTTTCCAGCGTCCAGACGATTTCGGCGATCACGATGCTCGTCGTGACTAGATTGACTTTTCCTTTCGAAGCACGGTGAAGAAGAGACTCGACCAAATCCGCCTGGGCGGGAACGTCATTGGTAAGATATCGTAGAAACAGATTGGTATCTGCGAAGACGGTTTCAGCCTCCATCTTGGCTTTCCCTTTTTGGGACACGTTTTGTCTTCACCTGCTTGCGAATGGAATCAAAGTCCTGCTTGCCCGAAACGTGCACACGTCCGCGCATGTTCAGCAAAGTATGCGTAATTGATTTAATAACAACCTGCTCGCCGTCAATGATGAAGACGATTTGGTCGCCTTCAACGACCTTGATTTTCATCCGCACTTCTTTTGGCAAGACAATCTGCCCACGACGCCCAATTCTTGTGGTTAACATTTGAAATCTCCTGTGACTGACAGAAATATGTATCGTCAGTCATTTCGGTATTTTATCAGACATATAGAAATTGCTCAAGTCTTGTATGCAAGGGGAGTAATGTGGCACTATTGGCGATGGAGAATCCGCCCACGTTGTTAAGGGTGTGGGTGTGGCCACTCTGCCCTGTCAGACATCTTTGCGTAGCACCCTGCGGCTCCCCAAATACGACATTGAAATTATTTATGCGGATTCAGTTTGCATCGTGGTCGGATTTGGGGGGACATCGTACCCGAGCGAAGCGAGTGGTAGACTTGGCAATGGGCTTCTGGTTTGAGCGCGGATTTGAATGGTCCGCTGGGAGGATTGTAGCGAAATAACAAATGATATACTTCCAATGAAAAGAGTAAACTCCATGGATCAAGATCATAATAAGATGATTCGGGAACGCATATTAGCCCGCGAAACATTTGTGCGGGCAATTTTTAGTAGACGGCAGAAAGGGTCAACTGTGGAGTGGCTCAAAGTCGTGGTGCGCCCGGTGGAGATCAAAGGTGGTATTAATCTTCAGTTCTCTTATTTTGATGAGAAAAAAGATACCACCAGGAATTACGAACTTGACAAAGCCGCATCCAAAGTGGATGAGTTGTTGGCGCTTCCTTTTAGGAATATATTTATCGAGAACCATACCAGTAATCTTCAAATCAATATATCCAAAAAGGGGAAGATTTTGGTGAATGAACTCAAAACCTCCACTCCCGTCGTCGCAAATCTAACTCATAATCGCCAGAAAAAAAGGATCCTGTCAGTGAATAATGCAGAACCGTTCCTGAAAGCAGTCGGCATCATGACGCGGGACGGCAGGATCAAAGCAGATATGCAAAGGAAATATACGCAGATTAACGAGTTTCTGCGCCTGGTAGATGATACTGATTTCTTTGATGGCTATAAAGAGAAGCCAGTCCATATCGTGGACTTTGGTTGTGGGAATGCATATCTCACTTTCGCGATCTACTATTATCTTCACGACATTCTAAGCCTGGACGCACATGTGGTGGGTGTGGATATTAAAGCGGATCTGATCGAACGCCATCAGGAGAAAGCCAAATCGTTAGGGTGGAGTCAGCTCACTTTTAAGGTCGGCAAGGTTTCAGACTTCCAATCAGAGACAAAGCCTGAAGTTGTCCTTGCCTTGCATGCCTGTGATACAGCAACCGATGACGCATTGGCTCAAGGCATCCGATGGGACAGCAAGTTGATCTTGTGTGCGCCTTGTTGTCAACACGAACTGCAGGTTCAGTTGTCTCATGTTTCAGCGCCAACTCCATTTTTGCCTGTTACCCATCATGGCATATTGTTTGAACGTATGGGAGATATATTGACGGATACCTTCCGTGCCGCCATTTTACGCATCATGGGGTATCACACAGATGTGACACAGTTCGTCCCCATTGAACATACCGCCAAAAACCTGATGATCCGCTCTGTGAAGACCTCCTCCGCAGGGAACGCTCGTTGGATTGATGAATACAAAAAACTGAAAGAGTTCTGGCAGGTCACGCCTTACCTTGAACGATTATTAGGTGATCTATACACTCAGTTCGTAAAGGATGATTGAGATTTTAAGTCAATATTCTCGCGCACTGCCTTCCGGATTTCCAACGCAGATCCCGGCCAACGAGGAGTTTTGCTTTGTCAAACTAATATTACAGCGCAAAGTTGCTCCCTGCGCCGTCCCCGGCGCAGGAGTTTTCCAGTAATACGCCGCCAAGGACTGCGGCTTTGAGCCTGACTTTGCGCTGTAATACTAATTGTCCATGCCGTTTTTGATCAAGCAGGTCTTGCAGCAGGGCACAGACCGAGTCACGGTCCGCGTATACGTACATGACGGGGATGATATGGTAGTGGCGGTGTCCTGACGGTTCGACTCGCTATGCGGCTCACCGTGTCAAAGGGATTACTTTGAGAGCGCTTGACTAGAGAGGAGAAGTAACATTTACCGTGATGCAATTCGAAAGGAATAATGACACATGGTATAATTTGCCCGCTTGAACTAAAAATGGAGAGGTCGCGTAGTCTGGCTTAGCGCGCACGCTTGGAAAGCGTGTAACCCACAAAGGTTCGCGGGTTCGAATCCCGCCCTCTCCGCCAAAAAAAACGCCTCATAGTTTAGGTTCTCGCGCCCCCATTGAGGGGATGATATTCGAATCCCGCCCTCTCCGCCAAAAAAAACGCCTCATAATTTAGGTTCTCGCGCCCCCATTGAGGGGATGATATTCAACAAAAAAGACTTGAGCGTTTGATCAAGTCTTTTTTGATTTCCACCGATTACGGTGTCGGGGTTGTTGTCAGAACCGTTGATGGGAGCGGTTTACCCGCAAAAATCACCAGATCAGCGATCGCTTCAGTATGGCCGGGCGCATCCGCACGGGTAGCGGCAATGAATTCATACAATAGGGATGATTCCCAGTTGCCAGAGCCGAGAATGTCTGTGCCACTGGATTCGGCGTCGGCGCGGCGTGAACCGGCTCTTATGCCCGCGTAGCTGCTCAAGTCCAGTTGTGCGGGGGAGACAGCCACATCCACGGAGTGGCAGGAAACACAGGAAAGCGAGCCTGAATACCAAAGGTTGCTTTCGATAAAAAGAAGCTTCACTTCTTCAAAAGTGGATTCACAATTATGTCCGTTGATATCCACAAATTGGAACACATCCGTTTCAGAGGAACCAGCGGCAACCCATCCACCGATTAAATCCACTGCTGCGACGCTGCATTGGTCGGGAACGGCAACTTCACCAATGGTGGTTTGCATGGCAGGCAGGGTGGCCGGAATAAGGGTTGGAATGGGCGTTCGTTCAACTACGAATGCGCCGCGATTACAAGTTAATGTGAATCCACAAGCGTTGACATAGATAAAGCTGATCCATGCCAGGAGTCCAAAGACAAAAACGACCAATGTGCCATAGATATATTTTCTTACATCGTCTTTCATGAGAAATACCTCCCTATTGCCCTTCCACCGTTGTGAGCGTGCGGATGTAATTCACTACATCCCAGCGCTCACGCACAGTCAGGTTTTCATTGAGCGGCGGCATTTGCCCGGAGAATTGTATATCCGGGAACAAGCTGTTGTTTGGGTTAGATATGCCATTTGAAATGGTCAGGAAAAGACTGCCATCGCTTTTGCTTTGAACCAGTTCGCTGGTCAGGTTGGCGGGCTTTTTCTTGACGAGAAAAGCCGCGATCGTTCCATTTCCCTGCCCATCCTCACCATGACACATCTGGCAATGAATGGAATATAGTTCTGCACCTCGTGCAAATGAGATCTCATCAGCAGGCACTGGATTGAGCGGCGCACCCGTACCAGGAATGTAGGCGGCGCCTTCCACCGGAATGGAACGTGCTGGGACAGGAAGTGGCTGCTCCTGGGTGCCATAAGAATCCTGGATCTCCATGAACACGACCCAGTCAATTTTGATCACATCATAAGCGAATATCATCAACGCGCCTATCAGCACGCCAAGGACTGCAAATACGGCTACAAGCTGTTTGAACAATCTCATAGGTGTTCCACCTCCGCAACCTCAACCTTTTCCGCACCGAGGGCGGTCATGGCTTTGGTGAATTTGTCTTTGCTCTCCTCGGGACATATAAAGAAAATAGCAATTTTTCCGTCGCTGACTTCTTTCACATATTCCATCGGGCGATAGTTGGGGAAATAGCTATCCAGAAAAACACCGAGGAACGTAGAGAGTAACATACCGAGCATGGTGATCTCGAATAAAATAACAACAGTAGGCGGCCCCGGGACAAAAGCCTGGGGTCCAACCTGAATTGGATATGGGTACAAATAGGGCACAACAAAAGTCAGAAAAACAGCTCCCAGAANACCNAATACCGCACCGCCCGCGGCNAGACGGGGAACATTCGTCCACTGGCTGGGACGGCCGAGCATGGCTTCGGTAACAGGAATGCCAGAGATGACATTCATATGATCGTCAGTGAGGCCTAAAGCGCGGAGTTGTTCAATTGCATCCGCAGCAGGTTCGAGGTCAGGAAAGACCGCTAACAGGGAAATATTGTCAGCCATGTGAGTCCTCTTATTCCAATTCGCTGACCGTTACAACGGTCTCGCGTCCATATTTTTTGAGTGCGTGCGCCATTTGGCCTTCCTGCACTTCCCAGACTGGAACGAGGGGAATAAGACGGGAGGCCGCCATATAGAGCAGGATAAACAAGGCCAATGTGCCGATGCCAAGTGGAATCTCAACGCCGGGCTCATAGAGTCGCCATGTAAAAGGCATGCGGTTGATGCTGAGAGAAACAGGGATAATGATATAACGTTCAAACCACATGCCGACGTTGATGAGCAAGCCGACAATGAATGCGATCCATGGTGTGGAGCGCCACTTGCGATTCCACAATACAGCCCAGGGAATCGCTATGTTGAAAATCAACATGGCAAACCACATCCAACCCAAGGGGCCAGCTTCGTGAAAGTGGAGCAGCTGATGCGTCCACTTGTCGCCACCATACCACTGCACCATGTAATCGTTGAAGAAGAAGTACGCCCAGGTCATGGAAATAATGAGCATAAGCTTTCCAATCGCTTCGAAGTGCTCCGGGCGGATGAAGTATTTCATATTCTTCATGGTCCCACGGACGACCGCAAGTACCATAATTACAGCGCCCATGCCTGAGTGCAAAGCCCCAACTACAAAGTACGGGCCAAAGATGGTGGAATTCCAACCAGGGCGGGTAGCCGCCGCAAAGTCCCACGACACGATCGTATGCACGGAGAACATAACCGGGATGATGGCAAAGGCGAAGATGTTCATCGCGTTTCGCAGATGCGTCCATTCACCTTCGGTGCCACGGAAGCCAAGTGCAAGAGTTTTGTAGAAGGTCTTGCGCCAACCGGTAGATCGATCACGCGCCATGGCGAGATCCGGGATGAGCGGCAGGAAGAGATACATGGTGGACGAAAGCAGATAGGTCGTGATCGCCAGCAAATCCCATGTGAGCGGTGAATGCATGTTTGGCCACAACAGACGCTCATTCGGATAAGGCATAAGCCAATAGAATAACCATACCCGACCCAGATGCATGAAAATACTAAAACCTGCCTGCACCAGGCCGAAGGTGGTCATCAATTCCGCGGCGCGGGTGAACGGGCGGCGGAACTCGGCTTTGAACACACGCAGAATGGCGGAAATGAAAGTTCCTGCATGGCTGATACCGATCCAAAACACGGTGTTGACGAGGAAAACACCCCAATATGCAGGTCGGTTGACGCCTGCAATACCGAGGCCTTCCACGATCATTTTTGCCCATGTATAAACCAAACCATACGCCACAATTGCACTCAGCACCGCGAAGACAGCCCAGAACTTCCAGGAAGTTGTGTGCATGGATTCCATGACCATCTCATTCATTTGACCGCGTGGAAGCGGATCCAGCATTAGGTGTTTTTCGCGGAAGTACTCTTCACCATGGTTATGGAGTTCAGCCTTGGCATGATTATTTTCTGCTTTTTTGTTGTATTCAGCCATAATTACCCTCCCTTGAAGTAGGTAACGTTCGGCAACGTGCCAAGTTCTTCAAGATGTTTAACTCCGTGCCCGTGAACGCGAGCCAATTGCGAGACGAGCGAATCAGGGTCATCCACGCGGCCAAAGGTGATGGCGCTGGCAGGGCAAGCCTGTGCGCAGGCAGTGGTGAATTCACCATCCACTACTTCGCGGCCTTCCGACTTGGCCTTATCCTGTGCCTTGTGAATGCGCTGGATGCAGAAGGTGCATTTTTCCATAACACCACGGCGGCGGACTGTTACATCGGGATTTAGTTGGTTTGGCAAAGGTTCCGGGCGTTCGTAATCGCGCCAGTTGAAGGAACGCACCTGATACGGACAGTTGTTCGCACAGTAACGTGTACCGACACAACGGTTGTACACCTGCAAATTTAATTGCTCAGCCTGTGAATGAACTGTGGCGAACGCAGGGCATACAGGTTCACAAGGTGCGCTTCCACACTGCTGGCACATCATCGGTTGATTGGGCGTCATCTTCACTTCGGGNTACTCACCCTCCCAGAAACGCTCGATACGGATCCAATGCATCGAACGGCCGTAGCCTGAATCCTCTTCACCCACGAAGGAAAGATTATTTTCCATCGCGCAGGCGGCCACACAAGCCTGACAACCCGTGCACATATCCTGGTCAATGACCATGCCCCACTTGCCGGCATGTTCCTCGCTCAGCTTAACTTCGGAAATTTTCAGATCAGCTAATGTCGCCATAATTATTACTCCTCGCCAAGACCAATGCCATACACACCCATCAAACTTTCAAGGCGTGAAAGCGGTTTCTTTTTACCAGTCTTTTCAACTTTGACTTTCATACCAGCAAATGCGAGATCGCCCGCTTCATTAAAGTGTTGACCCAGCAGATCAACGGGATTGACACCGCGCTTCTCGGCATATCTGCCATAAGCAGTATGCCCCTGACCAAAAGGAATCGCGATCGTGTCCGGACGGATGGCTGGGTACACGTAAACGGCCGCTTCCAACTCTCCGGCCTCGCTCACGATCTTCACGACATCGTCATTTTCGATCCCAAGTTCATGCGCGGTGACAGGATTCATTTCGACCCATGTATTCCACATGACAGTGGTTGTGGGGTCGGGTAATTCCTGCAACCAGGGTTTATTTGCACCGGCTTCTGCCAATGTCGGTGAAACGAATGGGACGAAGAAAAACTCCCCTTCGCCTCTAAACTCTGCTTCTTGAGCGCTGAAGTTGCGGTTCAACACTTCCACGGTATTGGGAATGCCGCGCGTATCGGATAATTTCCAATAGCCGCCATATTGCTGGAAAGAAGCCATGAAAGTAAGAATATCCGGAGCAGAGATGGAGCCATCCGCTTCGCTCATCAAAGAAGCGACTTTGCTTTGCAAAAATTCGACCTCGTCTTTGAAAGGCAGGGCTTGTGCAAATTTACCGCCAGCAAGTTGGGCCGCAGTAATCAATACGTCTGCGGCTGCGCGGGTATTGTAGTATGGTGAAACGACGGGCTGTGCGCCGGACAATACAGGTTGAGCTGACCCGGTCGCTACACGCTGATATCCCCAGGATTCAAGTCCGTGATGGTCAGGGAAAACATAATCCGCTTCTCGTGCGGTTTCATCCGGAAAGGTTGCGAACGAAATGATCTGGGACACATATTTGCTCGCACCGCCAAATTCAAGCGAGGTTGGCAACTCAAAGAGCGGGTTGACACCATGTACGAATAAGACTTTGATCTTGCCATCGTACATCTTCTGAACAAGTTCCCGCATTTCCTTTGCGGAAGCAGGGCCCTGGTATTCTGTTTGATTTGGGGCCAGGGCTGAAAAATATACACCGCCAGGTTTTCCAAAATTATCGGATATGGCATTCAATGCTAAAACAGCCTCAGCAACAGCAAGCCCATTGCTCTGCCCGAGCGCCGCGCCGCCGGGGATGGCCAGCGCACCGCTGGAATTGGCAAACACCCCAGCGAGGTGTTCAAGTGTTTCAAGTTTGATACCGGACTTTGACGCAACTTCAAGCACGTCCACACTTGAGAAAGCGCGCGATATGGGGCCGCCGCGTAATTCAGAGGCGAGTCTGCCAATTGCAAGCGCAACCAAAGCCTCGCTTCCGGGGCGAAGCGGGATCCACTCATCCGCCTTGCCCGCAGTCGCGGACATACGCGATTCAAATTGCACAAAGGTTCCACGTCTCTTCGTTAGCGCTTCGCGCAAACCCGCGAAACCACGTGTGTAGGAAACGGGCGAGAGCCAGGTTTCAAGGAAATTCGCGCCAAAGGAGAAGACCACTTGTGCCCTAGCCACATCAAAGAAGGGCAGGCTGGTTTCACCAAAAAGATTCTTTGCTGCTTTGCTTAGCGTGGCGCGGGATTCAAACATGCTCAATGCGCCAAAGCGGACAGGGGCGTTGATGCCTGTCGCGTTCGCAAGATCAGAGGCGAGGTCAAAGAGATGATCGGGAGCCATGCCCATCAGGAAGGCAATTTCTTCGGGCTTGTTATTTTTGAGAGCATCAGCCACCACTCGAATAGCGGACTCCCAATCCATAACTTGCGTGGATTCACTGCCGCGCGAATCGCGTTTGAGCGGATCCGTGATGCGGTCTGGGTTATACAAACCATGCAAGGTTGCCTGTCCACGAGCGCAGGTCTTGCCGAGGTTAAGCGGATTGTTCGGATTGCCTTCGGTTTTGATCGCGCGTCCTTGCGAAGTGCGAACGACGAGACCGCACCCGGCCGCACACTCGCGGCAGGTCGTGGCGTAATATGTACTCTGACCGTTATAGTTGTATTCGGGCATCTGCATATAGGGTTCGCGCTTTACGTAACGCGAAGCAGGCCCACAACCGGTGAGGACCGCAGTCGTTGCCGCGCCTGCACCAGCCAGCTTTAAAAAATCACGCCGGGAAAATTTTTTGCTCATTGTTGATTCCTTTCGCCCGGATTAATAATGACAAGTGCCGCAGTCGGTCAGTTTGACCAGTATTTCATGGTCATCACCCGCAGTTCTTACATGACAATTCAAACACCAGCCCATGTTCATCAGTTGTGGGTTCTCGGCAATCGTTACTTTGGACATATCACCGTGGCATTCCTCGCAGTTCTTCCCGGCCGCAATATGAGCCCGATGGTTGAACTGAACGAAATCCGGCACAATGGCAACCGGTACCCATTCAATGGGCGAGCCGCTTTCCACCGCTTGTTTCAGCGGGGCAAGTAGTACGCTTGTCTGGGTTTTGGCGATCTGATTATGACAGGCCCAACACTTGGCCGAAGAGGGAATTCCCGCTGAAGGTCCTTTCGCTGCGCCTGGATGGCAGTACAAACATTGTATGCCAAAAGCAATATGTGTCTGATGAGGGAATTGAATGGGCTGTTCTGGCGGTTGCTGAGTCATATAGAGACCATAAGCCGCAATGCTGAACAGCCCCAGAAAGGCGATCCCTACCGCGATCAGGCCCAGAGGCTGTTTCAGCCAGTCAAAAATTCTTTTGAACATGGATGCTCCTGAAATGGACTTAAGCGCAGCGCCGCCGTTGCAAAAACGGCGGCGAAGGCTGAATTAACTCACTCAATACAGTGAAAACAAAAATATGAAAATGAATCCGTGATGGCATGAAGATTGATAAAACCGATCCCTGTAAGCATCAGGACAGGAATTGGCAAGATAACTTTCATGAGTACTTCCATGACATTCTCCATAATAGTAATCAATTGCTGAACCCCGCCAGCAAATAACTCGGTGGATTATACATTGAAAATGCAAAGAAGTACATATAAGGGCTGAATTGTGCAATTTCGATACATGATACAATGAGAGCGAACAAAATGATGAAAACAAACCATATTTTTGGAATCCTCATCACATTATGTCTCATCCTTGTCTTTGGGCTGGCAATCACAAATTTCAACCAGCCGGTTGTCCTGGCGCAAAACACGGATGCGACCCCTGCGCTTCAACAAGGTACTCCCGCACCGATCCTGCAGGATCAATCCGAAATTGGCTCCACAAATGGCATCCTTGTCATGGGCATTGTCATCGTGGGAATCATCATCACCCCTCTCTTATTTTACAAAAAAAGAAATATCTGATGCCAGGCGCGGTCCCGCAAGCTTGTTCTGCATCAGGCGACTCAATAACTCACCTTACGCTGTGTCATGTTGAGCAAAGCGAAACATCTCGTATTCCGCAGCAGAGACCCTTCGTGGAGTTTATCTTGAGCGAAGTCGAAAGGCTCAGGGAATTACGATTGTGTACGTAAGATGAGTCAATAACAGAAAAAATTCCTCTGGCTTTGCCAGAGGAATTTTTATAACGAAATCAATCCAAGCTCAATCCCACGCCGAACTGCCTCGGTTCGGCTCGAAATTCCCAACTTCGCATACAAAGACGAAAGGAACGCGTAAGATATAAAAAGCGAAATGGTAAATTTTGTTTTACGTTGAAATCCCTCTGGCGCTTTGTTCCAGCGGCAACAATTCGGCATAGATCATTTCGTGGGTGGGAGTTGGCACACCCATTGCGCGGCCCATGCGAATCACAGCGCCGGTCTGTTCGTTCAGTTCAGAGGGACGACCTTCCATAATATCTTTTTGCATGGAAGCCATCACATCCGGTTGGAGGGTGTCAATGCGTTTCATGGTTTCCGCCACAAGGTTATCTGAAAGCGGGATTCCGCGGGCGCGCGCAACTGCGGCAGTTTCATTCATGGCATTGTAGAGCATTGCGCGTGTTTCAGTCTTGGCGCGATATGCTCCAATGGGCTGGCGTGTGAAAGCGCCCACGCCGCTCGTGCCGGAAATAAAAACGAATTTCTCCCACATCGCAGCATTGATATCGCCAGGCGTATCCACTGTGATGCCGTTCAGCGCGGTAAATATTTCGTGCAATGAATCAACGCGTGTGCTTTTGGAACTATCCAATTCACCCAATGCGATGAACGGTTGAATACCCACGTGGCGAATGTATCCCGGCGCGGCAACAAAGACGCTGATGCGGCATAATCCGCCCAGCACATGTTCGCGCCCGAATGCGGCAAGCAAAGCGTCCATATGTTCCATGCCATTCAACAAGGGCAGGATCATCGTCGTCTCCCCCACCAGCGGTTTCATCTGTGTGATGGCAGAATCCAACTGCCAGGCTTTTGTGGCAAGGAGGACCAAATCCACGCGGCCAATGGATTGCGGCGAATCTGTCGCGTGGGCAGGATGGACGACAAAGTCGCCGCCGATCGAATCGACCCGTAAGCCTGATTCCTTCATCGCGGCAAGGTGCGCCCCCCGGGCGATGAAGGTCACATCCTGCCCGGCTTTCGCAAGTCTGCCGCCAAAGTATCCGCCAACGCCGCCTGAACCAAAGATCGCTGTTTTCACATGGGTTCTCCGAATCCGTACCAATTGATATGTAATTCAATGCAAGTATATCTTACACAACAAGATCAGTTTATTATCAGTACTTCAGGACGGAAATTTTACTAGGGCCCGTATGCAAAATCAACACAGTTATGTCATTCTGAGGAGCGGAGCGACGAAGAATCTCTACCTTTGCCCGAATTCACCCGATTTAGGGCAAAACGAGACCTTTCGCTCGACCCTTCACTTCGTTCAGGGCCTTGGCTCAGGGTGACATAAATTTAATTTGCATACACAATCTAATGAACCAGGTTCATACCCATCAGAATGGTGGGCGCGCCGCCATGGTTACACTCAATAGACATTATCGGAGATTAGTTCGGGACGCTTATGCACGCACGCGAAGAGACCAATTTATCAATCCCCCCATCCGTGGACTTGATCTGCCGTTCCAGACATTCCTTTTCATGCGGACTCTTTTTCGTCATTAGTATTTTGGGGCGATACAAACCATTCTTCGGTTAAATCTTTCCATCCAGGGTTCATCGAATCAATCAGGGCGATTTTCTTTGCTCTTAACCAGCCTTTGATCTGTTTTTCGCGTTCCATTGCCACATGTATGCTGGGTGTTGATTCGTAAAAGACTAAAAATTGAATATTGTATTTGTTGGTAAAACCTGGGACAAGTTTGTTTTTATGCTCATGGACGCGGCGCATTAAATTATTGGTCACGCCAGTGTAAAGCGTGCGAGATTTGTTGGTCATGATGTAGACGTAGTATTCTTTGCTCATAGTTTCACTTCTGACATGTCATCCTGAGGGAGCGTTCTTCGCGACTGAAGGATCGCTACGATAGTGGTAGAGACCCTTCGCTCGCCCCTTCACTTCGTTCAGGGCTTCGGCTCAGGGCGACATGACCTTATGATTCCACAATTCTTATCTCTTCCTCGCTCAACCCATTATAGTATCCTCTTTAGGGGACAACTGATAAACCCATTTATCAATCCCCCCATCCGTGGACTTGATCTGCCGTTCCAGACGTTCCTTTTCATGCGGACTTTGCGCGGAGGCGAGGCTCTTGTGCAAGCCCGGTATAGTCTTGACCAGCAAGGCGATCTTATCGTGCATGGACTTTTCGGAAAGGTCGGTGAAGTTGATAAGGCATTTTGGAATATTTTTCATCTCTTGACACTGCTGTTTGTCGGCAGCCCGCTCTTATTGTGCAAGACTCTTTTAACTTGAGCGTTGAGTGCCGCATTTTGTACAACGGTCTCTGTTATCGTCATTCCAAGTCCCGCAGTAATTGCATTTCCAGTTAGTCCAAGTGCGTTTGTGCGATTTGCAATTGGGGTTACTGCACACAGTTGCGTATTTATCGTTCCAGGTTCCGCACCAATCACATTTCCATTGCGACATAGTATTTTCTCCTTTTTACTTCAACCTGCCTAAATATCCATGCGCTTCTACTTGCATTTCTTCAATAGATTCCTCCATATCTTTAATCTGTTCATCAGAAAACTTATTCCATGGAAGGTTCAGTATTACATTGCATAGATACGGTTCTTTCATATTATTTGCCCACATGTTGTTTATGATTGATAACAACATCATTGACCAGAAAACCCATAGCCCTGGATTCGGGTCGGTTTCAGTTTGCGTTCTATTTTCTATTGCTTTACCCGCTTCTATTGCCGCTGTTTTAACGGCGGTTTTCTTACTTTGGACACGTCCAACATCAACCCCAGTTGTCAATAGACTGGCAAATATGCCAAACCCACTCCCATCGCCTTGTGTAACAAATCCCTTGTGGTTTACCAATTTATCAAGTTCAATCCAATACCACGCTATCTTTGCAAAAATATTAATTGGGTTTATAGTGAATTCTGCCTTTGCCCAAGTTTCAGCATTTTTATAATCATCCATGTTGGTTAGAACTAATGCCATTAAACCTGCAACGCCCTTTTTTTCTTCAATATTATCACCAGCCGCTTTGTAAGCCATAGTTAAGTAGCCTTGTGCTCTAGTGAGATGTCCAGAAACCGTGCCTTTGTCTGACTCACCAAAGATTTTTATAAAACTATCCATGCCTTTCCCGTATAGTTCATCTGCTTTGGATTGCTTTGGCGCAATATCACTGGTTGTCTGGCTTTGTTCTGGAACAAAACCTTTTTCTTTGCCACAATTAAGGCATTTATTAGTTCTGACATTGAAATTCCCACAATTTTTACATTTCCAGCCTGTGTCTTCTAACATATCATACTCCTATCTGCCTGATAAACATTTAACGAATCTTTTCCATGGTGGGCGGGCATCGCGGTAGGACAGCCAGTTGCCTGGCAGCCCTCGCACAAACCTGTGCTGAGCCTGTCGAAGTATCCCGGCGTGGCGCCAAGGCGCCACCGGGCTTTTCAGAAGTATTCGCATCCGCAAAAGGCATTAAGCCCAACCAGAGGCAACACTCATTCTCGCACGTTTAGGACTACCTACGATCAGTGGTTTAGCCATGTCAAACTGTTGCATCAGTTGATTGAAACCAAGCCAATTTTTGACGTTGAATACAACAGCATTGCGAATAACATTTCCGATCTGAACGCTGCTGTGAATGGTCATTGTATATTCCCCGCGGCGAGTGCAGCATAAAACTGACGCTGTTTTGGGAAGAGGCGGCTAACGGTTCGCGTCCGCGAAGCGCCCTGCAGGCAGCGGACAGTTGGGTCGGACTTGGACTCCCTGTCAAAACAGGTCACTGCTTGGGCGTAGTATATCTTACTGCTTGCTGTTCACTGATAACTACTCTCCTACTTCCCATACCTCTTCCGAATCTCCGGCAGGAAATAATCATCGAAGAAGCGATCCACATCGTAACCGGGCTTCCAATTCCAATCGGCGCGGGCGAGTGAATCGTCCACGTCCTCGGGCCATGAATCCACGATGCCCTGTCTGCGCGGGTTTGTCTCGAAGGTGATGCTGGCTTTTGAAAAAGCCTTCACTGCGCGCTGACGGAATTCATCCGCGGTGAGGGCGAAAGCCGCCACGTTATACACGTTGGCAGTCAATTTTTCGCGCGGCATATCCATGATCATCAAAAGTGACTTGATCGCATCGGGCATGGCCATGAAGGAAATTTTCGTATCCGCGCGCACGAAGCAGGAGTACGGTTTGCCCTGCGCCGCCGCGTGCAGCATCTCGGGGCCATAGTCGCTTGTGCCGCCGCTGGGCAATGTAAAGGCGGAGATCAAGCCCGGGAAGCGTAACGCCCGAAAGTCCAGCATGACCGGGGGTTTTTCATCCAAATGTTTCTGACCGTAGAACCTGCTGTAATACATCCCCAACTTTTCGCAATACAATTTATTGCATCCATACATCGTATGCGGGTTATCCCAATCCTCTTCCTTCACTGCGCCCGCGTTTTTCTTTGCATCAAGGCTTGGCATTCCATAGGCCGCTATCGAACTCGGGAATAAAAACTTGACCGCCTTTTTATATTTTTCGGAACGATACGCCGCCAGCATCAGCAGCTGCATCGTGCCTTCCACATTGATGCGATGCGCCTCTTCCGTGGCAATCTCCGCTTTGGATGAAAGCGAAGCCGCAAGATGAAAGATGATATCAAAATCATAATCGTAAAAAGTTTTTATCTTATA
>JGI1356J14229_10002237_pt1 | contig 15503 bp, 18 predicted proteins | sample Subgrocontami58m_FD_14229 | JGI IMG/M metagenome (IMG submission 14229) | reverse complement strand
ACGTGAAAGAGTCCGGGACGAGCTCGTGAGAATATTGAATTCGAACAGGCCGATGGATGCGCTTGTCCTCGCGCAGCAGCTCGGCATCCTTACATTCATCGTGTCAGACCTTATTCGCGGCATCGGCGTCGAACAAAATCAGGCCCATTCCTATGACGTCTTCGGTCATAACCTACGCACGATGCAGCACGGGGCCGATAAGGGCTGGGACTTCGATATCCGCCTCGCCGGTCTCTATCATGATATATCAAAGCCGGAGACCAGACGTTGGTCGGAAGAAAAGAAGGACTGGACCTTCCACGGCCACGACGTGGTTGGTTCACGTGTAACGAAGAAGGCGCTCGAGGACCTCCACTTTTCACGTGAGACAATCGACAAGGTCGTCAAACTAGTCCGCTGGCATATGTTCTTCTCGGACCCCGAGGTCGTTACCCTCTCGGCCGTGCGGCGTATGATCACGAACGTCGGCGAGGAGAACATCTGGGACCTGCTTAATCTGCGCATCTGTGACCGTATCGGCACCGGCCGGCCCAAGGAGCAGCCATTTCGCTTCCGTAAATACAAGGCGATGGTCGAGCAGGCGCTTCGCGACCCCATTTCAGTAACGATGCTGAAGACAGACGGGAATCACATTATGGAGAAGTTCCACGTGGAACCCGGGCCAAGGATTGGCTGGACGCTCAACGCGCTTCTTGAGGAAATACTTGATGATTCTGCTAAGAATGCGGAAGAATATTTGGATAAACGAACCGAGGAACTCCTGGAGATGCCTGAAGACGAGCTGAAGAGTCTTGGAGAATCAGGGAAGAAGAAGAGGGAAGAGGCAGAAGATGAGGAAGTACGCCAGATAATGGCTAAACATCACGTTTGCTAGTTATTATATGTGAAAGGTGTTCTACGTGGAACACCTGGCCGACGGAAACAAAAAAGCCGCCCTGGTGACTGGGAACGGATTAGGAGAAGGGGGCAAAAAATGATGTTCCAATCGGAGTGAGGGCAGCTTTTCTTATTTTTGCGCTCTCATTTGGAACACCATACCGAATGGCTTGTACCAGGAATCATCCTGGATGTGGGCAGGCACCTCATGAGAACGCACTGATGATGTGGAAAGAACGAGGAAGGAACACCCGTCCTTTGTTGAGCATAGAGCACTAAAGGACATTGTAAAGGACACCCTGTGGATAACTGTCCTTTATGAAAGTGTTATGGAAACGGGGCAGTGGTCGGAGCCGTAGCTGTCGGGGTGGATGTCGGCCTTCTTGAGACGCTTCGTTAATTCCTGCGAGACGAAGATATAGTCGAAGCGCCAGCCGACGTTGCGGTCGCGCGCCCGGGTGACGAGGTCCCAGTAAGTGTAGGCCTCGCGGCGGGTAGGGTAGAAGTGCCGGTAGGTGTCCACGTAACCGGCGCTTATAACCTCGTCGAGCCAGGCGCGCTCCTCGGGAAGGAAGCCCGTGCCGCCCTCGTTTTCTTTCGGCCGGGCGAGGTCGATCTCCTCATGGGCGGTGTTCACATCGCCGCAGAAGATGACCGGCTTCTGCTCGCGTAATTTCTCGGCAAACAAGAGGAACGCGTCGTAGAAGCGCAGCTTGTAGTCGAGCCGCTCGGGGCCGCGGCCGGCGTTGGGGAAGTAGACGTTCAGAAGCCAGAAATCCTCGTATTCGGCCCCTATCAAACGGCCCTCCTGGTCGAACTCCTTGATGCCCATGCCGTAAATCACTTTTAGCGGCTCGATCTTAGAATAGAGCGCGACGCCGCTGTAACCCTTGCGCACCTCGCTTGACGAGAAGAATGCGGAATATCCTGCCGGGGCCAGGAATTCTTCAGAGAGTTGGTCGGGGGACGCCTTGGTCTCTTGGAGGCCGAAGATGTCCGGCTTCACACCCTTCAAAAAAGATTCCCAGTACCCATCCTTTGCTAAGGACCGCAGCCCGTTCACATTCCACGAAACGATTCTCATATGTGGATTGTACAGGATTTTATGCGCGGCTTTTGCCGTGATACTTTTTATGGATTTCGCGGAGGTGGGAGTCGGTGATGTGGGTGTATATCTGCGTGGTGTTGATGGAGGCGTGGCCGAGGAGCTGCTGGACGGAACGAATGTCGGCACCATTAGATAGGAGGTCGGTGGCGAAGGCGTGGCGGAGTGTGTGGGGCGTGACGACGTTCGTGATACCCGCGCGCGCGACATACGTCTTCAAGTGTCGCTGCACGTCGCGGGGGATGATGCGGTGCAATTTATTCGGTCGGCCGTCGACGAAGAGCGCCTCCTCCATATCGTTCCTCGCTTTCAGATATTCGCGCACCGCCGCCTTCGCAGCGGGGGAGAGGAAGACGACCCGCACCTTCTCGCCCTTACCGCGCACAGAGAGCTCATCGCGCGAGAGATCGATGTCGGAGTTGAGCGCGCAGAGCTCGGAGACGCGCAGTCCGGTGGAGAAGAGGAGTTCGAGAATGGCGCTATCGCGCAGGTAATTCCTGGCTTTATCAGGGTCTTTTTCTTTTTTAAACGCCTCGCGCGGTGCTTGCATGAGCCGTTCGAGCTCGGCGGGAGTGATGAGGTCGAGCTGGCGCTCGGGGAGCTTGGCGAGCTCTATCTTCTCCGGTGAAATGGCGTCGATGTCGCGCTTGCGCAGGAACTTCAGAAAAGCGCGCAGCGCAATCATATAGTAATTCTGGGTGCGACGCTTCATCGAGTCGCTCCCCGTACCTTTCTGGCGGTTCAGCCACAGGCGGAACTCGCGCACATTCTGTTCGGTGATATCGCTTACGCTCTTCACCTTCATCTGCTCGAAGTAGCGGGAGAGGTAGCGGTCATAATTCTCGATGGTCTTCACCGCGCGCCCGCGCTCTATCTCGATATATTCCAAGAATTGTCGCTTCGCCGCCTCCGCGTTCATGAGGGAATTGTACCATCATACTTCGCACAATATTCGTCCGAACCCATCTTCGCGGATTCCGCGACACTTGCGCTTTTTATCAAGATATGGTAGGGTAGGGGGACTCATGCTTACCACTAAGAAAAAGACGGCAGTCATCAAGACGACTGCCCGGCACGACACGGACACCGGCTCGCCGGACGTTCAGGTCGCGCTTTTGAGCAAGCAGATCGACGAGCTCGCCAAGCACCTGAAAAAGAACCCCAAGGATTTCCATTCTCGTCGCGGCCTTCTCCAGATGGTCGCCGACCGTCGTTCGCATCTGCATTATCTCGAGACGAATGACAAGCGCCGTTACAACACGCTTATCAAGAAACTCGGACTTAAGAAGTAGGCAGTGAGCAGGAGCAGGAGGCAGGAATGCTATACTGCGAGTACGGCTTTGCCGTAGAATTTTAATAAATTTAACAAGTTGGGAGAAGAAAGTTTTTGCATTTTACTGCTTACCGCTTTCTGCCTCCTGCTAACTATGTATGGCAGTTATCAAACATCCAGCCCAGCGCGTCGGGGTATTTATCGACACGCAGAATCTCTATCACAGCGCGAAGCACCTCTATAAGGCGCGCGTCAACTTCGCCAAGGTCCTCGAAGAGGCCGTGGGCGGGCGCGTGCTCGTACGCGCTATCGCCTACGTCATCTCGACCGAGAGCGGCGAAGAGAGCAATTTCTTCGAGGCGCTCACCAAGATAGGTATCGAGACCAAGGTGAAGGACCTCCAGGTCTTCGCCGACGGCGCCAAGAAGGCCGACTGGGACGTCGGGCTCGCTATCGACGCCGTGAAACTCGCACCCAAGCTCGACACCGTCATCATCGCCTCCGGCGACGGCGACTTCGTACCGCTTATCGAGTATCTCGATATGAACGAGGGATGTCAGGTGGAGGTCATCTCCTTCGGCAAGTCCTCTTCAGCCAAACTCAAGGAGGCCGCACATGCCTTCACCGATATGGACAGCGACCCGCGCCGGTTCACTATCGCCGCGCGCGGATAACCCGGCGCGCAGCGCGCCGGGTACGCTAGTATAGGGAGTGATGGCGGAAGACCAACCCAAGAAATATATCCGCACGCTCGCGGGGGATATGGAGACCCTGCAGAAGGGAGGCATCCCCGAACTCGCACCGCTGCAGACGCCCTCGCCGCGGGAGCGGCTCATCGCCGCGTCGCCTGTGGGAGCGCCCCCGCCTCGGGTCCCGGAACCGGTACCGACGCCGCCCCCGCAGCCGCAACCCCACCGCACCCCCGGGATCCCGGAGCTCATTCCGCTGAAGACGTATGCGGGCGACTTTTCCGACCTGATGCAGCAGGGTCACGCCGCGCTCTCGACCGTGCTCGCGGCCGAGCAGGACGCGGGCCCGCACGCCCCCGAGACGCCGCCCAAGACTTTCTCGCGCAGCAGTCTCCTCTACACCATCGCGGGCGCGACACTCGTCGTAGCGGGCATCGCGGGCGCTACTGTCGCCTATCTGCGATATCAGGCCGCCGTCGCGCCGGTCGCCGTCGCTCCCATCGCCTCGACGCCGATATTCGTCGACGAACGTGAACAGGTCGCGGGCACCGGTTCCGCGCTCGCACAGGCAATCGCAGCGTCAGTCGGTCGCCTCATAAAACAGGGTTCCATCCGGCTCCTTTCCCTCGCGAGCCCGATCGCCGCTGCCGACACCGTCTTCTCCGCACTCCGCACCACGGCTCCCGGTACGCTGCTGCGCAATGTGAACGCGCAGGGCAGTATGACGGGCATCGTGAATGCCGGCGGCAGTCAGAGCCCGTTCTTCATATTCTCCGTCACCTCGTATAGTCAGACCTTTGCGGGCATGCTCCTGTGGGAGCCGTCGATGCCGCGCGACCTCGCCGTCATGTTCCCCGCGTATCCGGCGCCGGTCGTGAATGCCCCGGCGGCCACCTCGACTGCTGCAACGACGACATCACCGAAGGTCGGGACGAAGGCAACGACGACAACGCCGTCCGTTCCGGTGCCGGTCGCCTTCCGCGATGAAGTGGTCAGCAATCATGATGTGCGCGTGTACCGCGACGCCGCAGGCAAGAGCGTCCTCCTCTACGGCTATTGGAACCAGTTCACGCTCGTCATTGCGCGCGACCCCGCGGCGTTCACCGAGATACTGGGGCGCCTCGCCACCTCTCGCGCGCAGCCCTGACCGTCTTTGTATGAACAAAACGAATGTTTTCTTGTGGACTCTGTATGATTTTGCGAATTCGATAACCACCATTGTTTTCTTTTTATATTTTTCGCAGTGGCTGGTGATAGATAAAGGGGTACCGGATTTTTGGTACAACATGATTTTTACGACCGGGTCAGTGATGTTACTTTTGACGGCACCGATCTTGGGAGGTATCGCTGATAAAAATGGGAGACAGCGTGGTTACCTTAATTGGATTACCGTACTTACTTTCCTCTCTTTTCTCGCTGTTTCGTTTATAACTTTGTTTTTCTCCCATAAAGTTTTTCTGGCAGCATTGTTTTTTCTTCTGGCGAACTATCTGTACCAATTTTCTTTCGTTTTTTACAACGCGCTTTTACATTACATCGCTCCGCCAGAGAAGTGGGGACGCATATCGGGTATCGGCCAGACTGGTAATTGGCTCGGACAAATTGCTGGGCTCCTCATAACACTGCCGTTCGCGAGCGGCGCGGTCTATCTCGTCGGCGCGGCTGGCCGCGCCCAGACATTTCTCCCAGCGGCAATCGTATTCTTTATTCTCGCCTTACCTATGCTTTTGTTTTTCAAGTTACCAAGGCAAGAAAAAGTCGGCAGGGTTGTCTTAAAAGAGGAGTATAAGAATTATTGGAATCAATTTAAAGAGCTCGTAAAGTCTCCAAGTATGGGGTTGTTCCTCCTGGCCTTTTTCTTTTTCAACGATGCGATCTTAACTGCCGCCAATAATTTTCCTATTTATCTGGAGAGAGTTTTTAATGTTTCAGACAGTACAAAATCAATGCTTCTCCTAGGAATACTTGCTACTTCTGCCATTGGCGCTTTTTGTTCGGGTTGGACGGCGGACAAAATTGGTCTAAAAAGAACCCTCGTGATCGTTCTGGGGAGTTATGTCGTCATATTCCCAGCCCTCGGTTTAACCTCGAATTTTAATCTTTTTGTTATTTTTACGATTTTGATGGGCTTCATGTACGGAGCAACATGGGCAGTAACTCGTGCGGTGATGACAGCATTATGTCCAAAGGAAAAACTCAACTTCGGTTTTAGTTTTTATACGCTCGCCGAACGCGTTTCAACACTTGTGGGGCCGTTATCGTGGGGCTTGGTGGTTTCGCTTTTTGTCGGTCTCGGTCCGACACGGTATCGGATCGCGATGATCGTTATGACTGTCTTCATTATGGCCGGGATATTCTTTTTAAGAAAAGTTGAGATAAAGGGGAAGGTTGCCCCTATTGCTTGAGTCGGTGTCCAGAAAAACTGCTATCATCCCCAGATGAGGACCGAACACTTTAGGAAGAAGCTGGAGGCCGAGAAGCTCCGATTGGAGGGCGAGATGGGGACCGTCGGCCGCCGGAATCCCGCGGTGCCCGGCGACTGGGAAGCGATGCCGTCGGAGACGGGGAACGAGGCGGACCTCGCCGACCAGGCCGATATCGTCGTGAACCGCGAGAGCAACAGCGCCATCCTCGCCGACCTCGAGGCGCGCTACGACGGCATCCTTTCCGCGCTTTCAAGGATAGAAAAGAAAACGTTCGGGAAGTGCGAAGTCTGCGGCAAAACGATAGAAGAAGACCGTCTGGAGGCCAACCCCGCTGCCACGACGTGCGTCGAGCATTTATAAGCGCGTATGCCCGCGATACAACCGAAGCTCGCGTCGGTTCCCAAGCACGGCTACGCAAAGACGCTCGCGGCCCAGCCGGTGGGCTCCTCCGCGGAGCTCGTCTCCGTCGAGGCTGACCTCACCCGCGGGCTGCATAATTTCTCCATCGTCGGTCTCGCCGATAAGGCCGTCGAGGAGGCGCGCGACCGGCTCTCGGCCGCGATACGCCATTCCGGCTATAAGCCGCCGAAGCAGCAGAACAAGCGTATCGTCCTCTCGCTCTCGCCCGCGGACCTCAAGAAGGAAGGTTCGCACTACGACCTCGCGCTCGCGCTCGCGTACCTTGTCGCCGCGGGAGACCTCGCGCCGTTGAATGAAGAAATGCTTTTTATCGGCGAGCTCGCGCTCGACGGCACGCTCCGGAGCGTGCGCGGTGTCCTCCCGCAGGTGCTCGCCGCCAAGCGCCGCGACATCAAAACTATCTTCGTACCACCGGGGAACGCGCGCGAAGCGCTCCTCGCGGAGGGCATCACCGTCTACGCGCCCGCATCGCTCGCGGAACTCCTCGCGCATCTGAAAGGGGAGAAGCCGCTTCCGCGCCTCGTGCGCGACCGGCGGACGCCCGCGCCGCCACCGGCGCTCGACCTCCAGGACGTGAAGGGGCAGGAGAGCGCGAAGCGCGCCCTCGAGATAGCCGCCGCCGGCCGGCACAACATCGTCTTCTACGGTCCGCCGGGCACGGGTAAGACGATGCTCGCCCGCGCGCTCTCCGGCATCCTCCCGCCCCTCTCCGACGACGAGATGCTCGAGGTGACCGCCATCCACTCGACCGCGGGACTACTCTCGGGCGGCGAGGCGGTCTACTGGCCGCCGTTTCGCGCGCCACACCATTCGATATCGCACGTCGCCATCGTGGGCGGCGGCACCTTCCCGAAAGCGGGTGAGGTCACGCTCGCGCATAAGGGCGTCCTCTTTCTAAAGGTTGGTTCACAATGTGAGGTTTGTACTGTTTAGCGGTATGAAGATATTGATGGTTGATTTACAAATGGGTAAAAAAAAGAGGCCTGAATTGTGCCATATAGGATAGCTGTTAGTTTTCGCGAAAAATGAGCAGAAACCAAAGGAAAGTACAATCCAAGTTCGGTATTGCAATCTCGTATAAGAAGAGCACAATATCTTCCGTATGAGTATGGATGCAAAACTCAAGCACCTAGAGATGATTCAAAATGTCATTAGTAGAATGGCTGGGAATCTCTTTTATTTGAAAGGATGGACAATCACTCTAGTAGCCGCACTTTTTGCATTGGCTACAACCAAAGATGCAAATCCCTTATATTCGATAGTTGCTTTCGTACCGGTCTATGTCTTTTGGATTCTAGACGGTTATTTTCTTTCACTCGAACGGTCATTCAGGGGTCTATACGATGAGGTTAGAAAACTCGACCCGAAAAACATAGATTTCTCAATGAATCCTAGTAAGTACCAAGCATATCCAGAAAATAGCTGGTTGGCGTCCATGTGTCGCCCTTCTCTTGTGTGGTTTTATCTACCTCTAGTCATCGCCATAGATCTTCTGATGTGGAAGTTGCTAACAACATAAGTATGGCCAGGTCTACCTTTTTCAGTTTTCATTACAAGCCCGACTGTTGGCGAGCAGCCCAAATCAGAAACAGTTGGGTGACAAAAGAGAAGGAAAGGAAAGCATCGGGATTCTTTGATTCTGCAGAATGGGAACAAGTAAAGAAGAAACAGGATTCTGAGATTGAAAAATGGATTGACGGTCAACTTGATGGTACATCGGTTACCGTCGTTCTAATCGGTACAAACACGGCGGATAGGAAATGGATTGACTATGAAATCAAAAGTAGTCGCCGCCGAGGTAATGGTATGTTGGGGATTTACATTCATAATCAAAAGAACAGCAAAGGTCTTACTGGCACTAAAGGAAAAAATCCTTTTGAAAGTTGGTATACCACAATAGGTGGTATCAAGGTCTATTTCTCAAGTCTGTATAAGACTTACGATTGGATAAATAATGACGGCTATACGAATATGGGTACATGGATAGAGCAGGCGGCGAAGAATGCTGGTAAATGAAATATGGCAAGAAAGATATTTGTAAGTTATAAATACGGCGATTCTAGTGTTCAGCACATCCCTAGATACAGAGAGTATGACCCTACGACGGTGAGGCATTATGTTGATTTACTGCAAGCGCATATAGACGCTAACGACCATATAAATAAAGGTGAAGACGACGGAGAAGACATGAGTGGATTTAAGGATGATACGATTGCCTCTAATTTACGGGATAAAATCTACGACAGTTCTGTCACCATAGTTTTGATTTCTAAAAATATGAGAGATGCTTCTATAGCTGAAGAAAATCAATGGATACCATGGGAAATAGCATACTCCCTGAGAGAAAAAACGAGAGAAGATAGAACAAGCGCAACAAACGCTATGCTAGCAGTAGTCATTCCAGACGAAAACGCTAGTTATGAATATTTCGTTCAACCAATAGGATGCACTCACTGCGGCAGTATCAGATGGAGACAAGACTTACTGTTTAAAGTACTTGGAAGCAATATGTTTAACAGAAAACAGCCCAAGACTATGATGTGTCCAAACGGTGTGTGTGGCGTACTCCACACAGGCAACGATCATTCCTACATCTATCCCGTTAAGTGGAGTGATTTCATATCAAATATCAATTGGTATCTTAATCATGCGGTAGCTATAAATCAAAACATCAATGATTACGAACTCGTGAAGGTTGCTTAGTATTTTTTAGATTAAGTGGCGTGGTTAAACAAAATCTGCTACAACAAAAATATGGATGAAAAAGAATTATACTTAAACACAAAAGAACAAGAAAAAAGGCGCATTGTCTTTACGCACTGCGAAGATGAAAAGTGCGGATTTTTAGTTGAGTTCAAATATCCCAACAGCACATTCTTTTTTTGTAAGGAACACGGGACTGGCATTAACCTAGATTTAGATACTGTGCCAGTAGCAGGTGTTGAGTGTGAGTTTCATGGAAAAATGGAGAGGTACGATTTGTTAAAAGATGACAATGTTTGTCCGCGCTGTGAGGAAACAACACTCGCTATTCTTTCCGTAGGAAGAAACAAGGATGTATAACGCATGAATCATCTAATCAAACAGATACTTAAAATCGGTCTCGGAGCAATAGGATTATTATTTGTTGCAGGTATTATCGGCAGTGCAACCAAGCAATCAGATGTTTCGGTGGCTACGACACAATCAGATGTGCTCGCTACGACAACGGATGAATCTTCCTCCGAATCACCAGTAGCAGTAGTCATTTCTCCCGTTTCCGCAGGGAAGTCTCTTTCAAACGATGTTTCAGCAAATGCCTCTTCCGTAGTGAAGTCCCCTTCAAGTGTTATTCAACCTAGCAGTTATGAAACACGGAAGAAAACATCGAATTGCATAGCCAATCAAGCCCTTCCTGATTCAGCATGTACACCAGGAGCGATATTGACCACAGACACCAGCATTATATGTGTATCTGGGTATACTCAGACCGTTAGGGATGTACCTGATAGCATAAGGAAACAAGTTTTCGCAGAGTATGGCATAGATTATAGTTTGCACAGCAACTACGAAGTAGACCATTTGATTTCATTGGAATTGGGTGGAAGTAACGATATTTCAAATCTCTTTCCAGAATCATATTCAATCCAGTACGGAGCACGAGTGAAAGACACATTCGAAAATTATCTGCATAGCCAGGCATGTAGCGGCAAAATTTCTATGACCACCGCACAGCAGGAAATAGCCACCAACTGGCTCGAGTACTATTTGGAATGGAAGGGCAGTACGACGCCAACTATCGCGGCACCAACATCCACCATAGCCTCCCCCTCTTCAAGCGTGACCCCCACACAGACTCAAACATTTGTTGCGTACTACACTTCTTCGTACAGCACATCTAAGTATTACTACCCAGCAGATTGCTCTGGTTGGAAAAGTCTGAGCCCGTCTTATCTCAAGTCATTCGATACACTCCAAGCACTTCTGGCGGCGTATCCATCGAGAACTCTAAGCCCACAGTGTCAGTAGATGTCATAAACTCACTCAGGCATTCTCCAAAAACGGCTAAAAGTCAGTATTTCTTACCTTTCTTTGCGTGCAGCATTGTATATAATGGTCTATATGGCAGTTAGCTTGAAAAATCCAGTCAAAATAAGAAGTAAGATTTCTGGTATGTTGTCAGTGAGCAAAAAAGAACTACCCTTGAACCAAGTTATTCTTGGTGACTGTTTGGAAGAACTGAAGAAACTTCCAGATAGAAGTGTCGATTTGATCGTTTTAGACCCACCCTACTGGAAAGTTGTAAATGAAAATTGGGATTTCCAATGGCGTACAGAGGAGGATTATGCTAAATGGTGTCTTCAATGGTTTAAAGAATTATCTCGTATTGTAAAACTGTCTGGCAGTTTGTATCTTTTTGGTTATATAAGAAATCTTTTCTATCTACAGAAGCATTTGTCCGATTTGGGATTCAGTTTTCGACAGCAGTTAATCATAGACAAAGGCATAAAAGCTCTCGGTGGGCGTGCAACAAGAGGGTATAAGATGTTCCCAAACACAACAGAGAGTCTGCTTTTTTATATCTTTGATAGCAAACCATTCATCAAGGAGATGCTAAAGAAAAGACAGAAAGAATTGGGGTTGTCAGCTTTAGATATAAATAAAAGATTGGAAGTAAAAACGAATGGTGGGGGTGTATGGTCTTTGTACACTGGCGAGAATATTCTTGCTCAAGTTCCGACGAGAGAAATGTGGGAGAAATTGCAGAGCGCCCTCGAATTCGAATATCCTTATGAAGACATCGGACAGACATTTAACATCGAAATGGGAATAACTGATGTTTGGCAGGATATTAACTTTTATGAAGAGGAAAGGCATCATCGTACCCAAAAACCAGTTGAGTTGATAAAGAGAATTATAAATGCCAGTACTCACGAAGGAATGGTTGTGTTAGACCCGTTCTTAGGTGCTGGTTCTACTGCGCTAGCGGCCATTGAATTAAACAGACACTTCATTGGTATTGAGATTGACCCAAAACATGTACATACTGCAGAGGAGCGAATCCACAAACTAAAATCGAGACTTTTTTAGAGAGTTGTAGTGCGACGACTATAAGCAGTTTTTGCTACAGAAATATGGTCTGTGTCTCTAAGTGGTAGATAGTTTCGCAATGTTTCGTCAATGAAATCAAAAGATTGTTTCTTTTCTTCAAGGGAGAGCTCTGCAAGGTTTATCTCTTTCTTTAAGCATCGTTGGATATCTGCTTTCGACGCCTTTTCTAAGATCATATTCATCTCCAGCTCGGTAAGTAAGTCAGCTGGCATTCTTGCAGATTCGAGATTGGTTCTATCGGTAGCAGGTTCAACATAGTAAGTGATGTTGATCTCTGGATGTGTGCTGGCATTTTTAACAAGACAAACAAAGGTGGGGATGGGATTACAGAGATAAAATTGATATGAGAATGGCCAAAAGTTTTTGGGTGCGGGTGTCTTATCTGGTCTCTTTGCTTTATGAGCAGAGTATATTTTCTGATAATAGTTTGACATCAACTCGCAAAAGCGTTTGTTACGGGGACTATGTGTCCATATTTCAAAGGCCTGAAAGCGGAGTGTGTTGTAATCACCCTCAATAAAACTGGGATAATCACCGATAAGCAAAACCACCCTGTTCACATCTTCCAAAAGAACTTTAAGGTCAGCTTCGTTTCGGATTGTGAAAAGCCACTTGGAATCATCCCTACGGATGATGTTGGTTGAAGCACAAACACTGCATACATCCTCACTTCGAGCCACTGATGCCTCGCAATCTTTACAGCTATCTAATTGGTCAATTCGAGAGCATGATTTAACCTCTGAACCATCGATGAGATCATTTCCCCGCGCGCCCGTGCGCTCTCCAGCCATTCCTGTAATCAATGACGCCAAGTGTTGTCCGGGGTAACCGATTTTAATGTTCGGTGTCTGTTTGGTTATTGCTGACCACTTAAGGGCATTTACTCTTGGTAGCAGGACTAGTTCGGCGAGCATCTCAATAATTTTTGCTCTATTGTCTTGTATTGAAATCAGTTTCGCTTCAGGTTGCATGTTCATAGCAGTATTGCATAACACGACTCTTATTTCTAGTCTCGGTAGCGAAGAGATAACATTACCTTACTTAAGAAAATAGTTAGCATCTTTCTTGTATATCATGGCAAACTTTTTGAGTTGAGTGACATCAACTCTCAACTGACACGATTCTACTTTTGATATATACGCTTGTGTGGAGCCAAGCTTTTTTGCCACCTGAACTTGTGTTAATCCCGTATCTTTACGAGCTTTCTTTAGCCGCCTGACAAAGATTTTGTATTCATTATCATAAATGGTCTTTTTCATACCATCTATGTTCAATAACAGAATGGAATATAACCACTTGTTATATTGGTATATAATGCAAATGAGGGTAGCAAATTACACCTGTGAAAATACTTACAACAATAACTTTATGAAAAATGTCGTAACGGTTCTAATTGGAATCGGAGCCATAGTTTTTGTCTACATGCTCATCTTTGATAATGGGACATCGTCGCCTACTACATCAAATACTTCATCAGTCCCCCCACAAAATGTTTCGTCAGTAGCAGAGACTGAATCCGAATACGGTTCGTCCTTGGCGGAATGTTTGCAAAAAGCCGATTCTTGGTTTGTCGATGCAAAACAATCAGCTAGAGAAGTGCTGGCGGAAGAAAAAACGACAAAGAATCCGAATTCAGGTTTTATAAACCAGAATGCTTCATCAGAAAGTGAAATCATAGCATCTCTTCAAGGAGAGTATGTAGATTACAAGAATGAATGCAACAAGCGTTTTTAAACGATAGGAACAAACAAAATGCTTCTCTGAGCTTCACACTACTTTTGGTATTTGCACCAGAAAAATAAAAAGAGTGGGCACGGGGTAGAGCAACGCACAAATAAGTGCTCACGACTAGGACAGGATAGGCACCTCGACCATTCTGGCGAGCCCCACGATGCCCACAGAGGCACTTTTAGAGTAGGTATGTGGTTTCCTATGGTCGTGCTTTCACAGCACTCCGTGGCAAAAAAGTAGTGTATATATACATTTGCACTTTTGCCTTTGAACTGTCCGTCAGTCATACTTAGCTTTTACCTACCAAAAGGATATGAATGTCCGCCAGAAAATACGGCAAAGAGTGAAAAAAGAAGCAGAGAAACTCTTTTCCAATAAATACTTTCTCTCTCAGATTAGAGAGCAGAGAAAACTTCTCGGAATACCGAGTGGCGGCTTTTCTGGAAACAAAAAAGCGCGTGAGTGGATAAAAAAGCACAAAGTGCAGTTCATGGGCGATGTTCGGTTAGCATGTGTAGAACTTTCACAACAATTTCACTTGTCATTTAACTACTCGGGTTTGATAGAGGCGTATTTTTTCATGGGAAGAAAATATGAAGCGTACGACCACTCTCCGATTTGGAATACTTATTCAAAAGGTTTCGAGAATTTCGACCATGACTGTGCATGGGAGCCGGATGAAAGTTATCAATGCGCTGTAATAAAAATCTTTCCGGGTGCAACCAAAAAAGATGTCGAGACATACCTTGATAAAAACTTCCGGTCTATAAAAAAATACTTGTCGAAATTTGATAACAGAGTGAGAGCAACCAGGGATAGCGGCAAGTTAGACCGAAATCGGGAAATAATGGAACTACACAAAAGAGGACTCATACGAACTTCGGGAATCATGCCTGCAGACGAGAAGTTGCGGCTACAAATACCGGAAAGAATCTTGCACATGAGCAATGACGCTCGAAAGGCAGTAATCACAAGAGAGAACAATAAATAAACCTCATTTATTGTAGGCCGACTGGCCTGCGATATTTCTATACCATTGTCAGCATGAATAGCTGGCTTTTTCCATTTTCAGACGAAAAGACCCTGCAAGAAACTATGCGATGTGCTTATTTTGCACTCTTCGAGCTTCTGTTGAATGGCTCTGAAAAAGGCAGATGCCCAAAGATTAGTAAATCAAAAGATGAATATGAACACCCCAGAACATCGGGAAGCGGTACTGAATAAAGCAATCGAATATTTATCACTCGGTTTTTCGGTTATCCCAGTCGGCAGGGACAAGAGACCACTCATACCGTCATGGACGGAGTACCAAAGGCGCAGACCTACGGAAGCAGAGGTGCGAGGGTGGTGGTTTGAATATGAACCCGCAAGTGTAGCGATAATCACGGGTCAGATTTCAGGCATCGTCGTGCTCGATGTCGAAAAGGGCGGCAACACGGAGAACTTAGACATACCAACAACACCGAAAGTGCAGACTGGCGGCGGCGGCTTCCACCTCTATTTCAAACATCCAGGTGTGGCAGTACAGAACGCCACTCGCATAAGGGAATTGACCGATGTACGGGGTGACGGCGGATATGTTGTTGCGCCACCGTCCCTACATACATCTGGTGGCACATACGAATGGATGACTGATTTGAAGACTCCGCTTGCGGCTATGCCCGATTGGATGAATAGCAAAAATGCGCCTACAACAACGGCGTCAACTCCTACTGTGATGAGTAAGTGGGAACGAATCTTGCGCGGTGTCTCAGAGGGAGGGCGGCACGATGCCTTGGTGCGAGTGATTGGCAAGTTGCAAGCTCATCTACCAAAGAAGGACTGGGACGATGTACTGCTCCCCCTAGTTGATTCATGGAACGCGCAAAACGATCCGCCGCTTTTAGACGACG
>JGI1356J14229_10002219_pt1 | contig 15565 bp, 17 predicted proteins | sample Subgrocontami58m_FD_14229 | JGI IMG/M metagenome (IMG submission 14229) | reverse complement strand
AATAGCATAATTTTTGGCCTCGCCATTGGCTTCGGCCACTTTTCTGGCTACTTTTCTAATCACGGCAGACAGTTCTCTTTCCAAATTCCTTACTCCTGCTTCCCTGGTATATTCTCTAATAAGTGAGTATATTGCCTCATCATTAAATTCAATCTGGTTTGGTTTTAACCCATGATTGGTAATTTGTTTGGGGATTAAAAATTTTTTGGCAATATGAAATTTTTCGTCTTCGGTATAACCCGGATAGCGGATTATTTCCAACCTATCTCTTAAAGCAAAAGGAATGGTATCTAAAATATTAGCAGTAGTGATAAACATCACATTAGACAAATCATAAGGCACCTCTAAATAATGGTCGGAAAATCCTTCGTTTTGTTCAGGATCCAAAGCTTCCAGCAGGGCTGCCGAAGGATCACCGCGGTAATCAGCCCCCAGCTTATCCAGTTCATCCAGCATAAACACCGGGTTGGAGGCTCCGGCCTGCTTAATCCCCTGGATAATTCTTCCCGGCATACTGCCTACATAAGTCCTTCTGTGGCCTCTTATTTCCGCTTCATCTCTAATTCCGCCCAAAGAAACTTTGACAAATTTTCTAGCCAAAGCCCGGGCAATTGATTTACCAATCGAAGTTTTACCTGTCCCGGGAGGCCCCACAAAACAAAGAATCGGACCTTTCATTTTGCCTGCCAGTTTATGCACGGCCAAAAACTCTATAATTCTTTCTTTAACTTTTTTTAATCCGTAATGATCTTCATCCAAAATTTCTTCTGCTTTTTTAAGGTCAACTTTTGATCCTTTTCCCGCTCTCCATGGCATATCAGTCAACCACTCTATGTAATTCCGGATGTAGCCTGCTTCAGGATTATATGAAGACATCTTGACCAACCTCCCCAGCTCTTTTTTGGCCCGCTCCTGCACCTCTTTGGTCATACCGGCTTTTTTAATCTTCAGCTCAAATTCTTTAATTTCACTATGCTCACCGTCCCCTCCTCCCAATTCTTCTTCAATGCTTTTCATTTGTTCCCGCAAAATAGTTTCTTTGGTCATCCGGGAAACCCGCTCCTGGGTTTGCTGGTTTAGTTTTTGAGAAATCTCCATAATTCTAACCTCTTTAGCCAGCAATTCGGAGAGCCGCTGCAAACGCTCTGCCGCTCCCACCATTTCCAGAATTTGCTGTTTGTCAATGGTTTTAAAATCAATGGCTTGGGCAACAGAATTAACTAAATGATTAGGATCATCACTATAGGTAAAAAGCGACCAGTTGGCCAAATTGCTTTGATCAAAAAAAGGATTTCCCCCCAGCTCCAGAAATCTCTTAACCTGATCTCTAACTGTCCGGATCAACGCTTCTGTTTGTTCGCTTTTTTCATAAAGCTCGGGAATTTCTTCGATTTCTGCTTCAAGATAAGGATCGGTTCTAATAAAGTTTTTAATATAAACCCTGGCTATACCTTCTGCCTGCAAAGTATACTCACCTTCAGGATTTTTCACTACCCGGCGGATCAGACAAACAGTACCCACTCTATAAAGATCTTTTTCTCCCGGATCTTCAATGCGGGAGTTTTTTTGGGTCACAAAAACTATTAACTTATCCGTATTCCAAGCCACATCCAGCGCTGCTTTGGATTTGGGCCGGCCGGAAATAATGGGTACGGAGTTACCCGGGAAAATAACCGTATCGCGAAGCGGTCCTATCGGCATAGTAGGCTTAAATTTGATTGGTTCTTGTATGAATGGTTTTAAAGGATCAGGCATAATTATTAATTAGCAGATTAACATAAAGAGTGCTAAAAGTCAATACCTCTTTTAGCCAGCATTCCTTTTTGAAAAGGGTGCTTTATTTCTCTCATTTCCGTAGCCAAATCTGCCATGTTAATCAACTCCTCCGGCGCATGATGGCCTGTCAGGACTAAATCCACATTAACAGGCTTATCTTTTATTAGCTTAACAGCTTTTGATAAAGGAAGCAACTTTGAAGAAACAGCCCCTATTAGCTCATCTGCCACCACCACATCCCATTTGCCCGATATTACCTCATCGTAAAGCATTTTATATGTTTCTCTGGCAGCTCTTTTATGCTCTGAAAGAGGCAGTTTATCCCCTAAAATCTTGACAAAACCTTTTCCTCCTTGGATAATTTTAACCAGAGGAAAAAGTTTTTTTATTCCCAAAATCTCACCAGTAAACCAAATTTTGCCAAACTGCACTATTAAACATTTCCTTTTATACCCAACAGCCCTAAGTACCAAACCTAAGGCAGCAGTAGTTTTCCCTTTCCCTTCTCCTGTATATAAAATCACCAGGCCTTTTTTAGAATCCATTGGGCTATTTTAACAGATTCACCATGGCGTCTGCTTCCACCCTTGGGGTGGTATAGGTTGACACCTGCGGCTTTTTGAATTATATTAGCCTTAACATGCCTTCAAGAGTTATACCATTTATTAACGGGCAAATATACCATATATATAATCGTGGAACTGAAAAACGAAGAATATTTGAAGCCCAGCGTGATTATCAAAGATTTCTAAAAACTCTTAATTATTATCATTTAGAAGGACCAAAGCCAAAGTTTTCGCAATTTTCCCCAACCGGATCTTTTAAACCAGATTTATCCAAAAAAATAGTGGAAATAATAGCTTATTGCTTAATGCCTAATCACTTCCATTTACTTCTAAAACAAGTCCGGGAAGGAGGGATAACTGAATTAGTAAGTAAATTATCAAATAGTTATACAAAGTATTTTAATATTAAACACAGAAGGACTGGATTACTGTTACAAGGAGAGTTTAAGTCCGTATTAATTGAGAGCGGCGAACAACTAATTCATGTTTCCCGCTATATTCACCTAAACCCGATCGCCTCTTTTCTTGTGAAGAATTTAAATGATTATCAATGGTCTTCTTATAAAGAATATGTTAATAATTTAAAGGGCTTCTGCGCAAAAGAGGAGGTTTTAGGTTCTTTTAAACCTATCAAATCTTATCAACAGTTTTGTTTAGATCAAGTTTCCTATGCTCAAAGTCTTGAAAGGATTAAACATGCCCTCATTGATATTAATGGATAATTTTCTATACTTACACCCTTGGGGTGGAATAGGTTGACACCTGCGGATATTAGCACATGGAGTAACCACAGGAGTGGCATTTTTTGCAGCCTTCTTCCATCACAAAAGAAACGCTGCCGCATTCCGGACAAAGATCAACATTTGTAGAAGGGGTTAAATTTAAAGGAACTTGTTCCACTTCTTCTTCTTTTAAACCATTAAGCGCCAAATCTTCTGCCAACACTTTTGCAATAGCATCTGCCAAACTCATTACCCTATTTTTACCAAATCCCACAGAAGATGCTCCCCCAATTCCTTTGAGCTGGTTGACAATCGCAACTGCCACTTCTTTGGGATCTGCGGGGTGACCATTTCTACCCAATCTTAAAGACAGCGAAACCAACCTTCCCATAGCTTCCGCATCAGCCATAGTATGCATCCCGCCTTTGCCCACTGTGATAAATACCTCAAAAGGATGATCCTGCTCATCTCTGTTAATGGTAATAAACGCCTCACCCACAGGCGTAGAGATTTTATAAGTTCTGCCACGGAGTATCATTGGTCTCTGGGCCACCGGAACTACCTGATCCTTATTAAGACTAGATGATACATTTAAAACCTGTATACTTTTGGATCCATCCCTATAAATTGTTATCCCGCTGCAACCTGTTTCATAAGCCATCATGTATGCAGTTTGTACATCATCACGGGTGGCACTATTTGGAAGATTTATTGTTTTGGAAACTCCATTATCTGTATATGCCTGAAAAGCTGCCTGCATTTTAACATGCCAGGTTGGCTCAATTTCTTGAGCTGTCACAAAAACTTTCTGCAACTCATCCGGCACTTCAGGAATATTTTTGACAGATCCGTGTTCCAATACTTTAGCTGCTAAATCTTCACTCCAAAAGCCTTCTTCTTTTGCAATATCAGCAAATGTTTGATTGGCAATAGTTAGTGTCCTGTATTCATCTCCTTTTGATTTAGCTTTATGGATATAGGCTAAGGCAAAAACCGGTTCAATGCCGGAGGNACAATCGCCGATAATGGAAATAGTGCCTGTTGGGGCAATTGTGGTAATTGTTGAATTTCTGATTTGTTTATTGCCCATATAAGCTTTTGACTGTGGTCTGTTTTTAAAAGCTTTGGTGTGTTTATCTGCATAAATTGAGTGCGCCCAGTTTGGGAAAGAACCCCGCTCTTTTGCCAATCCTTCTGAAGTTTCGTGTCCTATTTCATTAATAAACTTCATTAATTTACCAGCCAAATTTAACGCCTCATCTGAATTATATGGAATCCTAAGCTTAAAAAGCATATCAGCAAAACCCATTACTCCCAACCCTATTCTTCTATTACCATGTACCTCATCATAAATCTGTTTTAGGGTATAAGGGTTTGTCTGCACCACATTATCCAAAAAATGCACTGCCAGTTTTGTTATTCTACCAAGTCTTTCCCAGTCCACACCTGATCCGTCTTCTAAAACAAATTTGCCCAGATTTATAGATCCTAAATTACAAGCATCCCATGGCGCCAGGGGTTGCTCCCCACAGGGGTTTGTACTCTCGATGGTTTCCAGTTTGGGAACAGGATTGGCAGGGGAATCATTAATCCTGTCAATAAATATAAGTCCCGGGTCCCCTGTTTTCCAAGCCCGTTCAATAATCTCATCAAAAACCTCTTTTGCATTTAATTTACCAACCACTTCTTTGCTGTCAGGATTGACTAAATCAAAATCTTCGCCTTTTTGAAGCATTTCCATAAATTTATTTGTCACTGCAACTGAAATATTAAAGTTGGCAATCTGTTTATCCAAAAGCAAAGTTTTAACAAAGTCTCTGGCAGAATCATCTGGCAAAAGCGGAGCAATACCCTCATAAACCGGTTTGTTTAAATCATCCAATTCTGCCTTACACCTGATAAATTCCAAAATATCAGGATGATCAACTCTTAAAATCCCCATATTAGCTCCTCTTCTGGTACCGCCTTGTTTAATAGATTCTGTAGCAGCATTAAAAACCCGCAAAAAAGACACAGGGCCTGATGCCACACCACCTGTTGTATTAACTATGCTGCCTGCCGGGCGGAGTCTGGAAAAAGCAAAACCAGTTCCTCCTCCTGTTTGATGAATCAACGCCGCATATTTTATAGAATCAAATATTTCAGGAAGTGAATCTCCTACCGGCAGCACAAAACAAGCAGAATACTGCAAACCGTTTTGTTTTCCGGCATTCATTATTGTTGGGGAATTAGGCAAAAATTCCTGGCGGACCATTATTCCATAAAACTCAACAGCTTTTTGTTGAACTTGTTTCTCGCTTGCCCCAAAATCAAAATCACCCGAGGCAATGTCATATGCAATATGCCAAAATCTCTCACTTACTGTTTCCACTACTTCCAAGTTTCCACCTTTAAGAAGATATCTTTCTAGTAAAATTTTATTTGAACTTTCGGAAAATGTGGGAGTAGGTAAATCTGCAGGCACAGGCGGAATCTTTTTGTAACGGGGAACAAATCTTGTTTCAAAACTCCTGTTGTTTCGATTTAATCCATTATGCTTGCCATTAGTTTTTTGTACACCATTAGTTTTTTTTCTCCCAACATATACCCTAGGCATAGTAATAACTTGTAAAGTTGGTTTTATCTTTTTCATATTCTTATAATGTTTCCAGTTCTTTTTTAAAATCTTTTGGGTCGGAAAAAGTCCTATACACGCTTGCAAAACGTAAATAAGCAACCGGGTCCAATTTCTTAAGTTCTGCAAGAACCCATTTCCCCAAAGTCTGCGAAGAAACCTCTTGCAGCCTTCTTACCCTAATGCGGCTTTCTATTCTATTCAGCATGCTTTCAATCCTGTCAATACCCGGTCTTTTTTCTAAAGCCCTGACTAATCCTCTCTGCAGCTTTTCTCTTGCAAATGGCTCTTTTTTCCCATCCTTTTTAATTACCAAAATTTCGATAGCAGAAAGTATTTCGTAAGTTGTAAAACGCTTTCCGCATTTTAAACATTCCCGGCGCCGCCTGATTTCCCCACGGCTTTCTACTGATCGTTTATCTACAACCTTACTTAAAGGACTTTGGCAAAATGGACATTTCACAATACCTAGTTTAGCATAACATGTTGATATCTTAAAGTGTCAATATACAAGATGTTGGATAGTTACCTTTTTCATTATATCCCCTACTTCAATTTTTTCCACCACATCCATACCTGAAATAACTTTGGCAAAAATAGTGTAATTTTTGGGAAGCTCCGGACGATCTTCCAATAAAACAAAAAATTGACTGCCATTAGTATTCGGACCGGCATTAGCCATAGCCACAACTCCTTTATTATAATCCCTGGTTATTGCCTCATTTGGAAAAATATAACCAGGTCCGCCTGTACCATTACCTAATGGGTCTCCACCCTGAATTACAAAACCTTTTTCCACCCGGTGAAAATTCAATCCGTCATAAAAACCATTAGCCGCAAGAAATATGAAATTGGAAGCAGTCATTGGCACATCAGCATAAATCTCCATCTCAAACATACCTTTGTTGGTTAAAACTTGAGCTTTTTTGTTTTTTAAAAATTCTTCTTTCAAAATACCCGGAAAGGTTCCTACTAATTTATTTTTGGCAAAAGGCAAACCAGAAGGCTGGGGTTTAGTTGCAGGTGGAGGAGATTGTTGAGGTTGATTAAGAGTAAAGTTTAAAGTACCGGGAGATGGAGTAGGTGAAGGTGAAACACTAATCTCCTGCTTAAATTTATTAAAAGCAAAATAAGAAGCTGCTCCTATGATAAATACAATCAGCAATAATTTTAAAAGGTTTTGATTGGTCACGGTTTCTATATAGCACTTAAAGAAAAGTTAAGCAAGTTTCTTGCCTCATCTCTTCTGTCCTGCGAGCCCAAAAGCACTCCCAGCACCTCACGGCTTTCTTTACGGGCCAAAGTGATCAGAGTTAATCCTGCCTCCGGGGTATAACCGGTTTTAAGTCCCACTACTCCCGGATAAGTTGTCAAAAGATTAATCCCCGAATACATATCATAGTCCTGATGGTTTTCTGTTTGAGGCAAAATAATATGGGGAGTTTGGGAAATCTCCACCACTTCGGGATAATGCTTTATTAAATACCTGGATAAAATTGCCAGATCATAAGCGCTGGAGTATGAATTATTGGAATCTTCATCCAAACCTGTAGGATTGGCAAAATAACTGTTTTCCATTCCCAGTTGTTTAGCTTTTGCATTCATTAGCTTAATAAACTCACTTCTATCTCCTGTTGTCCTTTCGCTCAAAACCTCTGCCGCGTCATTGGCAGAAATCAAAAATATTCCATATAACGACTCTTTTAAAGTTAGTTTTTCTCCAGCAATTAAAAACATTTTGTCTGGCTCCATATCTGCTGCATATTGGGAAACCGTAAACTGATCATCCATATTTTTGTGTTCCAAGGCAATTAAAACCGTCATCACCTTAACTAAAGAAGCAATCGGCAATTTTTTATTGGGGTTTTTTGAATAAAATACCTGTTTGGTTTTTGTGTCAATAAATAAAGCTGCTTCCGCACTCACTTTTGGTGCATCCAATTGCACTACATTTATATTCTCCGGAAACCACTGATTGATCCCTAAAACTTTTTCCTGCACTAAAATAGGAGAGATTAAATTTATCTTTCCCCTATTCAAGCTGCTGATTAACAAAACTACAAGCAGAAAAGTCAAAATAGTTAAAAGTACAGCCAATTTTTTCATGTAATTTTCCATCTTATCTAAATTGCCTCTTGACGTCCAGATCAAATTTGTCCCACAATTAAATTAGTGCTAAGACGGAGCACAAACTTTTATATGCTGCACCGTCTCTTGTTAGTCTTAATCATTATCGGACTTTTAGGTTATGCTGTTTTTAATTTCCAGAGTTTGCGGCAAGAGCTTGTGTATAAATTTGGCATTTCAGGAGATCCTACCACTTCCTGCTGCACCAAAGAACAAGTTGAGAGCTCCAGCGGGAATTTTGATGAAAATGCCTCAATCGCCATTTTCAACAATCAAGTAATTGATTATCCCAAAACCTCCTTGGCTCAAAACCTGCCTGCCGGCAGGCAGGTCAAAAATACTGCCGTGCTCGGTACTACCAATGCTGCAAGAGAGGAAAAATGGATTGAGGTTTCCATACCGGAACAAAAAGTGCGAGCTTGGGAAGGAAATAAAAAAGTGATGGAATTCCTCATCTCATCCGGCAAGTGGGCTCCCACTCCCACCGGAGAATTTAGGATCTGGCATAAAACTAGGAATCAGGCGATGTCGGGCGGATCCAAAGAATTGGGAACATATTATTATCTTCCTAATGTTCCCAATAACATGTTTTTTTATAAAGGTTACGCTCTTCACGGCGCTTACTGGCATAATAATTTTGGCCAACCCATGAGTCATGGGTGTGTTAATGCGCCACTGGCCTCTGCTGCTCAAATCTTTGATTGGGCCGGACCAGTCTTACCCGAAGGAGTCAATACCATCCACTCCACCCCGGAAAACCCGGGTACCAGGGTTTTAGTACATTAACCTTTTGGAAAGATGCTCTGCCACTCTTAGTCCGGTTTTGGCACCTTCTCCTGCTGCAATCACAATTTGTTCACCCCACTGGTCATTAACATCACCACAAGCATAAATCCCCGGAATAGAAGTGGCACCGTAATTATCTACCTCGATTTCCCCTTTATCATTTTTATCAGTCAATTTGTCAAAAGAAGTAGAGGGGTTCCAGCCGATTTCAATAAACGCTCCGGAAACAGGAATTATTTGTTCCTCATTTGTTTGTTTGTTTTTTATTTTAATTCCCCCAACAGCCTGATCGCCTAAAATCTCCAAAGCTTCGTGATTATTTAAAATCTTAACCTTGGAAGAAGATGTTACATTTTTCATTAAAATCTCATCTCCGCGAAGAGCGTCTGTAATATTAATAATGGTGACGGATCGGGCCACCTTTTGCAAAACAAATGCCGCATCCAAAGCAGAATTTCCACCACCTACCACTGCCACATCTTTATCCCTGTAAAAGGGCGCATCACAGGTTGTGCAGGTTGCTACACCTTTTCCAAGCAGTTCTTTCTCACCCGGAATACCCAACATCTTTGGGATTCTGCCGGAGGCAATTATTACTGTTTTACCATGATACTCTTTCTCATCTGAAGTTTTAACTAAGAAATCCGAATCCGCACCGGATAAATCAACCACCTCTGCTCCTTCTTTAATCCATAACCCTCTATTTTCAAAATTCATTAACTCTTCTCTAAATTTCCTGGCTAAATCACTTCCTGTAATCATGGTAAATCCAGGATAGTTCTCCACATCGCCGGATAGTGCTGCTTGTCCTCCGATATTTTTTGTCAGCATTAATACTTGTAAGTTTTTTCTGACCGTATAGATTGCAGCTGTAATGCCGGAAGCTCCTCCGCCAATAATTATGGTGTCAAAAATTTGAGGCTCGCCTCGCGAAACAAGCAGCAGTGAATCCATATAAATATGATACCATAAATTTATGAAATCTCTTTTTAAATTGCCCAAAATTCAAATGGCCGGGTTTCTTTTGCTGATTTTTCTCTCGGCATTATGGCATGATTTTTCTTTATCAAAAATTAGTATTTTATTTTTAGCTTTATCTTCAACTTTAATTTCTGATTTTATTTTTATTAATCTTCGCCATCAATCCCCTTTTTTACTCTCCAGCGCCTTAGTTTCAGGACTGATCATCGCTCTTTTATTCGATCCAAGCGCGGTTTGGTATATTCCAATTGCAGCAGGAATTTTAGCCATGTTTTCCAAAAATTTCTTAAAGATTTCAGGAAAACATATTTTTAATCCGGCCGGTTTTGGACTACTTACCAGCGCTTTGATCTTTCAAACTGACATCTCCTGGTGGGCAGTTTCATTTCAAACCTTTCCGCAGAATTTAATTTTCTTTTTAATTCTTTTAACTCCCGCTTTTGTTTCCATCAAAAAAATGAGACGCTATCTGACTATTTTTTCCTTTTTGCTTGCCTATGGAATAATTTTTAAGAATTCTTTTCTTGACCCCACAGTGTTATTTTTTGCCCTGGTGATGCTACCTGAACCAATGACCACCCCGCACATTAAAAAATATCAAGTAATCTTCGGTGTCTTTGTAGCCGTAGCCGCATTTCTAATTTCATCTGTTTCTCTTGTGGACCCTTTAATTGCTGCGCTTTTATTGGGGAATCTTTTGTTTTTTAAATTTCTTTAGCTGCTATTTTTTTATTTTCTTTTAATCGCTCCTGCATTTGGGAATATGTTAAAAGGCCTGCTTGGGGGCCGATTTGTTCAACCACCGAGGCTCCATTAGCTGCTCCCCAACGCATTGCCTCTTGCAGATCTTTACCATAAAAAAGCCCTGCTAGTAAACCTGTAGCATACGCATCTCCAGATCCTGTCATTTCCACCAACTTGGCCGGAAAAACTTCCAGATGATAATATTTTTCCCCATCAAACCCATATGAACCTTTTCCCCCATCTGTTATTACTGCCATTTTTGGCCCTAAATCACAAATCCCCTGAAGCAGTTTTTTGATAGGCAAATCTGCTCCCTCGCTATGACCTAAAATAATCTTAGCCTCTTCCAGATTAACAATAAAAACTTCTGTTAAAGAAAGTAAACGCGGATTTTTTTTAACCCCCAGTTTAATTTGAAAAGTGCCCGGATTATACAAAAGTCTAGCTCCAGATCTTTCCAGATAATTTGTCAGCTCCTCCAATAAATTAGAATCTGCAAAAGTGGGGGATAGGGAAGTAAAATATACCCATCTTGATTTATCCAAATCAGGCAAATGATATTTCCAGGGCTGGTGGAAAATTAAAATAGTCCGTTCACCTTTATAATTTATAACCACATGATGATTAGAAGGTAAGTCTTTATTTGTCACTACATATCTTGTATCAACATTTTCATCTTTTAAGTGATCTTTAATACGCGCTCCGTCGTGATCCCCTCCCACATTAATATAGGCAGATGTTTTTAATTTCAGGCGAGAGGCTCCCACTGCCGAGTTGCAGGCATTTCCTGCCACTTGAGTAACAGAATCCCCTACCGGAATTTTGTCCCCATAACGAAGACACAGTTCTTTTAAATTTTGATCCAAATGCACATGGGCATCAGTTAAAGGAACAAAAGTATCAATAACCGCATCCCCAATGGAAATTAAATCAAACATACTTTCAGTTTATCATAAAGCAAGTTAGAGAATTATTTGAAGAGAATAAAGAAAGCTAAAAGAAAAGCGATCATCAATAAACTAAAGGCAATCCCAACTTTAATATTAACATCATAAAGATCTAACTTTTTTTCTTTCATACTGAACCCTTTTTAAAATAAAAAGAAACTACTAAACAAAATATACCAACTAATATATCAAAAGTAAATAGCCAGAAGTTCAAACGGAGCGTTTTCTTTGAAGTAGGAGGGATAATCAGTGCTGCTGCAAACCAACCTGCTGATAAATTGACAAATAAATCTGAAGTAACTGAAAACCAGAGTCTATCCATTCAGTACCAGTTTATCATAATACCCAATTAAATCGTTAATAAAAACGGTAAGTTAAAAGATATTTAACTTTGTTCATTTATTTTGAAAGTAGCATACGAATTGGGGTCTTGTCAAAACAGTAGTTTTATGATAAAAATAAATTATGGCAGTTGGAGAAAGAACACCAATTGATTCAGGTACATTCGATGAATTAAGGAGAATTCGTGATTCTTTTCCGGGTCCTCACCCTATAGGAACTTTCTTAAAGCATGAGGTGGCTATTTCAACAGGTATAGATGCGGATAGAGAACCTATAATCGTATCTGTTACTGATGCGAATGTATCAAGAAGACGATTTAGAATGGTTATATTGGTGGTAGACCCGAACGATACTGCGAAAATATTTAGGTCTGTGCTTGTTAGGACAGATATGCCCTATGGACAAGGAGAAAGAAATGTGCGACCACCAAGTATCGATGCTTTATTAACAGATGTTAGACGGGTGGCTGCAAGATACCCGCATATTCAAGGTTCACCCATTGACCCTAAAGTTGCTTATCCGCGAACCTTCAGCAACAGAACAACTTCAGCCTTATAACCTGATTTTTGGATGGTTTCTAAAATCAGATTTTCTGAAACTTTTTCAGGATCAAATTCCACCTCTAACTCACTCTTGGCATAACTTGTTTGAGCTTTTTTGACCCCGTCTAAATCTTCTAAATCCATATCAATGGTTAAGGCACAAGAATTGCAGTGCATATCCAGAATTTTAAATTTCTTTTTGATCATATCACTTCAATTATTCCACTATACATTCCCATAGAACAGGTAAAAACTATTTTTCCTTTCATAGATGGAGTAAAATTCACTTCTGCTACTCCATTTAAAGGAATGTTTTTACTAATTCCCAAAGAGGGGATTCTAAATTGGGAGGTACATCCCAATCTTCCCCCTGATTTTAAATTTAACCTGACAGGTATCCCCGGCTTTACTTGCACATTACTTGGACTATACCCTGTGGGGAAAACAGCAATATCAACTACCTGCACTCCCTGCTCCACTTTTACAAAAGCCTGTCCCATTGATTCCCCTCCTGATAAATCAATACTAATGGGTACGGCATCACGGATAGTTTGCAAAGTAACTGGTGATCCGGCCAACACAAGAGCTCCATTAAAAGAAGTTACACCCAAATATAAAACCAGAATGCCGGCAATTTTGAAAAATTTAGTTTTAAAAGTATCACCCAAAGTGGTTGTTAAAAATCCCAGACCTAAAAACAAAGGGAAAGTTCCCAAAACAAAAGTAGCCATTATAGCTGCTCCTAAAATAGGGGAACCTGATGATATGGCAAAAGCTTCCATGGCTAAAGTGGTCCCACAGGGAATAAAAATTGTTAAAGCGCCAAGTAAAGCCGGCGCGAATAAATCTTTACTTTTGCTGGTATTTCTCACCATTTTAGTCAAAAATCTTGGAGGCTGAATAATTACATACCTAAAAATGGGGTGAACATTTAATAAATTTAAGGCAATAGCAATCATGTAAGCTCCTGCCAAAAATTGCATTATGACCCTAGCATTATCTGATATAGCCAAAGCTCCCCCAAAGCTGCCCAAAATAAATCCCAGGGCAATATAAGCCAAAAGTTTAGTAGCAAGAAATGCTAAAACAGGTTTAATATTATGTTTTTTGGGACTACCATCTTCTAAATCTTCCTCTTCACGAGCAGCAATAATAGAGGCTAGTAACCCTCCCTGCACAGCTAAACAAGTTAAACCTCCAACTGTTAATCCGGTTAAAAAAATTACCCAAAGATCCATATTAGATACAACAACTTAGTTTAGAGATATCTTTAGTAAAAGACAAGGCCACTAACTTGATCGCTTCGGAAAGAGTAGGAAACATTAGTAAAGAATTTACTACATCATCTACTGTATTTTTATTTTTAACTAACCACATCGCTTGGGCAATTAGCTCTCCTGCATTAGGAGCGAGTATATGAATACCTAAAATTACTTTAGTATCCGGATGGACAGCCATTTTGATTAGACCTTCTGTACGATTCATTATTATAGCTTTTGGTACATCAGCAAAAGAAACAGTCCGGCAAAGACATCTTTCTAGTTGCTTCATCTCTTGTTCTTCGGTAAACCCTACACCAGCAAGCTGTGGATCAGTAAAGATAGTCCAGGGAACAGTATTATAGTCAATGCTATTTTGGGCATTACTTAAAGCATTTTCCGAAGCATAAGTCCCTTCCCTGCCGGCTGTTGGTTCTTGTCTTATCGGTAGATTTATTACATCACCTACTGCATAAATATGTGATTGAGTAGTTTGAAACTGGGGACTTACTTTTATTGCCTGTTTATCATCAATTTCTACACCAGCTTTATCAAGACCCAAGCCTTGTGTGTTTGGGGTTTTGCCTGTAGCAAGTAATATCTCATCTGCTGATACTTCTTCCTGTTTATCACTAACTGCATAGGTAAGGACTTTTTTACTATCCTCTTTACGGGCAGATTTTACTTGAACATTTGTTTTAATGGTTATACCTTCTTTGGTAAGAATTTCAGCTAAACGATTGGTTAATTCGCTTTCTGCAGGAGGAAAAATAGAGATATTTCTTTGTAGAATAGTGACCTTGGTGCCAAAACGGGCAAACATTTGAGCAAACTCCAGTCCCAAAGGCCCTGCCCCAACTACAATTAGCTCCTTAGGAAGATTTTTAATCTGCAGCGCCTCAATGTGAGTTAAGTAACCAACTTCTTTGATTCCTTCAATTGGTGGCACAGTTGCAGTTGATCCGTTGGCAATAATAAATTTCTTGGCTTTAAACTTTTGTCCACTTGCCTCAATTTCGTTTGGGGATACAAAAGTAGCTTGACCTTCTATATGAGTAACGTTTCCTAAACCATTTAAGACTTTCTCATATTTTTCAGTTCTAAGTTTGTCTACTAAATCGAGCTCATGCTGCACAACTTGAGCAAAATCAAAGTTTTTAACCTCAAGCTCTACTCCGGGAATGCCATGATTTTTTGCTAAGTGCATAACTTCACCTGCCCAAAGGAGTGTTTTTGATGGCACGCAGCCTACATTAACACAAGTCCCACCCAAAGGAAGACCTTTGTTTACAAGCAGAGTTTTAGCCTTCAATTCATTCGCTTTAATCGCAGAAGCAAACGCTCCTGCTCCTCCTCCGATAATAATCAAATCAAATTGCTCCATGTTTATGTAATAAACTCTCTTAAAGTTTTAGTAAAATCATTAGCTGTCAAAGAATAATAAACTGTTTGGGATTCCTTCCTTCTCCTAACTAAATTCAGCTCTAAAAGTTTCTTTACGCTATGGGAAACAACAGAAACAGAAGTATCTAGGATTTCTGCCATTTCACCAACAGAAACCTCTGGATAATGACAAAGGAGATAACAAATCTTGAGTCTTGTGGCGTCACCAACAACTCCCAGTTGCTTGGCACAAGCGGTTAGCTCTTTCTTATTCTGTAATTCTTTTTTTATCTGCTGATACTTAAACATATTATTTGAACAACTATTCAAATACTAGTAGGTTTAATAAGAAAAGTCAATAAGATTTTTTTGTATGAGTAAAGGAATTAAATCTTATATCTCTTCAGAAGAAGCGAATTTGAAACCACTGATATTGAACTCAAGGCCATGGCAGCTGATGCAAAAATGGGGTTAAGTAATATTCCCCAAAAAGGATATAACACTCCCATAGCCACTGGTATTAATATTATATTATAACCAAAAGCCCAAAAAAGATTTAATTTAATAGTTCTCATGGTTTTTTTAGATAAATCTATGGCTGCTGCCACCGAGCGCAAATCTGAATTAATTAAAGTTATATCCCCTGCCTCAATTGCCACATCAGTGCCAGACCCCATGGCAATTCCCACATCAGCTTGGGCCAAAGCAGGCGCGTCATTTATTCCGTCTCCCACAAAAGCCACCTGCCTGCCGGCAGGCAGGCTTCTTTGTAGCTT
>JGI1356J14229_10002209_pt1 | contig 15602 bp, 20 predicted proteins | sample Subgrocontami58m_FD_14229 | JGI IMG/M metagenome (IMG submission 14229) | reverse complement strand
CAACTAACACGCTGTCGTGCGTTGCGATGCCAACGTACGACTTACACTCGAACATCTGCTTCAACAGCTTCAAAAAATTCTGTTGAACCTCTCCTCGTCCCTGAAACGCAATTGACGCTGCCTCTTTATAGATGCCTTTGCAGAGACGGAAGTTTTTCATTCCGCCGTTTACTAACGACTTCACATCATCTGCTGTTCTAAACAAATACGCCTGAAGCACAATGCCGGTGTTCGGACAATCTTTGTGCAGTGTTCGGAAAATATCAATCGTGTCTGTCGTGCACGTTGAATCCTCCATGTCGAAGCGAACGAAGATATGCTGTTGAGCCGCTACTTTCAAAATCTCCCGGACGTTCTCTGTGCAAAATGCCGTATCGAGTTTGAGCCCGAGCGATGTAAGCTTAATGGAGAGATTCGAGTCGAGTTTTTCTTTCGTGATTGCGTGAAGGACTTCCAACGACTGTTTGCGTGATTCGACTGCTTCCTCTTTCGTAAAGATATCCTCACCGAGAACGTCGAGAGTTGCACACGCGCCCTCGTTGTTGATTTGGCGGACGCAGCGTACTGCATCGGCAAGAGTTTCTCCGGCGATGTAGCGGTTGGCGAAATAACGGACGAGATTCTTGGGAACGAAAGGGAGAGACGTAACGACGAGCTTGTTGATGATGTTCATACGTTATTCTAGTGCACTCACCGTCATATCAGTGGGATACTCAACGCTGAACTTGAGTCGTACTTCTTTCTTCTCGCCCGGCTTCAATTCAAGATTCCAGACGAGAAAACCATCTGCAGTCGGCTGAAGTTCGCTTGGTTTCGGCGATTCAATTTCGACTTTGATTTTCTCATGACGGGAAATCGGCACATTGTCTTGAATCGTTATCGTCTCTGCTGTTTTCTTCAAGTTCTCGACTTTGATGACCACATCGTACGTCGTCTTCTTCGACTTCGAGAAGAAGCCCGTTGTCTCGGTCAACTTGTTCAAGATCTTCCGTTCGACTTTGATGCCGTCATCAACGCCGAGAAACGCGTCGAACATCTCATTCGGCATCACCGTTGGCATGTGCGAGTTGCCGACATAGCTGTTATCCACAAACACACTCATCGAGCCATCAAGAAATGGAAACTCGGTCGAGTTTTTGACGTTCGTCTTAAAGAACGCGCGCGGTTCAAGTTTCGGAACTGATGAATACCTGAAATCGCCGCTCAACGAAGCAACTGTAATTGTTACTTTACGTTTTGTATTGTTGCTAGGAACAGTTGCTTTCGCGACAATTTCAAAAGCTGTAGATGTGGTTCCTGATTGAACACGAGCTGTTTCGAATCTGGCGCTGGCGCCATCCATAAAATATCCGACTTCCCCGGAACGCCCACCGCGAACAGCAATTTGTGCATCCTGCGATTCAACACGAGCAGCATTCGTCGCCCTCTTCTCCACCAAGGGTCGCTCGCCTGTCACCGTGATCCCCTGCATGTCAACTGAAACTGCATCCAGCACTGCATCAACACGGGAGGTTCGATATGCCGCGACTTGCGCGCGAACCGTTTTTGATTGATACCCGATGAATGATACGCGCAAGGAATAATCGCCCGGGTCAAGGTCTTGAATAACAAAGAGGCCATTCGGATCGGTTGTTGCGCCAACGTTTTTTCCTTCTACAACGATGTTCGCTCCACCTAATGGCTCACCCGAAGCGATGTCGCGGACAAACCCCTGAATTGCTCCCTTCGTCCCTCCGAACACGTCAATGAACCACGTGGCAAGCGTCGGTTGGTTGCCCCCGATAATCGGCTGCGCTGTCGAAAGCGTCAGCATTACATCCTTCCAATCTTCTCCTGTGTTTTGCCAAACCTGTGCATTGTATGTCAATTCGATTTTCTTTTCACTCGTCAATGCGCGCACGTCATACATCGGCTGCCAACTTGCATTCTGTATGAGGTATGATACTTCGAGGTCAAGCTTCCCTTCTTTCGCAACATCCAACCCAATAACCACTTGCTTTTCTCGCGGCTGCTTTGGAGCGCCAATGTTGTTCAATTCGAATTGTATTTGGTCTGCCTTCTTCCGAAGCTCATCGCGCTTTGCATCGAGGTCGCGCTGCTCGCTGCTCAAGCGCGAAAAACTTGCATCGAGAAAACTCATCACCTTCTGCCAATCATCAACTGAGGGACGTTGAACGCGTAAATCTTTGGATATGTTCTCCGAAGACGCTATCGAGATTCGATTCAAGAAATCTTTTTGTTGACTGACGACTGCACGGCGGTCGTCGTTCTTCCGGATCTCATCTTGTACCTGCTTCAGCTTATTCTGCAGTTCTTTGACGCCAACATCGGAGACACTATCGAGCTGTGCTATCTCGACGCGCACTTCGAGAATCTTGGCGTGCGCCATCCCTTTGCCCAAGACTCTCACCGATTGGTCGTTTAAGAGCAATGGCAGTCCGGCAATCCTTAGATTGTATTTTCCCACAGCAAAGCTTCCGCCGGCGGACCTTGTGACAAGAGCACGGTCATTGAAAACAGTCGCTGAGGTGATTTTGGATTGAAGCGATTTCTCTGTTTGAGCGAATGCATCGGAAAAGAGAATCGCAAGAAGAGCAACAACCAGAGAGATTCTCATGAAGTCGGGGGAAGTATGATGTTCACGAATCGTTTCAGATGTGTCATAGCAAATAGAATCGAGATGCTCTGATTTATTGATGGAGAGAATTGGAAGGCAACTGGTGAAATAGAACTCTGGAAAAATATAGACAGCGCTTGGGTGAAAAGCAAGGAATCTTAGTCTCATTACCTCTCCATCAATTTGAATTTCATTGGAATCGTCGCCCATACGGAAATGGCTTTGCCCTTGCATGAGGGACGCTTGAACAACAGCCTTCTCGCAGCATCAAGTGACGCGTCATTAAAAATCTCTGCATCGGATTTCCAGATGAACGCTTGCTTCACAATGCCATCCTGACCAATCCACAGCTTCACCCACACGGTTCCCTCAAGTCCTGCCCGCAGCGCAAGCTCGGGATATTTTGGATACGATTTACGAACGAGCATTTTCTCTGCTGTCGGAGTATCAATCGCCTCGCTTTCTTCCGGCGGAGTAAATTCATCACGTTGAGCGGCTTTGGGAAAACTTGAACAATCAACTTCAGTCCGAAACATCGAGTTGTTGCAACCAACGTGAACAGTTGACGCCAACATAACTGCAACAAGTAAGACACGAGATTTCATCAGGAGCATTATCTCGATTGTATGAAATGACTCATCTGAACATCTGATAGCGGAAGCGCTTCGCATGGAGTAAGAATTGGCGGGGACGAAATAACGGTCGTATTTCCCTGAAAAAGATAGTCACGGCTTGCTACAAATGCAAGAGAAGGCTGAAACACGGTTTTTGGCATCAGCGCAAGGGCGCCTTCGCGCTTGACAATCTTGTCGTCATTTGGTATGATATATGACGACGGAGGCGACACTATGACAAACCAGACATCAACCCCAATCATCTCCAGGTTTCTCGACGTGAGAACCTTGCTTGAGAAAAAGTCCCATTTTCTTTTTGGACCAAGACAAACCGGCAAGACATTCATCATTAACCATCAGCTAAAAGGGATGCACTCCTATGATCTGCTTGATTCTACGGTGTTTGCCGCGCTGAGCAGACGCCCCAGCCGTCTCGATGAAGAGATCCCACCTCGTACGCGATTCGTTGTCATCGATGAAATTCAGCGGCTGCCGGATTTGTTGCACGAGGTTCACCGGCTTATCGAAAGCCGTGGGATTCGATTCCTGCTTACCGGATCGAGCGCGCGCAAGCTCCGCAAAGGCGGCGTCAATTTGCTCGGCGGGCGGGCGCGCACCAAAAACTTGCACCCGTTTACTTCGAACGAACTCCGCGAACACTTCAACGCCAGCCGGGCAATCCAGCGCGGGCTTTTACCATCGATCTATTTCTCCGATGATCCTGTCGCAGACCTCAACGCGTACACGGGAACATACCTTCAACAAGAAGTGGTTGCAGAAGGTCTCACGCGAAACATCCCGGCATTCAGCCGCTTTCTTCGTGTCGCGGCGCTTGCCAACGGAACATTTGTGAATTTCACGAACATCGCCAACGATGCGCAAGTACCACGGACGACGGTGTATGAGTACTACGAGATTTTGAAGGACACGCTGCTGCTGCACGAGTTGCCGGCATGGAAAGAATCGCGAACGAGAAAGCCATTGGTATCATCCAAGTATTATTTTTTCGACGTCGGCGTCGTCGGAACTCTTCAAGGAAGAAAGTTCAAACAGGGAACGACAGAGTATGGTGAAGCATTCGAAACCTTCATTATGCACGAGCTGGCGTCCTACCGTGATTACGTCTCCAACGACTCGCTTCACGTCTGGCGCTCAGCGTCGGGATTCGAAGTGGACTTCATCATTGGCGACCACACCGCGGTTGAAGTAAAAGCAAAGCAGAATGTTTCGTCTGCCGATTTACGAACGTTGCGCGCGTTGGCGGAAGAACGCAAACTCAAACGCTACGTCTGTGCAAGTTTGGAACAGCGTACGCGGCGTGTTGACGGTGTGACCATTTACCCGATTCAAGAATTCCTCTCGGCGTTGTGGGATGGCGAGTTCGTATGACAGAGGTGACGGTCACCTGCTCTTACTTCCATAACAAATTCACCAACCATACCGAAGCGAGAATGCTTACCAAATCCGCGACGAGACCAGCCGGAACTGCGTGACGAGTTTTCATCACCGACACCGAACCGAAGTACACGGCTAAGACGTAGAAGGTTGTCTCTCCGCTTCCCATCATCGTCGCCACTAAACGACCGATGTAAGAATCCGCGCCAAATGTTTTTATCGTCTCCGACATCACGCCAAGCGCGCCGCTGCCGGAAAGTGGACGCATGAGCGCCATCGGAAGGGCTTCGGCGGGCATGCCAATTAAGCTCGTCACCGGCGTCAACATCCATGCAAGAATGTCCATCGCTCCACCGGCGCGGAAGACACCAATCGCTACAATCATTGCAACAAGATATGGAATGATTCTGATGCCGACATTGAAACCCTCCTTCGCTCCTTCGATGAACGCTTCATAAATTTTTACTTTCTTGAACGCGCCATACACAACGACCAACAACACGAGAGCGGGAATTGCAACGACGGAAACGATGTTCACAACTTTCAGAATTGTTTCCATTACGCCACCTCAAGTTGCTTCTTGTAAGCCGGGAGTTTTGCAAGCAGCTTGACAACGATAACCCCGATAACTGTCGAGAGGGTCGTTGCAAGCAATGCCGGACCAAGAATTTCCGTTGGGTTCGCAGAGCCAGCCGAGGCGCGAATTGCAATCACGGTCGCCGGAATCAGTTGCACATTACTTGTATTGATGACGAGAAACGTACACATCGCATCGGTCGCTGTTCCGACTTTTTTGTTCAGCTTGTTCAACTCCTCCATCGCCTTCAGCCCGAGCGGCGTTGCGGCATTGGAAAGCCCAAGCATGTTGGCGGAAATATTCATAATCATCGCGCCCATTGCCGGATGGTCAGCAGGAACGTCGGGAAAGAGTCGCGTTGTCAGCGGCTTCAAGAGTTTTGCAAGTTGGGCAATGAGTCCTGACTGTTCAGCAATCTTCATCACGCCAAGCCACAGCGCCATAATGCCGATGAGCCCAATCGCAAGCTCAACAGCTTTCTTCGCCGAGCCGACGATGCCGTCATTTGTTACTCTGGTGAGATTAGGATATTGTGTTTGTGTTGTCGGATCAAGGGGCTGCGTAATATCCTTTCCTGCTGCAACCAGGATTCCGATGACGAGAAGGACGAGCCAGATGTAGTTAAGCATTTATTTTCTCCTAAAACCCTGTACGCATTTTAGTTCATAGAGTTCTTAGAGTTTATAGAGTTAAGAAAAGACCGTGCGCAAGCAACTCTACAAACTCTAAAAACTAATCTTGACTGTTAGCTGTGCTCTTCCCGCTTGTTGACCGTCAAACTCCGGACAAACGCGAATCGACAAATTATCCCCCACATTGAAATCATACAAGCTCGCGTCAACGTATGCATCAACAAGATTGACGATGTAGTAAATGAACATGTACCAAGAGAACGCGTCGCGTTGGTCTTTGTAAAACTCTCGGAGCTGTTGGTAGCGACCATTTCCGCCGGGCGATTGAGGCGTGATGCTTGCGGCGTAGCGGTCGCGGTAAAACTTTGTGCTGTCGTTATTATCAAGCCAGCGTGATGCGAAATAATATCCGAAGCCAAGCAGAATAGGAATCTTCCAGTATGATTCGTTGTAAAACTGTCCCGCTCCGGGAAGAACCGCGGAAAAGAGTAAAGCCAATCCGGGAGATTTTGTTGGCTTGTATTCTGAAGAAGCTGTATCGACGCGAGAAGCTTTGATGTCGGTGAGAGGGTTAACAACGCGGGCGGAGTCTTCTGGAGTTATTGGTTTGACACTTGGAAGAGAATCCGGTTGTGCCTGGAATTGCGATGCTGAAGACGAGAACAGGAACACAACCGCCGCCAAACTCCACAACACAATTCTCATCACGCACCGTTACCTGTTCACGACGAGCGCAATGGCTTCGATTTCCACTCGCACATCTCTCGGCAAGCGAGCGACTTCAACTGTGGAGCGTGCCGGAGGATTTTCTTTGAAGTACTCGCCATACACTTCGTTCATCGCTGCGAACTCGGTCATGTCTTTGATGAAGACCGTCGTCTTTACAACGTTGGTGAGATTGGAACCGGCAGCTTCAATGATTGCTTTCAGATTTTCCATCACGCGGCGAGTCTGCGCTTTGATGTCGCCCTCAATCACGTTGCCTGTCTCAGGATTGATTGCAACTTGTCCGGCTGTAAAGAGCAACCCGCTGTTTGCAATTACGGCTTGACTATACGGACCAATTGCTGCGGGCGCGTTTTTCGTGTGAACGATTTGCTTGGACATTGCCATTCTCTTTCTGTCGTTCCGATTGGACGCTATGCAACGGCTTCCATCTCGAGAATTTTCTTCTTCACTGCTCGAGGAAAATCAACAAAGACGAAATGACTCTCGTGGTAAAGATAGTCCTCGCCACTCTCATCAACGATACGCACAAACTCATCTTTTGCTGCTCGCACGTCTGGAAGAACGCGATAGACCTTACCAACAATGAGCGAAGCCAGATAGTCGGTATTGTCAACGCAAAGTGCAAACGGTTCTGTTTTTCTTCTCATATTCAACTCTCCAAGTAGCGTTTGATTCTTATATCTCTTTTGCCTATTCCATGCGCTTCGTACCAATGCAACTCAACCCGATGAAGAGTACCGTTCGGCAAACGCACCGTAGCGAGTCCCTTCAACTTTCGCCACCGCCCGCGACCATACGCCTTCCGAAGATACGAAAGGACTCGAATTCCTGCTCCGCTTGCTATTACTTCAACTCCAGTAATCGAATCAACAATCTCAAACTTCATCGTTTCTCGAGAGAAGTTTATTTACCAAGGATCTGGTCAGCCTTGAATCGTTGCAAACAAATCCAACAACCGGTCGAGGTCATCGAGCGAATAGTATTCGATGACGATATGACCTCTCCCGTCCGCCATGTCTTTCACTTCGACTTTCGTTCCAAGCTTCTGACGAAGTTTCTCTTCGATGTCAGAAAGGGAGCTGCTCGGTGAAGATGACGGAACATTGTTCGAAGGTTTCGAACGATACGATTTCTTCTTCCCGCTTTCTCGAACCGCCTTCTCAACCTGACGAACCGAAAGCCCCTTCGAGATAATCCGGTCAAAGATATGCAGCTGCAACGCAGGGTCTTCAATTGTAATGAGTGCGCGAGCATGTCCCGCACTCACGTCGCCTTTGCGCACGCCGGCTTGAATTGCGTGAGGCAGTTTGAGCAAGCGGAGAAAGTTCGTAATCGTCGAGCGGTCTTTGCCTGTTTTCTGCGCAACTTGGTCGATCGTGAGGCTGAGTTCTTCGGTGAGTCGTTTGTACGAGATTGCAATTTCAATCGGATTGAGGTTTGAGCGCTGCAAGTTCTCAATCAGCGCAAGCTCAAGCAGCTCATTCTGCGAGTGAATCTTGATGATGTACGCGGGGATCTGTGTCAGTCCTGCTTCCCTCGACGCTCGCAACCGGCGCTCACCGGAAATCAACTGGTAGCCGCCATCAATTCTGCAGACAGTAATCGGTTGAATGATGCCTTTCTCCTGAATCGAGCGCTTCAGCTCATCCAGCTCGACTGGGTCAAAATCAGCCCGCGGCTGGTACGGGTTCGATTTGATCTTGTCGATATAGATGTTTGCAACCGCATCGTTCGTAATGCTATCATCTTGTCGCCCGAGGATAGGAACCGGAGCTGTTGGACGAGGAATGAGCGAAGCAAGCCCGCGCCCGAGAACAGCTTTTCCTTTGGTGCTCATTGCCGCACCTCTCCTGGCTGCACCTGCAATTGTGTCGTTACCACTTCCACGCGGTGATTATTGTTCGCCAGAACCTCTTGCGCAAGATCCATGTAGTTTCTCGTTCCTGCTGAGACCGCATCGTATAAAATAATCGGCTTACCGAAACTTGGCGCTTCGCTCAGACGAACGTTGCGCGTGATAATCGCCTTAAACACTTTCTCGCCAAAATACTTTTTCACTTCCTCAATTATCTGGTTGGAGAGTCGCAAGCGGCTGTCGTACATCGTCATCAGCACCCCTTCGATGTCGAGCTGTTCATTCAGCTGCTTCTTCACCATATTGATGGTGTTGAGAAGTTGTCCGAGTCCTTCGAGCGCAAAGTACTCGCATTGAACGGGAATCAGAACGGAGTCTGCGACAGTCAACGCGTTGAGCGTGATAAGCCCGAGCGACGGCGGACAATCAATAAAAATAAAATCGAAGTCGTTGCGAATTGGATCGAGCGCAGCTTTCAGCCGCTTCTCTCTATCTTCCAGGTCTACCATTTCAAGCTCAGCACCAACGAGATTGATGTGCGCTGGGATGAGCGAGAGAAATGGCATCTGAGTTTTCACAATCGCAGAGGAGGGTGCAATATTTCCAACCATCAATTCATAGGAACTTCTTCCTTCCGACGAACCTTCAAACCCAATGCCGCTTGTCGCGTTCGATTGCGGATCGATGTCAACAAGGAGTGTTCGCTTCTCCGCAGCGGCAATGCACGCGGCAAGGTTCACCGCCGTCGTCGTTTTGCCGACCCCACCTTTCTGATTCGCTATCGTAATAATTTTTCCCAAGTCTTTTCTTTCCTCAACCCTGAGCGAAGCGAAGCCTGCCCGCCTCATTGTGCTAAGAAGGCAGGCAGGGGTCTCAATGCCAATCAACCTGCTGTGAGATTTTTCGCTGCGCTCAAAATTTACTGTCTATGAATTCAAGCCCGCAGCCACCAGAAGCGCGACAATTGCAAGCGCAACGTTTATCTTTCCGAGCATCAACATCTGATTATAGAACGGCTTCACGCTCTCGCTCGATTCGTCGTTCATCAACATGTCATCAACCCTGCTCAACATTCTCGCGTAACCGAACGAGAAGAACACCATCGCCGCAAACACCACTTGCTTCACGCCAAGAAGCACCGACCATCGGTCGTTGTAGAGAAAGAAAACAAACCTTGGATCGAACAGCATCAACCCGACGCCGGTGATGAGAATCGTCCACACGCACATCCAGACGAACGGCTGAAACCGCCGAAGCAAGTGGCGCGTGAAGTTGTCGAGTTCTTGCCCCTCAACTTTCGCGACCGGAAGCGTCACGACCGCCTGATACATCAACCCGCCGAACCAAACCACAACGCTGAAGATGTGAAGACATCTTGCAGTCCATAACAGAAAATCCATCAGAGTTTGGTGAGTTGGCAGTTGTGAAACGGCGTGAAACCTTTGAACGTGAAAAAGATAAGCCTTTCATCGGTGTCATGCAATGATAAGTTCATGGAGTTTGTCCGAAGGACTCCTTCGGGGTAGAGGTTGAGAGTTCCCATCGCGGCAATGCCGCCCGCTCACCGAGTCGAGTCGGCGACCTGCCAAAGCGAAGCGGTCGAAGACTCGACTCGTCGAGCGGGCAGGCAACCAAAAAACTGAACCACAGATTTCACAGATATTCACAGATTGTCTTTTTATGAGTTCAATTCGACCAACTTTCAACAGTTGCTTTGAAAACTAATCTGCGTTAATCTGTGTCCGCCGCAGGCGGATGGTTTCGCTTTTTCTCTTTGGCTTGGAAAATCTTGCTGAAAAAACAAGATTCTACAGGTTTGTTACATAGAGTTAATTAAATAGAACACACATCAAACTTATCCTTCATATCAACAAGTGTCATTCAAACTTTTCGCCTGAAGAAATCCGATAACCTCGAAGAAACTCATCTACTCCCATCCTCTTCCGCCCCTCTTGCTGAAGCTCATCAATGGCAATCATCTTGTCTTGAGCGCAAACCTCCAACCCCGAACCTCGAACCCAGGCTTGCCCCGGCTTTTCGTTAGCGTTCTCATCAACAATATGCGTTCGATATAACTTGATCACTTTCCCGTTGTGCATCGTGAACGCCGTCGGATACGGCGAGAGTCCGCGAATGCGGTTGTGAATTTTCTCTGCCTGTTGATTCCAATCTATCCGACAATCTTCTTTGAAGATTTTTGGAGCGGGAGATGCGAGTGAATCATCCTGTTTGCGAGGAACCGTTTTGCCTTGTTCGATCAATCGTACCGTGTGCAAAACAATTTCCGCCCCGACTTCTGCAAGCCTATCGTGAATTGTTCCTGCGTTGTCTTCCGGTTTGATTGGAAGACGGGCTTGCAGCAGCACGCTTCCGGTATCGACTTTTTCCTGCAAAAAGAAAGTCGTCACCCCCGTTTCCGTTTCACCGTTGATGATTGCCCAATTGATTGGCGCCGCGCCGCGATATTTTGGCAAGAGCGACGCGTGAAGATTGAATGCGCCGAGACGTGGAATGGTGAATACTTCTTTGGGAAGAATTCTGAATGCAACAACAATGATGACGTCAGGATGAAGTCGTTTGATTTCTTCGATGAACGCCAAATCCTTCGGGGACTCAGGCTGAAGGATAGGAAGTTGATGTTTGAGTGCGAATGTTTTTACGGAAGTTTGAGCAAGCTCCTGTCCCCTGCCGCGAGGTTTGTCAGGCGCGGTGACAACTGCTTGAATCGGATAATTATTGGCGAGAAGGATTTCCAGACTTGGGATTGCAAAGTCCGGCGTTCCCATGAAGACGATATTCGTTGCGAAAGAAGGATTCTCCGAAATTATTTAACTGACACTTCGATATTCTCGTTGCTCACGATGGCATACTTTGTTACAATTTCACCGCGTTGAATCTTGTTCAGCCTGCCGCGAAGAAGCTTGCGCTTCACAACTCCTAAGCGGTCGACGAAGAGCACACCGTTCAGGTGGTCAATCTCATGAAGAAGAACTCTGCCGAGCAATCCGCTCGCTTCAATTTCTTGGTCGTTCAGGTCGAGGTCTTTGTATTTCACGCGAACCGTTTCTGCCCGTTCAACTTCATCACGAATTTCAGGAATGCTCAAACAACCTTCTTCCATCTTCCATGAGCGTTCAGAGGAAACGACTTCCGGATTGAGAAGAACCAACTTCTTCACTTCGTCTTTGGGTGAAATATCTTTCTCCTCCGCCGCTTCGCCAACGCCTTCATGAGGCTTATCATCAACGTCAGAAATATCGACAACGATGACGCGGTCAAGCGAGCCGACTTGGTTTGCCGCGAGACCGATGCCGCTTGCGTGATGCATCGTCTCGAACATATCTTCGACAAACTTCTTCAGCTCATCATCAACTTTCTTAACAGGCTTCGCTCGTTTCTGAAGAACGGGTTGACCGTATGTATAAATAGGAAGTATCGCCAACGTCTTTCCTACAATTCTCTATCCAAAATCAATATAACGTGTGATCTTTACTTATTCAACCACTCGCCGGGCACCGACGTAACGCTTCTTGTAGTACGTGCTTTCGAGTGACGACAGCGTAACGCCTTCTACGACACTTGCATGGGCAAAGATGTCGTCTTCAATATAAATCCCAACATGCGACGGCGAGCGACCTGTTGTATTGAAGAACACCAGGTCGCCAAACTGCAGTTCATCTTTGTCTATCTTCGTTCCAACCCGGAATTGCTCAAACGTCGAGCGAGGCAGAAGTTTCTTTGCAGCCTTCTTGAATACCTGACACGTGAAGCCCGAACAATCCATTCCTTTTTTCGTCGAACCGCCATACGAATAACGGACACCGAGATAGTTCACCACTTCCAGCAAGAAATCGTCTCGCTTCACACCGTTCGGAAGAACTTCTGTTTCCGATGTTGAATTTTCTTTTAAGATGTTGTTTTCGAACGACTTCACATCGACCTTCTTGTCGTCTTCTTTCGCTTTCTCTTTTTTGATTTTGGCGAGATAGATAAACTCGTTTTCTCCCTGAACAATGCCTGTTGGTTTTTCTTCAGTCTCGCGAGTTGTTACGGCAGTTGAACATCCACTAAGAAACCCTACAAATGCAAGCATAGTTATTGACAAGAGACACCGTAGTTTGATTGAATCTCTCGATGGAAACTTTCTCGCTGTATGAACTAGATCTATCGTATCAAGAAGCATTTAATATCTCACGTTACGCAAATGACCAAATAACAAAAAAGACTTGCCACTCCCAAGTGGACCAGTCCTAAATGCAAATATGGAAATTCACTCTGTGACAAAAAGAAAGCCGAACTCAATATCATAAAGAGTCCGGCTGAACTTCTTTTCTTTTTTTCTGTCTCATTCCTCTACTTCGTTGTTTCCCTTTCTCTGCAATTCCTCTCTTTGTTTGGTCCTGCCTACGACAAAAACAGTCACCAACCCCACAAGTGTTGAACCGCCGATTATACCACCTACCGCATCGTGTCCAAGATACGCTAGTACCAAACTGACGATGAGACCAGTTAGTCCGATCATCAGACCATAGTTCTGACCTCTTCTACTTTCCTCAACTTGGCTCCTAACAACCATACTCTCCAGCGAAATCCTGTGAGCACTCTGATTCTCAGTTAGCTTTCCTTCAGCAATGCAGGGGGTGGTAGTGGACCACGAAACGCTTGGATAGAAGTCGTGATTGTTGCGAGAATTTTCTCCCGCTTTTGTTTGTCAGGCTCAATCTTCTCGAGTTCGCTCTCCAATACATTCAGTGCACTGGACTTGCCATCATCAGTTGTCTCTTGCGGTAGTTTTTCAGTCATCTGAACAGATTTGTGTTTCTAAGAGCGTTCTTAAAATCCTGACCCACCATATGCCAATCATTCTCTAGAGCCTTACTATCCGCTTCTGCTGGCGTTCTAGAGTAATTGAACATGTAATAACCACCACGAATATTCAGAACTGAACCCATTCCAGAAAAGAAGGATGGCATCGTATACAGGAAATTAGTGCGATATCGCTTTGTTAATTTCATAGTAAGCACTAAGATTTATTTGGTTTAGAGTTAACGTGTCGGGACAAACCCTGAACCTCTCATGAAACTTAATCAATGATTATGCCAACAAAACGAATCAAATCTTGGGGAGATATCAGGTGTTGACCTGCACTAACTATAACACTTGTCTCACTTGAATGCAAGAACCACTAGCACAAATACAAACGATTGAAGAAACAATTCAATCACTGATGTTACGCAAAGGAGATATATCACCCTTTCAGGGTTTCTTGTCGTTGGCTCGTTCGTTGGTCGGGGCGTTGCCCCGACCTATAGTATCAGACGCTTTCAGCGTCAACTTGCGCAAAGGACTGTCCCTGAAAGGGACAAATACTGTAGCCGAGGGCAACGCCCTCGGAAATAAAACAGACCAACGCTCGTAAACCCTGAAGGGGTTTCATACATCCGTGCGAAGTACTGGCTGTGCGTAACATCAGTTACTCAGCCAAGATACGCGCGCAACTGCTTGCTGCGGGAAGCATGCCGCAATCGGCGAATCGCTTTCTCTTTTATCTGACGAACACGCTCACGAGTAAGCTTGAACTTCTCGCCTATTTCTTCCAGAGTTAAAGAATGCTCGCGTCCAAGTCCGAAGTAAAGGCGAATCACTTCCGCCTCACGCTCACTCAACGTTGAAAGTGCCCGCTCAACTTCTTTGCTCAGCGATTCTTTCATCAGCTCAGAGTCGGGAGCCGGCTGTCGCTCATCTTGAATAACGTCGAGCAAGCGATTGTCTTCACCCTGCGCAAATGGCGCATCCATCGAAAGATGGCGGCCGGAAATTTTGAGCGTATCGGAGACTTCGAAGAGCGACATATCCAACTCTTCTGCAAGTTCGCTTGCACTCGGCTCGCGCTCAAACTCTTGCTCCAACGTGCTGAACGCTTTGCCGATTTTGTTGAGCGCACCAACACGGTTCAGCGGCAGACGAACGATACGTGACTGCTCAGCAAGCGCTTGCAAAATGGATTGACGAATCCACCACACTGCATACGAGATAAACTTAAAGCCGCGTGTCTCATCGAAACGCTTCGCCGCTTTGATGAGTCCGAGGTTGCCTTCGTTAATCAAATCGCCAAGCGACAAGCCTTGATTCTGATACTGCTTCGCTACACTCACCACGAAACGCAAGTTCGCCTTCGTCAGCTTTTCCAACGCACGCTGGTCGCCTTTCTTAATGCGTTGTGCAAGCTCAATCTCCTCTTCGGACTTGAGCAAATCTACTTTTCCGATCTCCTGCAGATACTTATCGAGCGATTGGCTTTCACGATTCGTATACTGCTTTGCGGCTTTACCCATTATTCACCTTTCTCTTTTTCCAATTTTGAGCGAAGCGAAAAATCTCACACTCAAATGCAAAACAAGAATCTTCTCTCGTTAGGCGTTCCCCCCGTGAGATAATCAATTCAAATAACTGCACTACATTTCAAATCGCGTTCCTTATTTGCGAAGTAGTCTGCTTTCTACAAACGTATCTCACGGGGGTCGGCGTGCTACAGGCGAAGCGGAGTTTATCCCGCCCTTCTTTGGCGGGACTCGATGGTGTGTCGCGTTTTTTGTTTGTCGAACCACTAACCGATTCATTACTCCAACAACCATAAATCAATTCGCGGAGAGACCCTTCGCTCCGCTCAGGGTTGAAGGTGGAGGTCAATCCTATCAACAATCCCAACAATACTCGCATCCACCGGTGCCATCTCAACAGGAAGTGGAATGGTTGCTTCACGCGCCGTAATGTACATAACAGTTTCGCCCACTCCCGCGCCAACTGTATCTACGGCAACAATCGGGTCGCCGGTTTTCTCACGCTTGCCATTGAGCGGCTGAATGAACAGCAGCTTGAAACTCTGCAAGTTTTCATCCTTGCGCGTTGCCCAAACGGTTCCTATGACTTGTGCGAAAAACATCCTCTTTGAAATTAAGTTCTGAGCGAAGCGAAGAACCTCTCGGTATTGCGGAAGCAGTCAGACCCTTCTCCGTAGGAGTCCTTCGGACGCTTCGCTCAGGGTTGAGAGTCAGTCCGCTATGTCTATCTTATCAACCACCGCCATTATCACGGCGTCAACCGGCTTATTCTTCGTCAACGTCGTTTGCCTCGCCGAGCTTCCGCTGCAAAGCAACACAACATCACCAACGCCTGCTTGCAC
>JGI1356J14229_10002202_pt1 | contig 15616 bp, 16 predicted proteins | sample Subgrocontami58m_FD_14229 | JGI IMG/M metagenome (IMG submission 14229) | reverse complement strand
ACCACGACTCGGCTGCCAAAGAGTATAGGTGAACGAGATCTCGGTGTGGTTGACAGCCTGATTGCATTCGTCTCGGACACGACGATAAGGAATTACATTCAAGCCATGCAAAACTTCGGCACTCGCTACTGGAATAATGCCAATCGTGATTCAGTCTCACGTTGGGTACGAGCTAAATATCTTGAATCCGGGATTGCAGATGTAAGACTTGACAGCTTTCAGTACAGCGGAACATGGCAGGCGAATGTCGTTGCAACAATCCCCGGCACCGTGAATCCCTCTGCCGAGTTCATTGTCGGCGGGCATCATGATTCCTACTCATCCAACGTGAACCAGGCGCCGGGCGCTGACGACAACGCATCGGGCACAGCAGCGGCGCTTGAGATGGCGCGTGTGCTGAAACTGAATAACTACCAGCCCGCGTACACCATGCGCTTCATAGGCTTTGCTGCGGAAGAAGCCGGACTGCGTGGCAGTGCGAGCTATGCGCAACGTGCTCGACAACAGAACAGAGACATCCGGGCAATGCTGAACTACGACATGATCGCCAACAGAACTCAATCCTCATCGGATAGAGACGTCTACGTTGTGTCGTACACCGGAAGTGAAGCATTCTCCAACCTGCACTCTGCGGTTGCGCGAGCGTACACAACTATTACGCCCGTTCTTACGACCTCATATCGCAGTGGAAGCGACAGCTATTCCTTCTGGCAACAAAACTACAAAACGGTATTTTTGATCGAGCGGGATTTCAGTCCATACTATCATAGCCCGAATGACCTGCTGCAATATCTCGACATGCCATATTGCCGCGATATAGTTCGATCAGGTCTTGCCACGTTGTTGACACTCGATCAGATGCCGCCGAGCATCGCCCAATTACAAGTACGAGACCGCGGCAACGGAACTTCGTTAGTAGCAAGTTGGGACAGTGTTGCTGTCTTGGACTTTTCAGCCTATAAAGTCTATGTCGGTAGATTGCCGGGTATGTACGACACGTCGTACACTCAAACTTCAAGGTCGCGCACGATAGATGGTTTGACGGAAGGCGTTCGTTATATCATTGGCGTATCAATTCTCGATATTGCTGGACGCGAAGGGATGATTACGGAACTCTCTGCTATTCCGCGTAGTGTTCCTCTGCCACCGATGGGATTCTTTTATAGACACGCACTTCAAAGTCTGAGCTTCTATTGGAGGCAAAGTCCGGAAATTGATATACGAGGATACAATCTTTATCGTCGGATATATCCGAATCCAACCTTCATCAGACTAAACACAACGCCGATTCGTGATACGACGGCAGTCGACAGTCTAGTCATCAATACCCTTTGGTATTATATCACGGCAATTGATTCTTCGGGGAACGAAAGCGCTTCGTCCGATACAATCGTGATATATCCACCGCTCGCTGTTGACGGGAGGGAGTTGGGATCGCCATATCAGTTCATGCTTCATCAAAATTATCCCAATCCGTTCAACCCATCAACTCAAATCAAGTATGAAATCGGAAATCACAATCGAGTTGAGTTGAAGGTGTTTGATATGCTTGGAAGAGAAGTGACAACTCTTGTGAATGAAGTGAAAGCGCCCGGCATTTACGTAGCGGTGTGGAATGCCCAAGCAATAGCGAGCGGGATGTATTTTTACCAAATGAAAGCCGGAAGTTTCGTTGAGACGAGAAAACTTGTTTTGCTTCGGTAGCCTCTTGCAATCGTTTGTATCTTGAAAACAAACCTACCCTCGCGGTAGGTTTTGTTTTTCTGCTCATTCGTATTCGGCAAACAGGAGGAGTCGCCGGAGTTCTTGCCTTTCACAATTGGTCTGCTATCTTGATGCAGAGCTTCTGTTGAACAACATCCTTTTCGTCTCCTTTGACTTATACTCGACTTCTCCTTCTTTTCTGTGTTATCGTCTGGGGCTGGACGTTCGTTGCAACGAAAATCTGTCTCGCCTACATCAGTCCGATCGAATTAGTTGGATTGCGATTTCTCATCGGCTTGCCGTTGTTGTTCGCAGTTATTCGATTCAAAACAATTCCAGTTGAGTTCACTTCGCGAGAATATCGCTCGCTTGCCATCGGGGCATTTATCATTGCAGTGCATTGAACTCAGGTTGGATAATTGCTGTTATTCCGCTTGCACTTGCCTTCCTCAGCTATTTCATCTTAAAGGAAAAGATTGGACGGAACACAATCATTGGAATTGTCGTTGCGACGATTGGCATCATCGTTCTCATCTCGAAGGGAGACTTTACAAGCATCGGCTGGCTGAGCAGTGTCGGTGATTGGCTGATTCTCGCCTCAGCGCACACGTGGGCGCTGTATACGATTGTTACACGAAATGTCTCTCGCTCCCGAAACCCTCTTACGGTAACGCTGTTTGTCTTCTTACCTGTAACGCTTATGTGTCTCCTCTACATTATGTTCTTCAAGGACATGCGTTATCTTTTCTCGCTTCCGACAGAGGCATTGATTGCTTTGCTCTTCCTCGGTGTGCTCGGCACTCTCGCACAATGGTTCTGGCAGATTGGCGTTGCAAAGATTGGCGCCGCGAAAGCCGGAATATTTTTGTACCTCGAACCGGTTGCGACAACTGCACTTGCAATTCCATTGTTGAAAGAAAGTTTTGGAGTATTTACTGCAATAGGTGGATTGCTAGTGATGGCTGGTGTTTGGTGGGCGTCTAAACCCTTAGCAAGTGATAAGTGATTTCCTCCAGAGGCGGATGCGCCTTTGGCGCAAGGGATGAGAGTTTAGTTCTACAGCTTGAATCGGATTACAGATTACGGATTACCGATGTGAATGACGTCGTCAAGATTCTGAACTGCGATCCGTAATCGTTCTTTCAATCCGCAATCCGAAACCAAATTGTATCTCCTGCGCCATTTCCCTACCTTATCTTTATGAAAATCGGAAATGTGGAAGTAGAAAAAGGAATCCTCCTCGCTCCGATGGAGGATGTAACGGACTTGCCATTCAGAGTTATCTGCAAACGTCTCGGCGCTGACATTGTGTACACAGAATTCGTGAACTCCGAAGGATTGGTGCGTGGTTCGGAGAAAACCAAGAAGAAAATGATGTTCCGGGAAGAAGAGCGTCCGTTCGGCATTCAAATTTATGGCGGCGAAATCGTTTCGATGGAAGGGGCTGCGCAGCTTGCCGAAAGTTTCAATCCCGACCTCATTGATATCAACTGCGGCTGCTGGGTGAAAGATGTTGCAATGCGCGGCGCTGGCGCAGGGCTTTTGCGTGACTTGCCGAAGATGGAGAAGATTGCTTTGACTGTTGTGAACGCTGTGAAAACTCCTGTAACGCTGAAGACACGTTTGGGGTGGGACAAGAACAGCATTCGTATTGTTGACGTTGCGAAGATGTGTGAGGCTGTCGGCATCAAGGCGTTTACGGTACATTGCCGCACCCGCGATCAGGGACACAAAGGCGAAGTTGATTACAGTTGGATTCCGAAAATCAAAGAAGCTGTTTCGATTCCCATCATCGTCAACGGTGACATCGTTTCGCCTCTAAACGTGAAAAACGTGTTCGAGACAACAGGTTGTGATGCAGTGATGATTGGTCGCGGTGCTGTTCTTAATCCATGGATTTTCCGTCAGGCGAAACACTACATGGCAACCGGTGAGCTTCTGCCCGAACCCACAATTGAAGAGCGCGTGAAGTTGCTGCGTGAACATCTCAAACTCTCGATTGAATTCAAGGGTGAGCGTGCGGGCGTTATTGAGCTTCGCAAACACTACTCCGGCTTTTTGCGCGGTATGCCGCATGTTTCGAAAATCCGGATGGAACTGATGCAGTTCAGTGAAGCGCAGCCGGTCTTCGAGCATCTCACCAAGTTCTTGGATCTCTATTCTCCAACTCCTCAGAGTGTAGCGGCGTAAGTATCAGTTATTGCTATGAACAAACGCAAACTCTTTGAGCGGCTGAGGCGAAATCAGACCAATGTACATTTCAATGATTTCATTTTGCTGGTTGAATCGTTTGGATTCAGATACAAACGGCAGAGAGGAAGCCATTGGATATATGAACGTGCGGATGTCCACGAGATACTCAATATCCAACCACAGCATGGGCAAGCGAAGGTGTACCAAATCAAACAATTCTTATATTTGGTTGAGAAATATTCTTTGACACAGGAGTAATCGAAATGAAAGACTATCCGATTAATATCTTCTATAGCGACGAAGATAAATGTTACGTTGCTGATATTCCCGACCTCAAATTCTGTTCAGCATTTGGTGACACGCCCGAAGAAGCTTTGCACGAGCTCATTATCGCAAAAAAGCTTTGGCTTGAGGTTGCGAAAGAAACAAACAGAAAAATTCCAAAGCCAAGCAGTTTTCCCAAGCAAAACGAATCAAAGCGAAGGAGAACAACAGCTACTAATGGCAAGCCGGTTCGCTCGCGCAGACAAATAACGAAGCAGAAGATTCGTTCTTCATAAGTCCTGAAGAGGAATCCATTCAGCATTAACGGTCAGCCACCGAAGCAGGGGGAATTCTTCACCGACATCACGTGTTGAATACAGTAGTTCATTCTCAACTTTAACATCAGGAGGCCTCATGTCATCCCCTCGACAAGCGGAGCCATCGGCTCGTATTCTTGGTATCGGTACAGCCAACCCGCCCCAACGATATTCACAGCGTGAGATTTACGACTTCGCAGCGCGGCATGTTGAAACCTACCGCAACCACCGCATCGAACACATCTTCATGACGAGCGACATCGAGTATCGCCATCTCGCATTCGATATGGCAACACTCGACCCGAACGAAACTGTTGATGATATGCACGCCCGTTTCGCTGAACACTCCGTCAAGATAAGCAAAGACGCAATTCAACGATGTCTTGATGATGCAAAGATGACGGCACAAGAGATTGATTACATCGTTGCGGTTTCATGCACGGGCTACTTGTGCCCGGGACTTTCAGCAATTCTCATCAAAGAGATGAACATGCGAACGAACCTTCAGCGTGCTGATCTTATCGGGATGGGCTGTGCCGGTGCAATGCCCGGACTTCAGCGGGCATACGATTATGTGAAAGCATATCCGAACAAGAAAGCTCTCGTTATTACAGTCGAGATTTGCTCTGCGTGTTACTATGTCGATGATTCGTTGGAGACGGTCGTTGGAAATGCCATTTGTGCCGATGGTGCAGCGGCAGTGTTGGTTGGCAATCATTCGACTGGGGTTGGTCCAGAGTTGAAGATGTTCGAGACGCTGCTTGAGCCATCCTACATTGATACTGTCGGATTTCAATTCAAAAGCGGGAAGCTTCGTATCGTTCTCTCAAAAGACGTTCGCAACTCCGCAGGAAAGTTGGCGAAGCAAATCATCGAACAGCTTCTCGATGAAAACAATCTAAGCAAAGAAGACATCAAACATTGGATAGTTCATTCCGGCGGACGAAAAGTCATTGATAACATCAAAGATGAAGTTGGATTGAGAGAAGAACAACTTCGTCACAGTCGCTGCGTGTTGAAGAACTTTGGAAATATGTCCTCGCCAACAGTTCTTTTCGTTCTGCAAGAAACCATCCGACACTCCAATCCTCAGCCGGGCGATTTGGGTGTTATGCTTGCGATGGGTCCGGGGCTTGCGATTGAAGCGGGGTTGATACAATGGGTGTAGTTCATGGAACATCCACCCAATCCTCCAAACGTACTGCCAATCTGATATTGATATACCGACGCTGATTGCTTATACTTACTTCCCAAAGGAGGGATACATGAATACATCAGTAATGACAGCGAAGGGACAAATCGTAGTCCCGGCAAAACTGCGTCGAAGGTTCGGCTTAAAGAAAGGTGCGAAGGTTGCCTTCATAGAAGAGCCGCAGGGGTTTACCGTCAGACGGCTTGATGAACGATACTTTGAACATTTTGCAGGAATTCTTCCTGCAAAAGGAAAAGCAACCAAAGCACTCCTAAGAGAACGGGCGAAGGACAGGAAACGTGAAAACGTACGTTCTCGATAGCCACGCGTTGCTGGCTTACTTTGAAAGAGCCAAAGGGTGGCAGAAAGTTGCAGAAGCGTTGCGGCTCGCCACGGAAGAGAAGTGCCGCCTTCTACTTTCCGTTATCAATTGGGGCGAAGTGTTTTACGTTACACTTAGAGAGTACGACGAGGAACACGCCGAACATGTTCTGGCGGCTATGCGAAACATGCCTATCGCAATCATTGAAGCGAACAAAGAAATGACGTTGACCGCCGGACGAATAAAAGCCGAAGGTGGGCTCTCGTATGCAGATTGCTTCGCGGCTGGCTTGGCGAAGTCTATCGAAGGAATTGTCATCACCGGCGATCCGGAATTCAAGAAAGTGGAAAACGAGGTCGAAGTTCTGTGGCTGTAGCTGTTTATTGTACAGTCTCCTCTTAAATTTCAAAACAATAAAGAAAGTTGGATAAGAAATCCATCGTTGCCATCCTCGATGAAATGGGAACGCTTCTCGAGCTGCAAGGAGCGAACCCATTCAAGTGCCGTGCATTCCATAACGCATCCCGTGCTCTCGAAGGTGTCACAAAAGATTTAGCGACACTCGTTGAGTCCGGCGAGCTTCTTGAAATCAAAGGCATTGGCAAGAGCATCGCTGAAATCATCACCGACCTTGTCACCAAAGACAAGTCGAAAGAGTATGATGATTTGAAGAAGACTGTGCCTGCCGGTGTCCTGGAGATGCTTCGCATTCAAGGGCTTGGTCCGAAAAAGGTGAAAGTTCTTTATGAGAAGTTGAAAATCAAAACGCTTGAAGAACTTGAGAAGGCTGCAAAGGACCATAAGCTTGCAAAGCTTGAAGGCTTTGGCGAGAAAACGGAAGAAAANATCGTGAANGGGATTGAAGCTCTGCGTGTTCGTTCTGACAAAAGTCTTTATCCCAAAGCTGCCGATCCTGCAGAAAAAATTCTTGAACATTTGAAGAAACAGAAGGGAGTTATTCGAGCAGAAGTTGCCGGCAGTCTGCGTCGTAGAAAAGAAGTTATTGGCGACATAGACATTCTTGTTAGCGCAAAGGATTCTCATCGTCCGGCACTGATGGATGCGTTTGTTTCTCATCAAGAAGTGCTGACAATCGTTGCAAAAGGAGAAACGAAATCGAGTGTTGTATTGAGCGCAGGTATCAACTGCGACTTGCGAATTGTTGATGATGCGGAGTTTCCGTTCGCGCTCAACTACTTTACGGGCAGCAAAGAGCACAACATTGAAATGCGTGCGCGAGCGAAGCAATATGGTTGGAGCCTAAACGAATATGGTTTCTCAGAACTTGGGGCTGAAGAAAAGCGGGGGAAGGCAAAGAAAGTTGTGAAGTGCAAAGACGAAGCGGACATTTACAAGGCGTTGGCGTTGGATTATGTTCCGCCTGAGCTTCGTGAGAATATGGGAGAGATAGAAGCAGCGGAACATGGGCAGTTGCCAACGCTTGTTGAAGCCAAAGATATTCGCGGCACGTTCCATTGTCACTCAACCTACAGTGACGGCGTGAACACGCTTGAGCAGATGGCGCTTGCTGCAAGCGAACTCGGCTGGGAATATCTTGGCATCGGCGACCACAGTAAAGTTGCGACGTATGCCGGCGGACTGACCGAAGAAAAATTGAAGAAGCAGCTCAAAGAGATTGATGAGCTGAATGCGAAGCTCAAGGGCTTTCGGATACTCAAAGGAACCGAGTGCGACATATTGCCCAACGGTGACTTAGACTGGTCGGACAACGTTCTTTCAAGTTTCGAATATGTCGTCATTTCCGTTCACAGTAGCTTTAAGAATGATGAGAAGGAAATGACGAAGCGAATCATCAAGGCGCTGAAGAACAAGTACGTGACAATGCTTGGTCATCCGACAGGGCGATTACTTCTTTCACGCGACGGCTATCCTGTGGATATGATCGACGTAATCAACTGCGCGGCTGACTACGGTAAGAGTATCGAAATCAATGCTCATCCTATGCGCCTCGACCTCGATTGGCGACTGTGTAAATATGCAAAGGAGAAGAAGGTGATAATTGCAATCAATCCTGATGCCCATAACATCGAAGGCTTGCGAGATGTATTCTATGGGGTTGGTATTGCGCGGAAAGGTTGGTTGGAGAAGAAGAATATCTTGAACACTCGTCCGCTGAAGGGCGTCCTAGAATACTTAAAGATTTCGTGAGGATGAGATGCCAACGGTTACATTCGTCCCTTTGAAGAAATCCAAGACAATCAAAGCAGGCGCAACATTGCTTGCTGCGGCAAATCAAAGTGAAGTTCCTATCGGGCAATCGTGCAGCGGCGACGGGATATGCGGATGGTGTCGGGTGAAAGTGATTGAAGGAGCTGAATCGCTTGCTCCGCCCAAAGAGTTGGAGCGCAAACTGATGAAAGTGTATAAGTTTGGAAAAGATGAACGGGCGGCGTGCCTTGCTGTGGTTCGTGGTGATGTCGCTGTTACTACCTCATATTGGTAGAAACAACACAAACTCTTGATCAAATCTCGATTAACGCGCCATTGCGAGATCATTCACCGCGCCCAACAGCAGGCGTGGATATTTGGGACAATGACAAGAACCACGAGTCAGTCTGAGCGCAGCGATCCGCCGAAGGCATCCCTTCAGGAGAAGACTGCGCTTGGCTCGGCAGGCTCATCGCACCCTTCGACTCCGTCCCGCCAAAAGAGGGCGGGACTGCGCTCAGGGTGACTATTGTTTCTGTGTGAAAGGCTCTGTCATTAGCAGCGGAGCGAAGCAATCCCAAAGTACTCCAATGAAGGGTGCTTCGTCGGCCCGACGTGTCGGGACTCCTCGCAATGACCAGATAAATTCGACCATCGCGGAAAAACTATGAAACGATATTGGACAGGAATAATTCTCATCGTCGTCGGAGTGATGTTTCTCCTCGACAGCATGAACATTATGCAGCTCGATGAAATCCTGCACAAGTATTGGCCTATTGGATTGATACTCATCGGGGTCAACATTCTTTTGAAAGAACATGCTAAACCCTGAGTCCACGCTTTTGTGGACGAAGGGTCTCACACTCAAACCTGTAATTAACGCCTTGAATAATCCAGACCCTTCGCCCCAAAGAGGGGGCTCAGGGTTGAGAGACAAGGCAAGAAAGAAAAACAAATGAGCCGCTTCCAGCGACACGTTTTCGTCTGCCTCAACGAACGCCCAGCAGGACACCCTAAAGGTTGCTGTCTCTTAAAAGGCTCCGCCGAAGTCCGCGAGACACTCAAAGAAGAATTGAAGAAGCGAGGACTCTCGCACATCGTCCGCGCAAACAATGCCGGATGTCTTGATGCATGCGAGTACGGCATTACAATGGTGATTTATCCCGAAGGCATTTGGTATGGCGGAGTGAAGAAGGAAGACATCGAAGAAATTATCGACCGGACGATTATCAATGGCGAAGTGATTCAGCGGTTGTTGATTCCGAATTCGCGGTATGCGCCGGATGGGTTGCAGTTTGGAAAGCTGAATCTGTAAATGCAATGTTTTATTCTGATATCAAATCACTGAGTGCTTTTGAATGTTGAAAAGTGAGAGACTCGCCAAAGCGGTTCTCAACGACGCTATTGAGTGGCGGAAACATGCATTGAAGACTACCCGGCTGATAAGCCATTTCCCAGTGCTTTGTTTTTCAAACCAGTCGGCGGTCGCCCGTTGCATGTAGTTCTCGCATTTGACTCGAATGGAGAAAAAGCGTATGTAATCACAGCGTATGAACCGACGTTTATGACGCAGAGTGTGTGCCCAATCTGTGAGGGAACAAAACACCAAGGAACCACGACATTCACGGTTGATTATACCGATGGTGTGTTAGTTGTAAGAAATGTTCCTGCAACTATCTGTTCACAATGCGGTGAAGACTGGATTGCCGATGCCGATGCTTCGCGACTTGAGCAGATTACCAATGTCGCTCGCGGGGAGAAGAGGCAATTCGAAGTTGGTGATTACTCGCTGGCGACTGCCGTTTAAGTCTGATGAAGAGATTCCCCTCTCGCTGAAGACATTCCATTGGAACAAGAGGGGATTGTTGCTTATTGGGGCGAAGCTATTCAGCGGCTGTTGATTCCGAATTCGCCGTATGCACCGGCGTCATCGAGCAATTTCACCGTACATTGTGAGCGAAGCCATCCCTTTGCCGAAGGCATTCCTTCGGAAGGGGACAGAACCAAGTCTTCTATGTTTATCAGTTCAAAAATATGAAGGAGGCGAAAAATGTAATTGGAAAATTCATCGAGCGGTGTAATCACGTTGGATCATTCAACGACTCGGCTATCGATCATCAATTGAATACAGATAGCAACATCAACGAGTTCTCTTATAAAGTGCTGGACAAATTTGGGTTAATACACAACTTACCAATACAGGAGGATTTGCATGCAGATCTCGACCCGTCTTTTGTTTTTTGTTCTTCTACTCATTACAACATCAGCGTTCGCTCAGTGGTCGTCCGACCCGAATGTCAATCTCGCAGTATGCGACACAAGCGGAGGTCAGGAACTTCCCAAGATTGTCTCGACGTCTGATGGGGGATGCTACATCTCATGGTTTGATACCCGCAGCGGCGCTTACAGGGTCTATATGCAACGCTTCAATGCCCAGGGGGTAAAGCAATGGGATCCGAATGGCTTGCTAATCAGCGCGAACGCGCAAAGCACATCGCTTGTTGATTGGGACTTAGCGGTGGACGACAGCAACAACGCGATCGTTGTTTTCACCGATACACGCAACGGCACCTCTATCAATCCGTTTGCATACAAAATTTCTCCGCAGGGAGATTTTCGATGGGGAGCGAATGGCGTTGCGCTGTCTACTTCATCATCAACATTCCAACCGAATCCCAAAGTAGTCAAGACTTCCGACGGCAATTTCGTCTTTACCTGGATATTCAGTTCTACACCGAGAAAAGTTGCATTGCAAAAATTGAACGCTGCTGGCGTAAAACAATGGGGGACCGATCCAATTCTTCTTTCAGGAACGGGAACGGAATTACTTGATTATCCGAGTCTCGTCAGTGCAGATAACGGCAGCATAATTTTGTTGATGTCCGGCTATACAGGTTCGTTCCTTAACCCGACCAATTACCGACTGTATACGCAGAAGTTTTCTCCTTCCGGCACACCGTTGTGGGGAGCAAATCCCGATACTGTGTATGCCCTTGGTAGAGTCTCCGGGTTTTTCGTTCCGAAGATCATTCCGGATAGAAACAACGGTGCATTCTACGTTTGGCATGATGAACGAAGCGGCGCGAACAGCACTTCGTATGTTCAACGCTTCACGTCTGCCGGAACGAACCTATTTCCGATAAATGGAACAGCAAGCTCAACTCTCGCTGGAAGATTGCATAACGATGCGTGGGTAGCCTATACGCCTGCAACAGGAGAGACATATATGTGTTGGTATGAGACGAATTCTTCGACGCAAAGCATCTATGGAGTGTATGGACAAAAATTTTCGGCGGACGGAACTCGCTTGTGGGCGGATTCCGGAAAAGCGTTGAGACCATTTGGCGGAGGTCAACCTTCGTTCATCAGGTGCTTTGCCAAGGATTCCTCTGCCGTTGTGTTTTATCTTGACGGTGTTACAGTCACAACCAATTTGGTAAGAGGATTCAAAGTCGATCGCAACGGCAACATGCTGTGGGGTGGCTCAATCAAAGACATCAGTTCTGTCGTGAGTGGAAAAGGAAGGCTAACGGGCGCCTTGACGTTAAGCGGTAACTCACTTCTCACGTGGGCAGACAAGCGATTGGATGCGAACGGCGTGTATGCACAAGAGCTGAATTTCAACGGACAGTTGGGAGTGATTACGAGTGTGAAAGAAATTGGTGGAGAGACACCGAAGGAATTCTCACTCGAACAGAATTATCCTAATCCGTTTAACCCTTCGACAAAGCTGTCATTTGTCATTGGTCATTCGTCATTAGTAAGTTTGAAAGTGTATGATGTCTTGGGAAGAGAAGTGGCGACGCTTGTGAATGAGGCGAAGCCTGCCGGGAAGTATGAAGTAACTTTTGATGCAACCAATCTTGCGAGCGGCGTGTACTTCTACAAACTCAAAGCGGGCAGTTACTCGGCAACAAAGCGAATGCTGCTCATTAAGTGATGAGCGGTCGGGTATTTTATCTGCAGTAGGATTAAGAATGGGAAGCGATTGCGGAGGTCTAACTTTCGTAACGCTTCCTGTTCAACAACCTAGAGGTGCAGTTAAAGACCCTGCAAAAAGATTCTTGACCACAGAGAACACGAAATCCACAGAGGAACCAGACAAGATTTTGGATAATGAACTCATTAAGAAATGTTTTTCTCTCTGTATAACAAACCTGTAGAATCGTGTTTTCTCAGCAAGATTTTCCAAGCCCAAAGAGGAAAGGCGAAACCATCCGCCTGCGGCGGACACAGATAAGCACAGATTAGACTTCAAATTAAGGGTTGAATGTTGGTCGATGCAAACTAAAAAAAAGAATCAGTGACAATCTGTGAAATCTGTGGTTCAGTTTTTCTTTGGTTGCGGCTCCGCCGCGTTGGGTTCTCTCAGTTCTCTGCGGCAAAATTATTGTCTGGGGGTTTTCGACCGGGTTTCTATTGACGGTGAGCAGTTAGTGAAAAGCAAAGAGTATTTTGCTGAACGTAACACATGATATTTTTCAATCGTTCATTCGAGCCAAACTTCTCAACAGAAATCCCAACTCGTTCTCCCCTCAAATTTCACAAGCGACTTCCTGAATACAAACCAACTCCTCTTCATTCTCTTCTTCAATTCGCTGAACGCTTCGGTGTTTCAAGAGTGTTTGTGAAAGACGAATCGCAGCGGCTCGGACTTCCTGCATTCAAAATTCTCGGCGCTTCGTGGGGAACATATCGGGCGTTATCTGAACGTTATCCTGATCTGACGAAAGATTGGTCAAGTGTAGATGAATTGGCGAAGAAGTTGAGATCATGTCGTGCGTTGGTTTTGTATTCTGCAACTGATGGCAACCACGGCAGAGCAGTTGCCCGCGTTGCAAAAATGTTTGGACTGCGGGCATGCATTTATGTCCCGAAGGGAACAGCCGACGCAAGAAGCTCTGCAATCATGAGCGAAGGCGCAACAGTTACCATTGTTAACGGAACGTATGATGATGCAGTTGCCCAGGCTGCGCACGACGCTGAAGAAGGGAACGGCTTGCTCATTCAAGACAATAGTTGGAAAGGCTATGAAATAATTCCTCGCTACGTCATCGAAGGTTACTCAACGATGTTGTGGGAAATTGATGATGCGCTTGAGGCGATGGATGAGCAACAGCCAACGCATGTGCTGGTGCAGATTGGGAATGGTTCGTTTGCTGAAGCCGTCGTTCGTCATTATCGAGCGAAGAGATCTCAGCCCGGGATCATTGGCGTCGAGCCTGATTCCGCTGCGTGTGCACTTGAATCTGTGAGAGCAGGAAAGATTGTGAAGGTGTCCGGTCCGCACACGTCTATCATGGTGGGAATGAATTGCGACTCACCATCACTCGTTTCCTGGCAAGCTCTTCTTAAGGGAATTGATTGTTATGTTTCGATTTCTGACGAGAGAGCTAAAGAAGCGATGAAACTTTTTGCACAACACAATATTGTTAGCGGAGAAACCGGCGCTGCTGGACTGGGCGCACTGCTTGATCTCCTTTCGGAAGAACATGAAACTGCCCGGAAACAACTTCACATCAATTCACAAAGCCGTATTCTCGTCATCTCAACAGAAGGGGCAACAGACCCAAATTCGTACCAAAGCATCGTTTTCTAACTTACTGATTGATGTTACGCAACACCCAAAATTGAAACCTTTTGAAACGATTGGGAAAACCCAAAGCGGACACAAAGTCACAAAGACACAAAGAAACACGAAGAAAAGCTTTCTTTGTGAACCTTCGTGTCTTAGTGCCTTTGTGTCTATTAGGTTGCAAGAGAGCATACAATTCATAAATGCGTAACGTGAGTTACTGAATTGCCCTGTATTCAACGATTCGGCCGAATTTAGGACAATCCAATAACTTATTTCCTACGTATCTACAGCGGGAACTTCTGTGTCCTTCAGGTGTCAATTAAGTAAGACCATGTCCACCCCCTGTTCCTTAAAAACTCCCGAAGAACGGCTCGAGGTAAAGAAACTTGTGTTGCCTTTGCCGGGCGACCTGCATCGTGTTGTTCTGCAACTTACGCACTCGAACGAGGCGGCAGAGGACTTGGTTGCGGGGACCGAGATGCGAGCGTGCGAAAATTTTTCTTTGCTGCGCGATGCGACAAAAGCAAGGCAGTGGATGCTCCGGATTCTTTCCAACACATTCCTCAACTCGTGTCGAGCCAAGAAAAGTCATCAAGAGATTCCCTTCATCGAAACATCGGAGGACGATGAGCAGCCCTTTTCCTTGTTTGATGCTGTCTCGCGATTATCATCCGATGTAGGCAACCCTGAGCGGCAGCTTATCAACAAGTTAATGGATGAGGAAATACACCAGGCAATTGCGTCATTGCCGGAAGACCACCGCGTGGTTGTTATGAAGATGCCTGGGATTCCTGTGGGTACCGTACGTTCTCGTCTTGCCCGGGGAAGAAGTGCGTTGCAGAAACGGCTTTACCGTCACGCACAGGAGCGAGGGTTGATTACTAAATCACTCACCATTATGTAAGGAGGACGACGTCATGAGGACATACGCAAATCCACAAATGTTAGTAACGACTCAATGGGTTGATGAACACAAGAACGACGCGGCGCTTGTTATTGCCGAAGTTGACGTTGACACAGCGGTGTACAACGAGGGGCATATTCCCGGCGCTATCGGATGGAACTGGCAGACCCAGTTATGCGACACGGTGCAGCGCGACATTATCAGCCGAACTGCGTTGGAGAATCTCTTAGGCTCCAGCAGTATCTCCAACAACTCGACGATTGTATTGTATGGTGACAACAACAACTGGTTTGCAGCGTGGGCACTCTGGCAATTGAAAATGTACGGGCACAAAGACGTTCGTATCATGAACGGCGGCAGAAAGAAGTGGCTTGCAGAAAGCCGCGAGTTGACGAGAGATGTTCCAACGCCGAAACCGATGATGTACAAAGTATCTGGCTACAACGATAAGTATCGCGCAATGATGCGCCAGGTGCAAAAGGCAATGGAGGACGAAAACGTTATTCTCGTTGATGTTCGTTCGAATGATGAATTCACCGGAAAAATTCTTTCACCTCCCGGATTGCCGGAGACCTGTCAGCGCGGCGGACATATTCCGGGTGCAAAGAATATCCCGTGGGCACAAGCTTGCAATGATGATGGCACATTCAAGAGTGCCGATGAGCTTGAAGCGCTGTATGCCAGCAAAGGCGTAACTCGCGATAAGCCGGTGATTGCGTATTGCCGCATCGGCGAGCGATCGAGTCACACATGGTTTGTGTTGAATGAGTTGTTAGGCTATCCGAACGTTTCGAACTATGACGGCTCGTGGACCGAGTGGGGGAATCTTGTCGGTGCACCGGTTGAGAAAGGTGCGTGATGAAGGCTCAGGATTATCATACAGAATCGCGAGAAGTTGCAGGAGTGGCCATCAAGGTTACCACTTACAAGATTGGCGACCTCTACCACTGTCATATAGCCAACGCCGATCCGG
>JGI1356J14229_10002174_pt1 | contig 15724 bp, 13 predicted proteins | sample Subgrocontami58m_FD_14229 | JGI IMG/M metagenome (IMG submission 14229) | reverse complement strand
TCTACTACGATGACCCGGAGCACACCGTCAGACTCCTCAAAGGCGACTCTATAGAAATCCTGAACCAGGCAAGGGAAAGCTCCGTTGATATGATATTTGCCGATCCCCCTTATTTTCTGTCTAACGGAGGTATTACCTGTCACGCAGGCAAGATGGTCTCTGTTAATAAAGGCGGGTGGGACAGGTCAAAAGGGGTCAAAGAAACTCACAAATTCAACCTTGAATGGCTAAAGGCGTGCAAACGAGTATTGAAACCAAATGGCACTATCTGGGTTTCAGGCACAACACATATTATCTACTCGATAGGTTTTGCCATGCAAGAGCTAGAATATAAAATTCTTAACGAAATCATCTGGTATAAGCGTAATGCCCCACCTAATCTTTCTTGCCGTTATTTCACTCACTCTACAGAGACAGTTCTTTGGGCCGCAAAAGATAAGCAAAGTAAACATTACTTTGATTATGCCCTAATGAAGCAATTCAACAAGGGCAAACAAATGAGGAATCTCTGGCAGTTTAACGGCAGTGACGAGTCTGAAGAAGTAGATAATGTTTGGGAAATATCTTCTCCCCCCTCTGTCGAAAAAACGTTTGGCAAGCATCCAACGCAAAAGCCAGCTGAACTTTTACGCAGGATTATTCTCGCATCCACACAAGAGGGTAACCTGGTACTCGACCCATTCTGTGGAAGTTCCACAACAGGAGTTGCAGCAGTCTTACTAAACCGAAAGTATGTCGGAATGGACATGGAAGAAGAATACCTGGAACTCTCCAGAAACAGGTTACAAGAGGCTGTTAACAAGCGTGGTTTGTCCTGCAGTGGCGGTATCCAGGCGCTAGTCAAAACGAAATATGAAGGGGTACACCCCAATACCGTGATTTTATCATCTACTATCCTGAGCGATGACCATACAACCTCATAACCGAGTTCAAATGGCAACAGACTGGCGGGTCGGTGGACGAGAAGTGCCGGTATTTGGTTCTGAATATCCAGATGCAATACAAGGCACGAACCATTCTGGTGCTTTACGCTAGGGGTTACAAGAAGGATGCCGAAAGATGGATTCGCTCGCAGAGCGGAAACGGCATTTTTAAGTACGTGTTTAACATGAAGGAATTCGCCACGTGGGTGAATAAAGGGAATCTGTAGCAATAGTTAAAGTACAGGGGAAAGAGAGCCATCGTTATGCTTTGTACGGATAATCACCGCTATCTACAGGATCTTGAGGCATTGCCGGATAGTCAAGCGGGGCTTGGAAGGCACAGATGTGCTGGCTGTGCGTACCAACAAGGCTACGACCACGCCTTTGAAGGGCAAGGACGCCGCTTAGACATTGATTCACTCAACGACAGTCAAGCTGGGGCGGGCCGTCATAAAGATGTTTATGCGGCCTATGACTTAGGATATAGTCATGGCTTGCGACAGCGGCAACATAGTTAGGTCACACGTGTATATAATCCCCAATATGAATGCCTGGTTAAAATCTGGAGATTGATGGAACGAGAAGAAGCCGTAAAAAGAATCAAGGAAATAGTCGGCAAAGACCTCCGCACCCTTGCGAGCAGATATGACATAACTGTATTCAAGGATGGGAAAGAGCACAAAGGTTGGGCCGGGCATGTAATTGAACGATATTTGGGTTTGCCCCTTAACTCCTCTCAGTCGCCGAACTTCGGTTCCTGGGAATTGAAAACTGTCTCATTGAAGCGCCTTAAGAGCGGAGAGTTGACGATAAAAGAAACAGTGGCAATAACGATGATTGATCCTTACAACGTGGAGAGAACGGACTTTGAACATAGCCACCTGTTGGCAAAGCTTAAAAAGATGGTGATGCCGGGTAGAATTTGGGAGAGCCAGGGAGAGAGAGTTTCGCTACTTTACACCGTAAAAACTTTCGATTTGGATAATCCCAAAACCTACATGCAAGTAAAAGAAGACTACAACCTTGTTCGCCGAACGATCATTGAAAAGGGGTTTGATGCGTTAACAGGGCGCATGGGCGTATTTATTCAGCCGCGGACAAAGGGTGCTGGGCACGGAAGCACAACGCGGGCCTTCTACGCCAGAAAAGTTTTTCTCAAGAAAATATTCTTTGGCTCCGACGAAGAACAATCAGACCATCTTACGCCCCCTAAAAAATAAAATTACCTAATATATATGCAATTATCTATTGACATACAAGAACATATATTCTATTATATATGCAAATTATAGTGGTATAAAGAAATTAGAGGTGACATGCATGTTACGGAAGGGGACTACTAGAAATGTGTGACAAAGTACTTATACCAGATTATGAGAATGAAGGTGATACCTACCCTGGAAATATCAAACCTGGTGAATATGATGTCGCAGAACTACTGCGAGCACATAAAAACAATCCGGAAGCAATTGAATTCATAGCCGATATGGTAGAAGAATAAGTGGTTTTTACGAAAAGCCACCTTTTGTTTGAACAATTATATTACTGACAGCCTTTGCCTGCTAAGGACGTAATCAAGTGTATAACGCAAATGATGTAGTTACCTACGAGAATGTGGATGGTCTAGTTAAGGTGCAATTAATCAAACCCGCATTCAAGATGGTAGGTTTCCAAGTTTGGAACGTGAAAGTGCTAGAAATAATTAAAAAGTCATCCTTCGGCGGCAACCCCAAAGTAGGGCAACGTGAACAGATTTCGGAAAGGTGGTTCGTCAAAGAAGTGAAAGCATGATTCCGGAATTTCAATGCCGTTAGTTCCCGCATAGCACGTCTTCCACCATGAGAGTATTAAGCTGCACCACATTAGGTTGTGAGGAGGTCACCTCTCCCTTCTATTCCAAGCCCCACACACCACAAGCGCCGAAGTCGAATCCCCTCTATGACCCATCAAAATATTCATTCCGTCATTCGTCCTTTTAGGGCGTGTTTGAAACCCGCCCGACATTATCCGGCTGGCTACAAGATGCTATCGTAATCGCCGTGTTAGTGGTAGAATCAGATAGATTTATAGAGGCGAAAGGGAGGCAAGGATGCCCTCGTTAGATGTGGTAAGCACGGTAGACATTCAGGTCCTGGATAATGTGGTCAACAATGTGAAGCGGGAAATTTTATCCCGCTACGATTTCAAAAATGTCAAGTCTGAGGTCACCCTGGACAGGAAAGAGAAGCGCATTCACATCGTTAGTGGAGACGACTCTAAGGTAAAGGCGGTCATTGACATGCTCATAGGTCAATGCGCTCGTCTCAAAGTGGACCCCAGATGTCTGGAACTTAAGAATATCGAAGTCATTTCCCTTTCGGTAGCCAAGATGGACATCGAGATCAAGGATGGCATATCCAGGGAGACCTGCCAGAAAATCGTCAAACTCATCAAGGGACTCAAGGTAAAGGTCCAGGCGGCAATTCAAGAAAACCAGGTCAGGCTGACTGCCAAACAAATAGATGATCTCCAGGAGGTCATGCGGGTGCTCGACTCGCAGGACTACGGCATTCCCCTGCAATACCTCAACATGAAAAGATGAAGTCCCGAAGCGGCGTAGGCGTTGTTCTATCCTCCGCCTGTAGGGGCGACTCGCCAATCGCTCAATACTGTTCCCTGACAAATTCTTTTCAACTGTAATTGAAAGACTCCTATAGTCAGTTTATTATAAACTCAGCGATTCCCGGAGGGAAATCCCCATGTCCAGTTGCACTGGGCACCATGAAGTATGAAAATAGATGCGACCTGTCATTTCCCGACATGTCGTGACTCCTCCAGGATGACATGAGAATCACTACCCGGCGAAGGATTTGCCGATGATTTGGAAAACATCCAGTTGAACCAGCCTTAAGAGGATTCTCCCATAAGGCGCACCTGATTAAAGCCCGCCCCATCCCAACCCCAGGGTAGACATGAGGTCTGCCCCTACGTTCCGGCTGGAACAATTCCCATTTCCCACTTCCCGCCTCTCACATCTCGATTCTCACCTCCCACACGTGGTCTCTTGCCCATCCCATCTTTATCCCATATAATAAGCATGTTTCACTTAAAAGTTCACCACAAGGAGGTGCATTATGCCCTACGGCACTATTCAAGTCGTAAAGCAGGATAAAATTGGCTGGCTTATTCTCAACCGTCCGCAGAAACTAAATGCCATCAATGATATTATGTTGAAGGAGATTGAAGACGGCCTGGAGGAGCTACGGAGCGATAACAATGTTTGGCTGGTTATTATCAAGGGTGCAGGTAAGTCATTCAGCGCCGGACAGGACCTTTCCGGAGTGGGGACGGCTGCTGTCACCCCCGCAGATCCCCGCTCAAAAGCATACCTGAGCGATATCTTCGAGTCCGGCCAAAAGCTGGCCGAGCGCTGGCGCGCCCTTTTCTCTTACCCGCGTTTCACTATCGCCCAGGTACACGGCTATTGCCTGGGCATGGGCGCTATGCTGGCTATGTGCTGCAAAGCCCTCATTTGCACCGAGGATGCTGTCTTTGGTGACCCTGCCGTTCGTATGGGCTGGGCTACACCCAATCCTCTGTGGACCTGGCGGGTGGGCATTAAAAAGACCAAAGAGCTTCTGCTCACCGGCCGTTATATAGGTGGTAAAGAGGCAGAGCAACTGGGGCTGGCAATGAAGGCTGTGCCTGCATATAAACTCGACGAGATTATACGGGAAGAGGCAGACGCCCAGATCCGTTTCGGCGGGATAGGCGGCTACGATATGCAAATGGCCTGGCGGATTGCCCACGAAACCAACATGGATGTCGCCGGTCTGTCTTCGGCCTGGCGTTATACAAGCTATTTATATGCTCTGAGCAGCATCCAAAGACCCGGCAGAAGCTTTATAGACCGGGGCGGGATAGACTTTTGCCGCCTCCGGGAGGAGAAGGGACTTAAGGGCGCTATTGCTGCCCGGGATGAGCCGACAAAGAAATACTTCCCCCCGCCACCCGCACCGAAGGTGAGTTAGGAGTAGAATATGGCCTGGAAAAATATTAAATACGAAGTCAAGGACAATATAGGCTGGATAACCCTGAACCGCCCGCAAAAACTCAATGCTTTCAACGACGCCCTGTTACGGGAGCTTGATGAGATCCTGAACCAGGCGGAGATGGACCTGGAGGCGAAGGTGCTGGTATTCAAAGGTGCGGGAAGGGCTTTTAGCTCCGGCCAGGACATGAGCGGTATCGGTACCAGTGAAATCCTGCACCCTGACCCGTGGTCCAGAGTTACACCGAAGGAATTACTGGAAGGGGAGCGCCGGCGGCAGAGACGCTGGGAATATATCATGAATATGGCCAAGCCGACTATCGCCCAGGTGCATGGCTACTGTCTGGGCGCAGGGCTTTTTCTCTCNATGGTCTGTGATATAACCATCGCCAGCGAGGATGCAATATTCGGCGACCAGGTTACCCGGATGGGCATCCTGCCAACTATGCCTCTCTGGCCNTGGATGGTGGGCATGAAGAAGGCGCGGGAGCTATTGTTTACCGGGCGNAATATTCCGGCGAAAGAGGCTGAAGCTATAGGGCTGGTCAATAANGTTGTCCCCGCCTCCAAACTGGACGAGGAAGTAGCCAGATGGGCGCATGGGATTGCACAGCACCACGGCGATGCCCTCGCATTTGCTAAGGATGCCATAAATGGCGTCATGGAGTGCCGGGGGGTTGGCTCCGCATTCCGTATCACCACAGATTTGCAAATGGCCGTCCTCCAGAGACCTACTAAATCGGAGGACCTGGCCTTTTACGAATTGAGAGACAAGAAGGGGTTAAAGGCTGCCCTGGAAGCCCGGGATGCCCCATTTAAAAACTTCCCCTGACTCCGAATTTCCTCTCCCCTTGTCCCGATTGTATCGGGACTCCGCAAAGCGGAGCGTGGAGAGGGCCAGGGTGAGGGGTTTTCTAAGGAGGTAATTAATGCCTACAGGATTTGGCTGGGATTTCAGGACCCAATATCAGAAATGTCAGTGGGAGAACCATGAGTATAAGGGCCGAAAATATAAAGATGCCCTGTACGAAAAGGTTTCCGATAATATAGCCCGGATTACTCTGAACCGTCCGGAAAGGCGGAACGCCTTTAGCGACGGCATGTTCAATGACCTGGGCGCCGGCCTGCACGAAGCCAATGACGACCCCGACGTTCGAGTGGTAATAATCCGGGGGGCTGGCACCAGCTTTGGGTCCGGCCACGAGTTGTCCTCTCCCACGGAAGAGGAATCACCTCCATAAATCCGAAGCTCAATCCAACCGGCGTTGACTATTACGGGCTGGAGCGCCGCCGTTGCGGCAAGCACGAGGACATTATGAACTATCCCAAGATAATCATCGCTCAGGTGCATGGCTATTGCATCGGCGCCAGCGAGATAGTCGCCCAGATGTGCGATTTCGTCATCGCCGCTGAAGACACTCAATTCGGCGTCCGGGGCTTTGGCCGGTTCACCTTCGGCATCGCCAACTGGCCTGGTTTCTGGCCGGGGGAGTCCCAGAAAGCCTGGTGCGGACATCTCCTGGGGGAAATCTCAGGAAAAGAAGCGGCCGATGGGGGTATGATAACTAAGGCAGTGCCCTTTGCTCAACTGGAAGAAGAAACAATGAAGTGGGCGAATATCGTGTGTGAGATGCCTCCCCAGATCCTATTCTTTGCCAAGGAATGGCTTAATGTCATTGCTGACATTTCCGGCATTAGCACGGCCTGGCGGCAACATTACGCCGAACATCTCATGCTCCAGTATGTCCACTTCCGCCCTGAAGAGGTAAGCATGTATAAGGTGCGGAGGGACATAGGACTGAAGGGGTTTATCACCTCCCGTTCCGCAGCGTCAACCCCTGATGCCGAAGTAAAGTGAGAGAATTATGGTAGAAGAAATACAGACCACGGAGCAGGAAGAGGAAAGACCAGCCATCGACTGGGACAACCCTGAAATTCCCGTCCAGTTTTATGCTTTAAGGCGGGAAGTCATCAGGCTAAACATCCTGGTTGAAGCCCTGATAAAGTCCAGTAAGAAGTCATTGCCGCTGGAAGAGATGGATAAACCGGGCTCCGGCCTCCGGGCTAACACGTGGAAGGATATCCTGGAAAGACACCGGCAGGCTATTGAACCGCAGGACTCCTGAAACGCCATTAATGGTACTATAGATAAGCCAGGACGTAGCGCAGCACGGTAGCGCGCCTGGTTCGGGACTCTGACATTTACAATAGAGAGATGATATTGACGGGGTGTAGCTCAGCCCGGCAGAGCGCTTGGTTCGGGACCAAGAGGCCGTTGGTTCAAATCCAATCACCCCGATTTCCCTTTCTTCTCTAGCTCAGCACAGCAAGCGTCCCGATTCGGTATCGGGAAGGCCGTTGGTTCAAATCCAATCACCCCGACCAATCAAACTCTTCGCAGGGGAACTGTTCCGGGGAGCAGCAATCATCCACGCAAACCGGCGAAGCCTCCGGGTTGGTTTTACTTACCCCATTTCATATTTGCGCCCGGTAAAACCCAACCGGGATATTGAACCGGGTGGTTTCCCGCAAACGGTACGATGCCAAGACGTTCCTTTGCCACAATTCAACTTCTTCCTTAGATGCCAGGCCACGGCGTTGCACACAATGTCCTAATATTTACCCAATGCCCAAAACTATCAACCCTCTCATATACGGGAACGTATGCTTCTATCTTTAGTTTTGTTTGCGCTCGTCGTCGTATTTAGCCAATATGGATTTACCTAAGCGGTCCTACCAGGCTACTTCCTAAAGTTAATCACCGGCCCTGTGGCCTGGCTGCCAGTCCCGCCAAACTGCCCGGCTGTGGTGGTGACCACCAGGTCCCGCAAGTCCGTATCAGCAGCTTGTAATTGTTCCACAGTCAGGCTAACCGGTCCCGCTTTCCCTGCAGGAGCAAACGTCAATATGACAACGCCGCCGTCACCAGAAATACCCGAGGCAGCCACCAGTCCAATTTGTACTCTTCCGGGAGCAGATAGCTTAGAGTCCACCAGGGCGTTACGGGCCAGCGGGCCGGCTTTAACGCCCTTTAGCTCCAGGGCTTGAGGGTCAAAGCGCAGCTCCAGTTGCAAACTGCCCAGATTGGAGGCCCCGCGCAAGGTAACCGGTACTTCCAGTGTAGCTAGCGTAGGGGTTGCGGTTGGTGTTGAGACCGGTGCCGGGGCAGGGGTAGTCGGCCTTGCCGTCGCAATAGGAGTAGGTGCCGATGTTGGCGCTGCCGTAGGTGGAGCCGTTACCACTGGCTTTGGCAGTGGCGCTGCAGGGGTTGGTAGCTTGTTACAACCTTCGGACACTACCACTAAGGCTGTGATGAGAAGGCACAATGCTACAAAAAAAAGTGGATGCCTCCGGCGAAGCGCTTGAATATAAAGTCTAACATTTCTCATTGTATCAACCTCCTGGAATCCTGGTGCGAGTAATTTTCGAAATACCATCGTCGGACATGAAATGAGATCATTTCAAAGCCGCCGCCATTATCTGCCGGGCGTCTTCAGCAGTGACCTTTCCATCGCTATTCATGTCCAGGTTAAGGTCTTCTGTTAGCTCTCCCACGGACATCCGGAGGGCAGCCAGAGAGTCCTTTACAGTAACCTTACCATCCCCGTCATAGTCGCCTTTTAATTTCGTTGCCATATTTATCCGGCCGTTGCGAAGGTTCAGGTTAAGGTTAGCTCCCCCTGTATTCGTTGCCATAAGGTCTCCCATGGTGAGCTGTGCCGAACTCCCTCTAGCCCCTGATGCTGTAAACACCACATGGGCCACCGGCCCATCTCCCGAAATCCCGGCGCCCTGGGCCACTACTCCAAAGCGGATGATACCCGCTTCCCGTGTGTTAGCCTGAAACAGAGATCCCCCCACTAAATCTCCGGCATCCACCTTGACTACCTTTAAGACCGAAGGGTCATAGCGTAGGGAGAAATTAAGACTGCCCATATTGTTAACCTTTTCCAGCCGTATCGGTACGACAACTGTACTGTTGGGGGCCGTAATACGCTTCTCCGCCAGCAGGGTGGTGCCTGCAAGTCCCGAGGCGGGCGAGGGGGCAGGCGTAGGAGTGCGAGTCGACGTAGGTGTGGGACCGGGCGCCACAGGGGCCGGAGTCACTGTTGGCGCGGGAGGAGGAGTTGGGGACGGTTGTGGTGTCCGTGCTGGGGGAGCAGCGGCCACAAGCTGCTCAATCGTGAGATCCCCCGAGAATGCCGTGGGGCTCTTGGCCGTTCCCGCATTCCTTACTTCCAGTCTCAGGAATACCAATCCATTCAGTTGTTGGGGAAACTTACTGAGCTGCACCCAGTCCTTACCCGACCAGTAGTAAGTGGTGACCAGTCCGTTCTTGCGCGCTATGCGTAGCTTACCGGAGGCATCGGTAGTTTCCTTGAACTGGTATTTATCCCAAAGTCCGTTCAACCCCATGTCAGTAGCGTAGCGCAGAGTAGTCTCGTCATCTTTCAAGATATTGAGATACGCCGCATTGTCTGCATCTTTCCGGGCAACTAACTGTATACGCCCGAACCTGCGGGGCTGTGTCCACGGGTCAGTCTTGAAGCTGACGGCTATATCGAAATCTCCGTACATTGCCTGCCCGATGTGTGCCGCAACACTCTCGAGTCTGGAGCCATCCAACGATAGGCGCATCGTCTTACCCTGGACAGCAGCGCTGCCCGCCCACTGCACCATGTCCCATTCCGCAACCGGCATGGTGCCTAAGGCGGCAGAAGTCAGGCGTACATTCTTTAATGTTACTATGTTAGGCTCTTTAGTCATGTCATCAAAGGCCTGGCGCTTGAAAACCCAGCCTACCCACAATGTCTCAAGAGCCTGTATCTCTTTCCGAGTAGACAGGTTCCAGTTGGTGCCGTCTTTGCTCCAGTAGGTCTTCCAGATGTCACCGCGCCGTGTCATCCGGAACTTTACAAAGGTATTTGGCGCATCCGGGCAATCAGCGTTGTCCTTGTCCAGTATCTTGAGCTTGTTCATACCCTGCACCCGCAGCCATCCCCCACCGATAATACGGTAGTGAGGCAGGTCTCCTTCTGCAGTGAACTGCTTAGCCAGTAGACCCAGATAGGAGCCGGGCGACTTGATGAGGAACTCGGCAATGGCGACGTCTGTGCCCCTGGAAGTCAGCAGCAGGTCGCCCTCCAGGTCGAAGTCCCCGGTTACCCGGTGGAGAAGCCGGGGAGCGGCATATGCCTCATCCCACAGGTCATTGCCGTCGGGGACCGTTGCCTTGAGTATGCCGGGCTCTGGAGTCTGGAGCACCGTGTCCTTGCCCGGGTCCTCCCACACCCAGCCGCCGTTGACCTTGTCATTGGCAAAACTCGCCCTGGATTCTCCATATGGCTCCGTTGCGGAGTCGTCTACGATAAGGTCACGCAGAGGCATGCCGTTGACCGGGCCGCCGTCATCCTTCTTGATATCGTACTCGGTAATCTTGTCCCCGGGCCACTGCATTTGTTGCCCGGCGGACAACTGAATTTCGTTTCCAGACTCATCTGCGATGGACACACTACCTTCGATAACCGCCACCCGGCCACCTGTGTCAGTCTGCTCGGCGGTGAACTCGGTGCCCTTCGGTTTAACAGTTTTCCCCTTGACTTTAATCTGAACCTGGCTGGTTGCGCCGCCGGTCCCTTTGATCCTCAATTTGCCCTTATTCAGTTCAAGAGTTTGCCCGCTATTTCCAGAGCCGAGTTGAATCCCGACATCGGCGTCCGGGCCGACCCACAGGTTCACCCCCGGTAATAGACTTACAACCGCCCTCCCACCGTTGCCGGTTCGCAGCCGGTCGCCATTTGAAAGGACTATCCCGCTGGTAGCCGCCGTCTGGGAAGCTACAGAGGTCATCTCCAGCTTATAGCTGTAGTTTTGTTTATAGCATGCCCCATAGAATTCGCCGGAGCCGGAAGGCGCTTCGATAATAACCGTTACGCGGCCCGGCGCCGGGATGTTTGCCGTGCCGGACAGGTGGTTATCCTTTTCTTCCCCGTAGAGGGTCATAATATCCTCGGCGGGCAGATATTTTTGCCCCAGCTGCTTGGCATAATATATTTTCAGGCCCGTGTTCCAGTTATGGTTGCTCCATACATTAGACACCGGCGGGTCTCCATCAATCCTCGCCTGCAGTTTGCCTGCCAGGACCGGAAAAGGCCCCCGTTTAACACTGGGGTCACACGGTGAGTCGGTACCGTGTTCTTTGAAAGAGCCGCTGAAGCTATCTATCGTTCCCGGTGGGGTTGGCGGTGTTTTGGGCGCTACGCTGGCATTGCTGCTGACATTTATCGTTGGAGGGGTTGTGAATGGTTTTGCCCCCGATTGAGACGACATAGCATCTCTGGTCTTCTGGATTTCTTGCTGAATCTCTTTCCTCAGGTTTTCTCTTTGTGTTAAGGCTGTCCTCCGCAACAGGTCCAGGTCTTTCGACTGTAGACCGGCAAGCCCTGCGTACGTGAGATCTCTATCCAAGTACGTGGACAAAATCCCGGATTTTGCTACAGCCGTCGGTATCCCATTTTCGTAATAGCTAATCAAACTGGTTGCGACAGCATACGCAAATGAATCCAATTCCTCTAATTTCGCGATTTTTTGTTCCGAGGAAGTTAGCTGTTTAATTTCCTCAAACTCCCGGTCCTTCATGGCCTTAAACCAGTTTACATTAGCCAGGATGGTTCTTTGCCAGGCATCATTCTCAAATGTTGATGTAGCTTGAGGATTATCCTGATTCATGTGAACATATTCGTGAAACACCGTCGATGACCAATCGGCCACTCCACTCGCGTGCTCATCCAGTCGTTTCTTGTCCGTCACTTTACTTGGATCAATATTTGTTATTTGATTAATAAGTTGTTTATTGAGAGTCATTACATTAGTTTTCAATATGCCATCGAAACCGGTTTCTGCAGTATCTTCTCCTCCCGTATCCGGGTCTCTTACTTCGCCTATTGTCACTTTCTTAGCTGCATAATCATCTTCAAGACGCATAAATAACGCTTGACCTTTGGAATCAGTTGCACCCACACGTTTAAGGAACTCCTGCACTTTCTTAAGTTCAGGCAGTAATTCGGTCTTCGCCTGCCTGTCCACATCAGGTCCATCTCCTGTCGCTAAGCCTGTGGATCCCCGGGCGCTGGCCGTCATAAAAGGCGGCGCTAATGGCACGAGCAGGACGGTAAGGGTTAACAAATAAAAGACTTTAACAATCAAGTGCGCCTTACCAATCATTTCTCTTCACCCCTTTTTAACTCATTTAACCCGGTCAACACAAGGAATGGTTTCTGAACCGGGCATATAAGCTTCGTCAATAATAAAACTCAACGTTGTTAAGGTCAATCCTTAATCAGTAAATATATGGTATTAGCTAAATATTTTTTAGTAAATTCTCAGGCCGTCAGATGAGGAAATCCCATAATCCGTTTCGGAGCCCGCTTGCAAGGGCAGGCGTGCCTGCCCTGCCGATGCGATGATCTACCATCCGATGCCTCACCGGTGACAATGCTCTCAATCATTAAAACCCCAACGACTGACCTTTTCGCTATTTTGGGTCCTGACCGAAGCATTCCTGTATTTCTACGAGGAAGCTTTATACCTCGGTCGTTAGCCGTGGAAGCTTGCCGTGCTCCTCTCCCTGGGAATCGGCTTCGTCAGCAAGTCGTTCTTTAAGAAGGTCCTCGAAATTATCCTCCCTTCCATGTAAGACAAAGCCTCCTGTCGCGACTTTTGCCCCATCAACCAAGCCAACTATTCTTATTTTAGCTATCCGAATCCCTTTGCTACAACAGTTATAATTTGAATAGCTCCTCCGTTCATGCTATAGTAAGTCATTAGCCCATTATGATTGAGGCAGGGTAAGACTTACGTGAGAATGGCAGTAGCTCAAACCCACTATCTGTGTTTAAAAATTGGCATTACTGTTTGTTACTCAAGCAGCTTCGCTTTTCTGGCTACTGCGTGCGTTGGTTGCGTTATTTACCTGCGGTCAATCATTCGTATCTCCGGTAAACGTAATAAACATTTGACGGCTAATTAAATCCCTAAGACTACCAACTGTCTTTTTCGGCTAACATCGTTATCGTTATTTTATTTTGACACTACTGGCACGTCCTGATTCCAAGTTTGTAACATTGCTGTCCAAATTGGGTGAAAGTATCGTTTTCTCCCAATAATTTTCGACACGTATCTTAGACAAGAATCGGCACCTGATAAGGGACATTAACAAAACAACTTTACGTTTCCTGTCATTCTGAACGAAGTGAAGAATCTGGGGAGGAGCATCACTACGTATCTGGTTGCACCTCCACCCCAGACCCTTCGCTTTGCTCAGGGTGACATAAAAGGCGATTTTTCGAGCTGTTAAGTTTAATAGTCAATGACCATAATTCAGGTTTACCATTAAAATATGCTGTCCAAATTAAGTTCAACGGTAAATATTAATCTGGACAAGAGTGAGTTTGTAATATACTTTTCCTTGACCGCTTCCATCAAATCCCGTTATACTGTTTGTAACCTCGGGTTAATAAACCCTGATCACCTGAAAAACTATGCCAATCTTCAAAAACAAATGGGTTATCGCACTTGTTTTATTGATAGTAGTTTTACTCCGGTTCCAGGCGCTGACACGCCCCATCCCTTACGATAGCACGTGGAACTGGATTCCCGGCTATGCAGGTTGGTTGGTTATACTGGCTCTCACCATATATCTGGTTTATCTATTTGCCAAAAAACGTTAACACTTACTCCCTCGTTGATGTAGAAGACAAAACAGTCAGATTTACTATTACANGNNAGCGNCAGTCCNCNAATTGCNGCNACAATATCGAACCNCTCTAATTCCCACAATAACCTGCTTTTGTGCTATAGTAGTAACCGTGTTTTTTCTCAANTTGTTACGGTTTTTGAGGTAATCTAACCCTGAAAAAGTTAGCCTTTCCCAAATTCGGGCACAAAATTTTCCCCTTCTATTACGGTTGGGCAATAGTAATAGCAGCGTTTATTGAGACCGGTCTATCGGCTGGTATATCCAACACTCAGGGCGTCTTTTTTAAACCTTTACTGGCGGAGTTTGGCTGGAGCCGGGCTATGGTGGCCGGGGCATTTGCAATAGGCAACATCAGCGCTGCAATACTCGCTCCTGTAATGGGTTTGCTTGCCGATAAATACGGCCCCCGAATCATGATATTGGTGAGTGGCCTGTTTACGGGTGGTACCTATTTAATCATCTCCGGGATTAACGCCTTGTGGCAATTCTACCTGACTTTTACCGTCTCGATGGGGATTGGTAAATCTGCCAGCCTGGGTACCATTGGCCCTACCGTATCCCGCTGGTTTGTAGCCAGAAGGGGCTTGGCTCAGGGTATCGTACAGGCGGGGGCCGGCCTGGGTAACGCCGTCTTCCCAATTCTGGCTACCTATCTTATACTAACCCGAAACTGGCGTTTTGCCTATATTGTTTTAGGTTTATTGCTGGCTGGCCTGGTAGGCTCATTGTCCCTGATATATCGCCGTAGTCCTCAGTCTATGGGCCTACAGCCCGACGGCAACCCTGTACTTCCAACCAAGGGACCTCATAGCGTAACTCCCGGTGTAAATCGGACGGTATCAGTATCCAGAGCCCCGGAAAAAAGCCTCACACTAAGACAGGCCTTTTCCACGAAGTCCTTCCGGTTGCTTGCTTTGGCTGCCGCACTTTCCGCTTTTACGCAGCAACTTATTCTTGTCCATTTGGTCCCACATGCTACCGATATAGGTTTTTCCCCAGCTCTTGCGGCAACCTTCATGTCCGTAATGGGAGTAGCCAATATATTTGGGAAAATAATCATGGGTATTATTTCGGACCGGATTGGGCGGCGGAACTCCCTTATTATCTCTTATTGCCTTGCTGCCGGCATGTTAGTGTGGCTTATGCCCGCGCGCGACGTTTGGTCTTTCTATCTGTTCGCAGGTGTGTATGGTTTCGCTTACGGTAGCTGGATACCTATGTTCCCGGCTATCGCAGGGGACCTGTTTGGACTGGGCGCTTTGGGCGCTATATATGGGGTTGTAGCCGGCAGTATCTCCATCGGTGGAGCTATCGGACCTTTTACTGCCGGCTATATTTTTGACGTTACTCAAAGCTATAACCTTGCGTTTATCACAGCGATTGTGCTCCTGGCGATCGGCATTGGGTTGCTACTCATGATACGCCTTCCTGGCAGGGGAGAAAGAACTCAACCCGGCTAAGACAAATCTTCATTTGTTGTAACTCAGCACGGGAATTGTTTCATTTTTTATATTCCAAAAGAAAGGCTGTAAAACTGTGAGAATGGAACTCTCAAAGAAATGAATCGAGACCGCTCTACCAGGTTTACCTTTCCGTTTTTTTATGGTTGGGTTATAGTAATTGCAGCCTTTATCGGGATTGCGCTGACAGCGGGCATATCGAATACCCAGGGGGTCTTTTTTAAGCCTCTGCTGGAAGATTTCGGGTGGACTCGGGCTACAGTAGCCGGGGCTTTTGCGTTGGGCAGTATTATAGCTGCAATGATCTCGCCGTTAATCGGACAACTCGCAGATAAAGTCGGCCCCGTTATTATGGTGGGGGTATGTGGTCTTTTTACCGGCGGCACCTATCTATTACTCTCGGCGAGCAATACTCTATGGCAATTCTATCTCATCCTTGCTATCTTTATGGCACTAGGAAATAGCGCTAACTTCGGCAGCGTAGGTCCTACAATCTCACGATGGTTTGTAACCAGGCGGGGTCTGGCTCAGGGTATAGTGCAATCCGGGGCAG
>JGI1356J14229_10002173_pt1 | contig 15727 bp, 19 predicted proteins | sample Subgrocontami58m_FD_14229 | JGI IMG/M metagenome (IMG submission 14229) | reverse complement strand
ATGCCAAACGTTCTTATTACTCCGCATAATGCGTTCAATACACAGGAGGCGCTTATGCGCATTCTAAATACGACAATCGCAAATATTAACGGGTTTAAAGCCGGAACGCCGCAAAATCAAATTCCGGGTTCGTTATGATACTCAAAGATATAGTCATACGGCGGATATTTGATTCGCGTTCGGAGGAAACGCTTGAGGTCGGCGTAAGTGATATCTATGGTAAGTGGTTTTGGGGACAAGTTCCCTCGGGGAAAAGCCGCGGCACGAACGAGGCGGCTGTTGTGTCATTTGAAAAAGCAAAGTCAATCTTTGCGCGCCAGGTGCGAAAAAAACTTATAAATACCGATTTTGATTCTCTGAAAGATCTGGATATATATCTTATAAGCCTGGATGGCACGCGTACCAAAGAGCGTCTTGGGGGAAATCTTATGCTCGGTTTGTCTCTTGCGTTTGCGCGGGCAATCTCTGCCGAAAGGAATCATGAGGTATGGCAGATGTTGAACAGGAATTTTTTTGGCGGAGTTACTTCAAAGGTTCGTCCGCGCATATTCTCTAATTTGATAAACGGGGGCGCGCACGCGGCAAACGGTTTGGATATCCAGGAATATATGGTGGTGGTAAAGCCGGGCCCGCGGTATTCCGCGAGTATCGCAAGGTTGGTGAAATTATATAAGGAACTCGGTGTTGTTCTTGGGCGAAGGGTGGGAGGTGGCGTTGTCCCGCTTGGAGATGAGGCGGGATATGCGGTCCGTTTTCGCAATAACCTCGAGCCCCTGCTTCTTTTAGAGGGTCTTATCCGTAAGTTCCGTTTATCGAGGGATTTTTTGTTGGGTCTGGATGTTGCGGCAACGAATTTCCACAGAAAAAATTCTTATTTCTGGGAACGCCGGAATATTGCCCCACGGAAGCTTATAGACATATACGCCGCATACGCCCGGCGCATAAAACTTCTGTATTCGTTCGAAGACCCGTTTGCCGAAGACGATTTTTACGGTTTTGGGGCATTAAAACATCGTTTTGGACGAGGGCTTGTTGTGGGTGACGATCTCACTACAACCAACCCATTTTCTATACAAAGAGCTGTTGATGACGATCTTATTAATGCGGTCATTATTAAACCGAACCAAATCGGAACTATTACAGAAACATGTCAGGCAATTAAAATAGCTCACGGACACGGGATCAAGACCATTATTTCCCATCGTTCCGGGGAGACAAACGACGATTTTATAATTCATCTTGCGAAAGCCGCAGGCGCGTTCGGTGTCAAAATAGGGGCGCCGGCCCGGGAGCGCATGTCAAAGTTTAATGCACTTATTCGGCTCTGGGATAAGTAAAAACCTCCACCATTAAGGCGGAGATTTTGTTTTTATGTGGCCAGTTCAAGCCACGGAATGAGCATGTAGCAGTTTTTGGGAGGAGCGCTGTTGTTCGGCTCGTTCTGCCACCGCACTTCGAGTCGGATAAGGCGGGCACGTTCGGCGTTCGTCTCCGGACTTTTCCCGCGGGAATTGTTGAATGCGCGGAACGCATCATCGGATGAAAGAAGTTCTACTAGCTGTCGACGATTTACCGCAAGACCAAGATATGGCGCCACGTCCTCGGTTGCTTCAAGAAGCACAGCGATCTCGCCGCTTAGGCGGCCGACAGAACCTTTCGGGACCGATATGCGTCGGTGAGAAATGTCGGGCCGGTTGGGATCGAAAAGATATCCTTCGTTGTCCGTTCTGCTTCGAACTATAACGCCGATAAGATCGACGTTGTAGAGAAAATATTTTTCTCGATGCACGCGTGTCCTCCTACTGTATTAAAGAACATCTTGTTATCGCACGTGGGGCAGAAGATGTCAAAGACGGGATGGCGGGCGGTGTACAGCGGAAGTATAATGCGTTTGTATGTGGTTACTGTATTCCGTTATATCGGCTTTTACGGCAGCGCTTGTCGCACTATTTGCAAAAATAGGTCTTAAGACTCTTGATCCGACGCTTGCAACAACGATTCGCACGATGCTGATGGCCGTATTGCTTGTTCTTCTGAGCGGGGTAACGGGAAAATTCAGAGATTTTTCTTTTGCCGCTCTGACATCCCGTGATTGGATATTGATCGGACTTTCGGGTGTCGCGGGTGCAGCCTCTCTTCTGTTCTATTTTTTTGCCCTTAAGATCGGATCGGCAACGCATGTTGTCGTTATAGATCGATTGGGTTTTATATTTGTGTTTGTGTTTGCGGCGCTTTTTCTGGGAGAAGTGCTTACGTGGCGGAGCGTTGCCGGTATCGCATTTATGGTTGCAGGCGCTCTTTTGATAATAACTAAGTAGGGTTCCGGGTATGAAGATCATTGCGCACTTGGATCTTGATGCGTTCTTTGCTGCGGTTGAAGAGCATGATAAACCTCGGTTGAAAGGCCGACCAATTGTTGTCGGAGCGGATCCGGAAGGTGGCCGCGGGCGAGGGGTTGTTTCGACCGCAAATTATGCCGCCCGCACATACGGCATTCATTCCGCAATGCCTATCTCAAAGGCGTGGCTGCTTGCAAAGGCCGCAGAGGCGGCGGGTAAACCCTCCGTCGTATTTATGGGCGGGAGCCACCCCCGATATGCAAAGATATCGCAGCGCGTTATGGATATTGTCCGTTCATATGCCCCGCATATTGAGCAGGCAAGCGTGGATGAAGCGTATCTTGATCTCTCGCATACTGCAGGTTTTGATAAGGCGGTGACCATTTGCCAAAAGCTGAAGAAAGAGATTAGAGTTAAAGAAGGGTTAACGGCGTCTATAGGCTTGGGACCAAATAAACTCATAGCCAAGATCGCCTCGGATATGCAGAAGCCGGACGGCCTGACGGTCGTTAAGGAATCTCAAGCCGAAGGTTTTTTGGCGCCTCTGCCAATACGAAAAATACCCGGCATCGGTCCAAAAACCGAGGCTTTTTTAAAAAAAGAAAACGTACAATTTGTTGCCGACCTTAAGCCGTATTCCCGCGAGCAGTTGGTGCGCATGATGGGAAGGTGGGGGGATGATCTTTATGATAAGATACGCGGCATCGATAATTCTTCCGTTGTCGAAGAGCATGAAGCAAAATCGATAGGCGAGCAGGAAACATTCCGGTACGATACGACCAATCCTGCCGATATTTTTCCGGTTTTCAGAGATATGGCGGAGAGGATCGTAAAATCTATGCATGATGACGGGTTTGTCTCATTTCGTGCGGTCGCAATTACGGTTCGATTCTCGGATTTTGAGACAAAAACACGAATTCATACACTTAAGCCGGCAGGTGCGTCACCAGAAAAAATATATTCTGAAGCAATGAAATTATTTTTACCGTTTCTCGATATACGAGAAAATCCGCATAAAAAACCTTTTCGTCTTGTCGGTATCCGTATAGAAAAACTTGCATGATATCATTTCATATAACAAAAAAGTCAAAACATTCCCGCGCGCGTATCGGTATTATGGAAACATCCCACGGCATCGTGGAGACGCCTTCGTTGGTTCCGGTCGCAACGCAGGCTGTTGTAAAAACATTGACCAGTGAAGAGGTTCTCGCGACAAAAAGTCAGATCTTAATTGCGAATACGTTCCATCTGCATTTGAAACCAGGCGAAAAGATTGTAAAAGAAGGCGGGAAACTTCATTCCTTCATGAACTGGCCAAAACCTCTTATGACGGATTCTGCAGGCTTTCAAGTTTTCAGTCTTGGATTCGGGAGCGATCTTAAGGTTGGCAAAGTAACAAAGTATTTTCCCGGAAGTGAGAGCGAGAAAATAAAGATAAAAAGAAATTCCCAACCCATATCCGTAAAAATAACTCCCGATGGAGTATTTTTCCGCTCGCCGGTAGACGGCCGCCGCTTGTTTATTGGCCCGAAAGAATCTATGCACATACAGCAGGACTTGGGTGCAGATATTATCTTTGCGTTCGATGAATGCACATCGCCGTATTCGAGTCCGGCGTATATAAAAGAGGCGTTGAAGCGAACGCACGGGTGGGCAAAAATTTGTCTGGAAACGAAAAAGAGCAATCAGGCGTTATTCGGCATTGTTCAGGGTTCAAAATATAAAGAATTGCGTTATCAAAGCGCAAAATATATCGCATCTTTGCCATTCGATGGATATGGGATCGGAGGGGATTTGGGAGAAAGCAAAGAGACTATGAAAAAAATATTGAACTGGACCATTCCGCATTTGAACCAGGCGCTGCCCCGTCATCTTTTGGGTATCGGATATCTGGAAGATATGGAGAATATTATTAAAGCCGGTGTTGACTTGTTTGATTGCACGGTTCCAACACACTATGGAAGGCGTGGGGTGGCGTTTACGTCCCATGGGGAATTGAATTTTCGCCAAAAACGTTTTCTTACCGATAAAAAACCGTTGGACGTAAAATGTGATTGCGTCGTATGCCAAAACTATAAGCGTACGTATATAGCCCATCTATTTCGGGCCGGCGAAGTTACGGCTATGAAATTTTTGTCGTTTCATAACATTTATTATTTCAATACATATGTGGAGCGGTTACGGGAGCGTATTAAAAATGGTCGTTTATGATCCGTCGGCAGCTCACATTGTGCGTAGTTCACGATAAGGAGCGGATGCTTTTGGGGATGAAGAAAAGAGGTTTTGGTGCGGGACGATGGAACGGATTCGGAGGAAAGGTGGCGAAGGGGGAGACTATTGAAGCGGCAACGCTGCGGGAAATATTGGAAGAATGCGGTATTGTGCCCATAAATATGCGCAAGCGAGGGTTCATTTTATTTAGTTCGCAGGAGATACCGCAACAGGAAGAAGTTCATGTTTTCAGTGCGACGGAGTTTTCCGGGGAGCCACGGGAAACGGAAGAAATGAAGCCGCAGTGGTTCGCAATATCCGATATTCCATATGCGGATATGTGGCCCGATGATGCATACTGGATGCCGCTTTTGCTGGCCGGCAAAAATTTTTCAGGTGCGTTTCATTTTAAAGACAGCAACACTATTTTGAAGCACACACTCAGCGAAGAATAGGCACTATTGACAATAAATATATTTTATTGTATTATCTCCGATAGTATTTCAGCAATTTGAAAATAAGGAGAGGAAATGTCCACCCGTAAGTGGCTCGTGTATTTTTTTGTGTTCTTTTTTTCGTTTGTGGCGAACGGCCCGCTTTTAGTGTATTTTCTTTATACTCTCACGCCGACGTCGTGGATTGCGTTTGGTAGTTTAGCGCTCGCTTCGGTGATAACACTGTATTGCCTAAGCGTTCTTTTGAGCAAAAACGCACGACAGATGTAATATAGCCGCTCTATAAAGAGCGGTTTTTTCTTTAGCGTATGTATTGACTTTTTTCATATTTTGTTTTAAAATAAATACATCGTCCCTAAACAAAAGATTGGAAAGCGAGGAAGGAAATGTATCGCAAGGCACTTGTTCCGCTTCTCGCGGGACTTATGGTGGCGGCTTGCGTCGCCACATCCGGAACCGTTCCGTCACCGAACGTGACGGCTCAGCCGACCGGGACACTGCTTCCGGCCATTACCGCAACGCCCACCCTGACCCCAGAACCGTCGTATGAACCGGAGCCGACTCCGATAACGACGCAATTTCCGGATTTTCCTGATGGTCCTGAGCCGTCGGTATCTCCGGAAGCGCCCGATCCGACGGCGACACCGAAGCCGACCTCCAAGCCGACAGTAACTCCCGCGCCCGTAGCCGAAACATATACGCTTAACCTTTATACTAAGGGAGCGTTTGTCCGGCAGCAGACCAACTATTGGTGTGTTCCGACGTCGACGCAGATCATGTTGAACATGATTAAGCATCGCGCCGATCACTCCTACGATACGCAACGTGCTATCTGGAAAGTTGCCTGGGCGAATATCAAGTATACCGGGTTTAAGCCTCAGGTGTACGGGTCTGATCCGCAGGGGTGGGTTGCTGCCCTTGAGGCATTCGGTGGCGGCGAATACGAGTGGGTGAACGGGAAGTCTTTCGCTTCTGCGCTCAAGAGCGCAGCGAAGGCGATGGCGCTTACCGGCAGGCCCGTCGGCGTTGTCGTCATGAGCGGCAGTCATGCGTGGGTTCTCAACGGATTTGTCGCTACGGCAGATCCGGCAAAGACCAACGATTTCAAAGTGCTTGCCGTATATGTGACGGCTCCAGGTTACGGTTTGTTCTCGTACGACCTCAAGCCGAATACCAAATTTACGACGGCGCAATTCAAAAAGCGCCTGCTCGCGTACCATTCCAAACTTACCGATGAGGTGTGGGAGGGTTATTACGTTACCATCCTGCCGAAGCGGTAAAAAATATAAGCCTTCGTGTCGTGTAAATCGCGCGAAGGCTTATTCTTTTCTTTTTCAGTATTTGGCATTACGCTATATGCATATGCCGCATCTTATCCATCGACGTAGGCATACGGTCATTCCGTTGGTTATTATCGGTCTTATCGCATCATTATTTTTGGCGATAGCATTATTCTGGATAGCGGGAGTTGCAAAGAACCGTTTTGCAGAAACCGGTCCGGAGAATGCATGTGTGCAAGATTCTGATTGTTGGTGCCGCAGGTTTGACGGTGCGAAGTTTTTGACGGGAACAAGCCGGTCAATGTGTGATCCAGTGCTCAATACGTGCGTTCGTTGTTACTATTATTAATTTCATATGAAGAAGATGTCCGCGATTTTATTCGCTTTTTTGTTTCTCGGTACCGCTTATGCCGGAAACGTTGAGTCCGTGTTGGCGCGAACAAATTGTGATGATCAGGCAAAGCCCGCACTGAGCTGTCCTCCGGGCTATAGCATGATGTGTATCTTTGCGGGAGGTGACCATTGGGGGTGCGGAAAAGAATTAAGCGGCGTTATAGTCGTTGCTCCCAGCCTGGAAGAAACCCAAGGCGGATCCGCGGTTTCTGATGAAGCCGAAATAAGCATTTCTAAAGAAGGTAGCGGAGAAAAGCAAGCTCAACGCAGCGAAGAAGTGGAGCTTCAGGAATTGGAAGAAACCGGGAATAACAATTCGGATATCGAAAATGCGAATGAAGAAGAGATAAAATTAGAAGATATTAATATTAGCATTGATGCGGACGAGCTTCGTGACGCTGTGGCTGAGGGAACAGATCAGGTGTTCGGTTTTGATCCGCAAACAAAAGAGCTTCTTTTTGGACCGGCTGATTTTGAGACGCCCGAAGTATTAAGGCAATATATGAAAGCGCTTAGCCTGCAGGATCAAAATATTGTTGATATTGCCGTGAGTGACGAGGCGGTCAAGGTATCCTATAAAGAGCGAGCAAAATTATTTTGGGTTTTTCCTCTTGAAATAACGGCTTCCGTAACTATATATAATGATGGGCGTATTAATGTGAAATTTCCTTGGTGGCACGTGTTTGCCTCAACGAACCGCCGGGTTATCGCCGAGGCGGTACAGGAAGCATTTAAGTTGACCGAGGGCGGTGGACAAAAAGTTAAGAATATTCAGGAACAAGTAAGCTATGCTCAGCGGAATTTAGAAACCCTGGTGAACATATTTAGGAATTATCGCGTTGTTCCCGGGGGCGGGGCCCAAAATACGCAGTAGGGAGCACAAGGGTATCCGGCGCATAAGAGCCGAGGGCTTTCGGGCGTGATTTTTCACAGCAGTTCTTGACTTTTCACCTTCGCGTGTTATGGTGTTTTGGCAAGTGGAACAAGTTGAATTTGAAACATCGTCGAATTTCATACACACTTACCTTTGCGTTACATTTTTAGTAGTAAGTATTCTCATGACCGGTACAATCAAACGACTTACCGACAGAGGATTCGGCTTCATCGCCGCGGAAGGCCAGGACAAAGACCTGTTTTTCCACGCGACATCTTTGGTGGATGTTGAGTTCACCGATCTTCGCGAGGGCGATGCCGTAACGTTCGACATACAAGACTCTCCAAAGGGTCCCAATGCCGCCAACGTTCGTCGAGCGTAATCCTTCGTTAGTGCAAAAAGCTCCTTTTTATGAGGAGCTTTTTGTTTTATACAAAAAGAGAAATTATCCGTGTGCCGCATTGCTAAAAATTTTATATGTAGTATTATTCACGTGGCCTCTGCGGGCCGATTTTTTATGGAGATACGAAATATTGCCATCATTGCCCACGTTGATCACGGGAAAACTACTCTTACGGATGCGCTTATGCGGCAGGCCGGCGTCATCAAAGAAGGGGTTTCTATGGATTCTAATGCTCTTGAATTGGAGCGGGGAATTACCATTTATTCTAAAAATGCCTCCATCATTTATAGAGACACAAAGATAAATATTGTGGATACTCCCGGTCATGCGGATTTTGGTTCTGAAGTTGAGCGTGTATTGCGCTCGATAGATTCCGTATTGCTTGTTGTAGATGCCCAGGAGGGCCCCATGCCGCAAACCCGGTTTGTTTTGAAAAAATCGCTTGAGCTTGGATTGCGCCCTATCGTAATTATAAATAAGATCGACAAGGCTTCTGCGGATCCCGAGCGGTGTGAAGAACAGGTGCTGGAGCTTTTTTTGGAACTGGGAGCGAATAACGATCAGGCGGATTTCCCCGTTGTGTATGCCAACGGTCGTGCGGGCATCGCTAAGAAAAATCTTGCCGATGAATCCGGTGATCTTTCGCCTCTCTTGGATACTATTTTAGAATATGTGCCATGCGTATCATCTCCGGAACGTTCGGAAAAACCGTTGCGTTTTCAACCCTTTAATCTCGCATACGATAATTTTTTGGGTCGCATGGCGGTCGGACGTATTTATGAGGGGGTTCTGGTTGCGGGTGCTAATGTGTTCGTAAAAAAATCAGACGGAGAGACGCGTTCGGGGAAAATAACAAAAATATTCGCGTTTGAAGGTCTTGAAAAAAAAGATATAGGAAGCGCTGAGGCGGGAGATATTGTGCTTGTCGCGGGTCTTACGGATATTTATATCGGAGAAACGGTAACCACGGATGCGGCAAGCGAGCCGCTTCCGGCAATAGCCGTTGATGAACCAACAATTGCGTTGACGTTTTTGGTGAATAATTCTCCGTTTGGAGGACGCGAGGGGAAATATGTTACGTCGCGCCAGCTTCGGGAATATCTCGAGCGGGAGCTTGAGGTAAATGTCGGTTTGCGTGTTGATTTTTCTTCCGATAGTTTTCGTGTTTATGGGCGGGGCGAGTTGCATATCGCTATTTTGCTGGAGAATATGCGGCGTGCGGGCTATGAAGTACAGGTATCCCAGCCGCAAGTTATCATACGCGAGGAAAACGGAATACGGCTTGAGCCATTCGAGGAAGTTATTGTGGATGTGCCTCAGCAATATCAGGGCACTATTATTGAGCGTCTTGGTTCACGTGCGTTCGTGTTGAAAAATGTGAATCAGCACGACAATCTTACGCGTTTGTTTTTTGATGGTCCTACGCGTGGTTTGTTGGGGTATCGGAACCAATTTATTATCGATACGAAGGGCGAGGGGATTCTGGCGGCGCGATTTATCGGTTTTAAGCCACATGTGGGAGAGGTGCAACGGCGCACAGTCGGTTCTATGGTTTCTATGGCCTCGGGGAAAGCTCTTGGTTATGCGTTGTGGGGGTTGCAGGAGCGGGGAATGTTATATATCGCTCCTGCAACGGAGGTATACGAGGGTATGGTGATTGGAAATACTGCGAAAGGAATTGAAATGGCGGTGAATCCGACGAAAGGAAAACAGCTCACAAATATGCGCGCAAAGGGTTCGGATGAAGCCATAGACCTTGTTCCGCCGTTTGAGCTTACTATCGAGCGGGGGCTTGAGGTGATGGCCGAAGATGAATATCTCGAAATTACCCCAAAAAGCGTTCGTTTGCGGAAACAATTCCTTACAAAGATCGAACGGGATAAAAATCGCGCGNAGTAATGTATAATATAGGGAAATAAAAATTAATCGTATGAAAACAAAAAAGAACGAGCGAAAATATATGTTCGCGGCCATAGATGCCGCATATAGCGGTATTGTGCGCAATGAAGGGGGGCCGTTTGGCGCAGCCGTCGTTAAGAATGATAGAATTATTGTCGTTGCCCATAATACGGTCTTAAAAAGTAACGATGCGACATGCCATGCCGAGGTGAATGCGATACATGCGGCTTCAAAAAAATTAAAACGATGGAATTTGAAAGGATGTACGATATATTCAACGACAGAACCCTGTCCCATGTGTTTTTCTGCGATCCACTGGGCCCAGGCCGATGCGGTGGTGTGGGGAACCGAAATACCGGATGTTCAGAGGCTCGGGTTCAACGAGTTGACTATTCCGGCGCCGCGCATGAAAAAAATAGGAAAGTCCCGTGTTCGCCTCAAGCGTCTCTTCATGAGGAGAGAATGTTTAGAGCTTCTTGAGGATTGGAGAATGTTGAATGCGCAGACATATTAGAATAAAATCCCCGGTTTATCCGGGGATTATTTGTTTTTGATGAGTATCGCAAGTTCTGCGATACGTTTGCCTAGAAGCTCGGCTTGGGTCCGGTCCTGTTGTGTTAGCGTTCCGTGAGCCGTTGCTCCATAGTAGGAGCCTGATTCCCGCATAGTATCGTTCCACGGAAGACCGACGGCGTAGAGGCCGTTGGCGAAAAGAAGATGCAGAAGCTGCAGTAGCGTTGCTTCGGTACCCGCAGAATGCGACCAGCTGGCGGTAAATGCGCCGCCCGGCTTTCCGGCAAGCACGCCTTCTTCCCAAAGATGCCCGGTTTTGTCGAACCATTCTTTGAGGGTTGCGGTCATGCCGCTCCAGTTGGGACAACCGATTATAAGTGCATCCGCTTGGTGCAAAACTGAAATATCCGTTTTGGATATAGGACACAGTCTTGGTTGCGCGTCCGGTACTTTCAGAACGCCGTTGGCAACGCAATTGGCCAGTTGTTGTATCGAGCCGCCGCCTTTGCCGTCGTAGAGGATCACTATTGTTGCGGATCGCTTGTTTGCCGCCATTCTTTTTATCCCGTTCTGTTGTCGTCATCGTAGCATGCGCGATGCGGCAGTCAACGAACTCGGTGCTATAATAAAAATATGCTTCAAATGGCGCGAAAACGTTTTTGGTTTATTGTTTCGATAACGGTATTCTCGTTGGGGTTTTTTTCATACCTTGGGCTTGATGTTGCCAGGCTGTATTTCGGGCTTCAAGATGCCGTATCTGGCGCCCGTAAAATAGGGGCGTCATTTTCTGTACAGGAATTTGCGGAACGGGTTTCCGCGCCAGATCCACTTGTTTCCGATATTGTGAAGCCGTCGCAGTTGAGTGTTGGCGGTATTGTTGATTGGACGAATCGTTATCGTGCGAATGCGGGGTTGGCACCGCTAAAATTAAACGAGGAATTGTCGGCTGCGGCAAAAAATAAAGTGAATGATATGTTCGCTCGCCAATATTTTGAACATGTATCGCCGGCCGGAGAGGGGCCCGCAGATATTATTAAGGAGGCGGGATACGAATATGTGACAACGGGAGAAAATTTAGCGCTCGGTGATTTTGGAACAGATCAGGTTTTGGTGAAGGCCTGGATGGATAGCCCGGGACACAGAGCGAACATCATGAACCCTAATTTTACGGAAATCGGTGTTGCCGCCGCACTCGGCACATATGAAGAAAAAAAAACGTGGCTTGCGGTTCAGGAATTCGGTCTTTCGGCATCCGTATGCCCGGTTGTTGATTCGCTGCTGAAAACGAAAATAGATGCGCTTATCGTTTTGCTTGAGGACCTTTCAGAAGAAGTTGATGCTGCCCGACGCGATCTTGAAATTACTCAGCCGAAGGTCGGTCCCGAATATGCCGCTAAGGTTCAGGCGTATAATGCGCTTATCGCGCGGTATAATAATACCGTTATTTTCACCAAAGGATTTATTGCGCAATATAATCTTGGGGTTGAAGCGTTCAATTCCTGCGTGAAGAAATATACTCCATAAGAAGCTTTCTGTGTTTGTTATTAAAACCAAAAAGAAAAAAGAAGTTATTGATATCACCGATGAGCTTATACGCGCTCTGGAAGGTGCGGGTAACGGCGTGGCCCATCTTTTCCTTTTGCACACAACGGCGGCGCTCACGACGGCGGATCTTGATCCGGGAAGCGATTTGGATATGCTGGACGCATTTCAGGCAATGGTGCCAATTATGAATTATCGGCATCCGCATAATCCGGAACACATGCCTGATCATATTCTATCTTCTTTAATCGGGGCATCTGTTTCTATTCCGGTCCGCGAAAATAAACCCGTGCTTGGTCAATGGCAGCGCGTGGTGCTTGTTGAATTGGACGGGCCTCGCGAGAGACAAATTATCGTTTCGTTCTCAAAAGAGTCATGACGCGCGGTTCAAAACAACTTTTCATGATCGGTGCGGCACTGGTATTGTTTGTTGTGATTGCGGGCTTCGGCACGATATTGTTGGAGAAAAGATCTGGAAATAATTCTATATTTTGCCCTCAAGACGCAAAAGTATGCCCCGATGGATCATATGTGGGCAGAGAAGGTCCGAATTGCGAATTTACGGCTTGTCCGCAGGAAAGCGCCGAGGGAAAGTTCTGCGGGGGCATTGCCGCCTTCCCGTGTCCGCGGGGGTATGAATGTCGGCTTGATGGCGATTATCCCGATGCGGGGGGAAAATGCGTGTTGCAAAATCCGGTTGCATGCGCAAAAGATGCGAAATTGTGTCCCGACGGTTCGGTGGTGGGGCGTCGGGGGCCCGCGTGCGAGTTCTCCGCCTGTCCGGGCGGGATGATGCATGAGAAAATAAAGATTACTACGCCGGAAATAAACGATACCATAACCACGCCTCTTGAAATTGCCGGCGAGGCGCGCGGTTCCTGGTATTTTGAAGCGGTTTTCCCGATAGTCCTTCTGGATAATGCCGGTACGGAAATTGCTCGCACAAGCGCCTGGGCTCAAGGCGATTGGATGACGGAAGATTTTGTNCCTTTTTCTGCGCGGCTTGAGTTCACAAAACCTGTGAGCGAAACAGGGGCGGTGGTATTGCAGAAAGACAATCCTTCCGGTTTGCCCGAGCATGACGAATCATTGGTTATACCTATCCGTTTTGAATAGAAATTATGAAATCCGGTAATTTATTTTTCGTACGATTTTTGCGCAACGCCTTATACAGCGGCTTTGGTTCCGAGAAAGACGGGTTATTTTTAACCCGTGTTTCTTTGTTTAATTCTTTTTCGCTTCTTTCTTCCGGCTCCCTTATTCTTTTCGGATTTCAGCAGGCGTTTGCGAACGACCAGTACGTTATCGGTATTTTCGAGCTGGCCTTGGGCGTTCTTATAATTTTCAACGCAATACTTTTTCGTTTTAGCAAAGACATCGATGCCGCGCGTCATATATTGTCATTTGCTGTGTTCGTTGTCCTGCTCTTTCTGCTCATTACCGGCGGCATTGAAGGTACCGGCATTCTGTGGTTTTTGATGTTTCCCGGGGCGGTATTTTTTCTGAACGGCAAGCGGCAAGGTCTCTTATGGATGGTATGTTTATATCTTGCGTCCGTGGCCGTTGTGGTTTTGGAGGTGGCGGGCGTTTTGAACACCGCATATTCATTTTTGGCGATACGTCAGATGTTCTTTGTGATGGGCATTATTACCGCGCTTGTTTATGTTTATGAAAATAAGCGTGAAAGTGACGAGCGCATCATTGAGCAGCGTACTATGGAGTTTTCGGTCATACTGGAACATTTGCCAGTCGGGATTATGCTCGCCCGGGTTTCGACCGGCGAGATTGTTTCGGTAAATAATGCCGCGTCGGATATTCTGGGCGCGGTCCGTAACGAAAAAACAACGAAGGCGTTTGAATTTATCCGCGAAGACGGTTCGCCGTATCCCGGCGATGAATTGCCTTTGAGCGTTACGTTGAACACCGGAGCGCCGGCCACGCGTTCGGATGTTTTTGTGCGGCATAAGGACGGCGCGCAAGTTGCGCTTAAAATAACGAGATCGGATATTCTGGGCGCGGTCCGTAACGAAAAAACAACGAAGGCGTTTGAATTTATCCGTGAAGACGGTTCGCCGTATCCCGGCGATGAATTGCCTCTGAGCGTTACGTTGAATACCGGAGCGCCGGCCGCGCGTTCGGATGTTTTTGTGCGCCATAAGGATGGCGCGCAAGTTGCGCTTAAAATAACGAGCGTTCCGGTTAAAAACGATGTTGGGCGTCTTGAATCCGTTATTGTTGTTATCGTTGATATGACAAAGGAACATGAGCTTGACCGGATGAAAACAGAGTTTGTTTCCGTCGCATCGCATCAGCTCCAAGCGCCGCTTGCGGGCATCCGTCTGTTTACGGAAATGTTTATGGAAGAAAAGAATACTAATTTGACGTCCGAGCAGCGGGATTTTGCCAAGCAGATATATCTTAATACCGATCGGATGGTTGATTTGGTACAGGATCTGTTGAATGTTGCCCGTATTGAGGGTGGGGTTCGCTTCGTTGTTGTCCGTAAGCCAGTCGACGCGATGTATTTGGCTGAAACGGCCGTACGTGAAATGCGCATCATGGCAGACGCGAAGAAAATAAAATTAGAGACGGTTTTTGAGGTTCATGGTTCCGTTATTGTCGAGGCGGATGAAAGCAAGATACGACAGGCATTCCAGAATCTTATTAATAACGCGATAAAGTATTCGTCCGAAGGCGGCGTCGTGACGGTTGGTTGTGATAAACCAACGCGCGAGAAAATAACGTTTTTCGTCCGGGATACCGGCGTGGGCATTCCAAAATTACAACAGCGGAAGATATTCGAGAAATTTTTCCGTGCCGACAATGTTGTTGCCGCCGAAATAGAGGGTACCGGTCTCGGCCTCTATATCGTAAAAGCTATTATTGAAAGACACGGAGGGAAGATCTGGTTCGAATCGGAAGAAGGAAAAGGAACGACATTCCGTTTCACGCTACCCGTTGAGGGGTGAGCGCTCCTATTTACAAAAAATAGAAATTATTTCATAGTAAGCCTACGGGAAAGTACGTTAAAAGAGGGTGAGCGATGAGCGAGGAATTTCTTCGCCGGCGGGCGCTGGAGCACATGTTCCTCGATCCTTTGGGGACGGCCGAGCGCGTAACGGGAAAGCCGTATGCGGAAGATAAAGCGACGTCCGCATTGGGATACGCCATTCATCTGCAGAACAGCATGATGAAGCACTCAATTCTCTCCGAACTTGGAGATACGTATTGGGGTATTTCGTGGCAGGCGTTTCTGGAAATAATTGATGATCTCGGATTCGATATCATCGAGGACCGTCAGTTCACCTATGACACGGGAGACGGGCGGGTGCGGTATCCGGTTAATCTTATCGCCGCTCACGTCGGAAAAAAGCTTCTTCTTCACGCAACGTCGTGGATAGACGTTGACGAAGACGGTGCGGAAGTTGAAACAGTAAACGACGGTACGATATACGGGGCCGCATATCTTGAAGATTCGCCCGATCGTCCGGCCGCCTGGAAGATGTTTGCCGGGTGCAGCGGTGGTCCTCTGCGTGAAGATAACGTATGGCCGTTCTCTTTCGATGTTCGTGAGGGGCTGGTAACGCGCCTCATGCGTATTGAAGAACAGGCGACGCTCGTGGACTGGAATGATCCCGACAGGATACTTTGTCTGTTTGATTACAGTGAGAATAAAAAACACGGTGATGCTTGGTTGCTGAGACGTGATAAAATTTTCGCTTCCGCTCCGGAAAGCGTCCGTTCGTTCATCGGGTTCCCGAAGTAAAAAAATAGCTTCCGAAAGTTTTCGGAAGCTTTTTAATTTAGTTTTGATGTGT
>JGI1356J14229_10002150_pt1 | contig 15803 bp, 7 predicted proteins | sample Subgrocontami58m_FD_14229 | JGI IMG/M metagenome (IMG submission 14229) | reverse complement strand
CCGTGCCCGCCGATGTCCGGCGGCTTGGATCTCATGGCGGGCTGGAACCAGTACGCCCCTCCCGCTGCTCCTGGTCCTAAAGAATCTGACACCAATGTCCCTTCTTGTTCGCAGCAAGTCCCTGACGACGTGCCTGAGGGCGGCGTCGTGTCCGATCTGCGGATAATCGCAGACCCATGGAGCGAGCCTGTCGCGCGCCGTGTCTTGGGTTTTCTTGCTTCCCAGAAGCTAGGATCAAGAATGTCGGACATCCGCGTTGACCCGCTACCAACCGAGGGACAGGGGCGAAGCATGCAGTGGGTATGCTTCGCGCCTCAGGACGAAGTGGATAACTGGCGTTTCTCGAGCAACTACGCCGGTGCGGCCTTGTTGGCCGTTGGGCGCTGGCTGAAGGGTGATTTTATTTCGTTTGGGAACGCTCTGGCTATATGTTTCCCGCTCCCCCTCCTTCTTGAGGGACTCCTGGAGTGTCTGGAAGCACGCAAAAAGGCGGTGCTCCGAAAGCGCATGACAGGCTCAACCTTGGAATCCCTCGGGACAGTCGAGGGCGTTACCAGGGAGCGCATCCGCCAAATCGAGAACTCAGCGGCCCGAGAACTTGGAGCGCGAATCATCGCGTTGAAGGCTGTGCATCATCCGGCCGCGCTGGCATTGTTCAGCCATGTAAATCGTTTGGCCGCAGACGTTCTGATTGTGGCGTCCCGGGAAGATGGTGTCCTGTTGGAGAGCACCAGGGGACGCTGGATCCAAGCGGCCCTGTCCACGGAGGATGCGGAAGCCCTCCAGATATTCCAGAGGATCAGCAATGAGATGGACGAGGAATTCCGCCCGATTTTCGACCCTCACGCTAGCATCGGCTCGCACTTTCAAGGAGGCCGGACGGCGCTGCCGTGGAGTGACGATGACGTGGCAGCTCTCAAGGCAGGGTTCGCCGTCGCTGTCGGAGACCGAAAAAGACGTTGGGCAAGTCTGCAGAAGGTTTGCGCTGCCGCCAAACTTGAGGCTGGCGCGGTTTCGGCATTGGCTAAGTTCGCCACTCTTACAGTTCATGATGATTGGGTTTTCGAGGGACGCCTCAAAGCGGCGGACATCCTGAGAACGACTTTAACAGGCATTCTTTCCAGCGCTGATCGAGCAATGCACGTCGCCGAACTGCTTGAGGAAGTGATCTCGCTCGGTTTCGGAGCCGACTCGGCTCTGCGCGACATTCACAGGGCCATGGCCGAAGACCACGATACGTTCGCGTCGGACGGTTACGCCTTGTGGCAACTCCGAGGCCAGTTGGTATCTGAAGTAAAAGATGGGCGCCCCGAACACCCGGCGCTCCCGTCCCCGCCAAGCCCTTCAGACCTTACGGTGGCATTGGCGGCCCTCGCACAGCTCGACCGCTCGCGCCCTTCTGAAAAGCTGGCTGGCTTGTCTGCCTCGGCCTCAGACTTTGCCATTCAGGCGGGCCATCGCTTAGCTACAGCATTGGCTCAGTTGCCTACGACCGAGCGACGTTCGCTGGCCCAGGTTCTCCATCCGTTGGACGAGGTTAAGCTGATTGCCTGGCTGAAAATCGCCACGCCGCGGGACTCATACAGCGAGCCGCCGTCAAGCGATTGGTCAACGCGTGTTCTCGAAGGACTAACCCTGCTCGCAGCATTTGCCGCGACGGTACGGACTGAATGTGGTTCCGATGATTCCGTTTGGCCGGCAATTCTAGGGGCATGTGGAGAACCAGCTCGTGCCTGGATATTTAACAGTCAAGCCGCCCTTCGACAGCATGTAATGTCCAGACTTGTCGAAGTCTCTACCGTCCTGAAATTGCGTCGCGCATTCTCCTTCCAATCTGATCCTTGGTCTACACTTGTTACGCTGCAGGCAGGGATGCTCCACAAAGACATCAGCGTTCTCCCTCGCTGGCTGAGTGCCAGCCAGCCTCCGGTCGCTGTGCGTCAGTTGGTGGCACCGGGTCTCAATCACTCGACTTCAATGGCCTGCATTTGGAATGCTCTGCAGGCATATCGACGAGGGCATATCAGACGCGACGCCATTGATACGCTGTCCCAACACTCGGATTGGTGGCCAGGATGGTCGCCGGACGATGCTTGCCGCGCATGCACTGCAAGCGTGTTCGATGGCGAACGACCCCCGCGAAACGCGGGCCATGAGATGGTCACCCCGCAGAAAGATTTGGTTCCAGGAGATGCGTCGTCGGGCGACACCAGTGCGGTGCCTCAACCGTCGTTTATTGAACCACCTGATCCGAACGCACCCTTTGGTGCTTCAGACGTGGCTCTTGATACGGATGGCGATTGTTTCGTAGTAGCTTTGCCTGAGTGGCTGAACGTACCCCCTGGTCCTGTCACCCTTTTGGGTGATGGCTTCCGCATCGGCGGCGTGGTGCAGGAGCGCGGGACGGTGCACTGGCACACGGAGGTGCGGCGGATTCGCATACGCCTGCGTGGGCCACCGGAGCGCACCCTCCGCCTTGAGCGGGGACATGAGACCATTGCATCATATCCTGTGCGTCTTTGGGCGATTGACGATTACATCGCCGTCTTTCCGCTTGGAACCGGGCGTGGTCGAGCCCTCGACCCGTTCTTGTCACCCCTTCCGCGAACCGGAGGATTAGCCCTTCTGCTGCATCGCACGCTCACTGTATCGGTCCCTGCCGACGATGAGCACCAGTTGGATGGTCAATACGTTCTACAAGTCTTTCGATCCGGCCTGCCAAGCGGGGCAACTGTATCCTGCGAAGGTGAGATCCTCTGGGAGGCCGAACAACAGGCGGAGCCGCGCCGGGTCGACCCTGGCCTAACAGCGGACCTGGATCTCGACCGGACATCAGCACGGTGGGGTGGGCGCGCCGACCTACTCCTGCCCCACCCGCCCGCCGGCTTTGTTCCATACAAGGCATACATTGGCGCACAGGCCCTGCTTGCGCGGCGCGACGGCGACGCATGGCGCTTCCCGGATTTTGCGCTGCTGCCGGGACTGGATGCACTTCGGCGTCGAGGCCGTATCGATGGATTCTTAAATGGTGAACGCGTAACCGTTCGCGCAGTCGTTTCCCTCGCCCACGCCCCTATCGGTGCCGCTATACGGGACGGTGATGGGTGGAAGCCTTTTGATCCGTCAGCCAGTTTTGAAATCACCAGGTATGGTCAGACCCGGTTGTGGGCATGTCTTCCGAGCCTCGTCGACGACCTGGAATGGACCGTATTCGAGGGCCCACGCCCGGTCATCGCGTACCGCGACCAGGGAGTCAGGCTAGGCCATTATCTGTTCGGGTTCGGTGAGCCACTCAGTGTTGAGCCGAGGCGCTTCAATCGGAACAACTCCGGCGTTCCTCTCGCAAAACTCGTGGTCGACGCGGGCGTGATCGCTGGTGGTGAGAGGGTGGGCGACAGCCTGCATTTGCGCTTCACCACACCGCTAGGTTGGACCGATCGGCACAAAGCGCTTGCATGGTCTGTGAACGGCATTGTGGAACTCCCGGTCGTCGCCGGTTCAGAGCCCTCCGCCAGTATGGTGCTCGCCGTCGGTGATCATGGCGTGGACGGGGTCTGCATCTATCACGGCACGGGATGGCTCGGGACTGGAATTCTGAGCGACGATCCAGCAGCCGCGACCACTGCATTTCTCGCCGAAGCTCCCGGATGGCCGGACACTTTAAGACTGGCCGTTTCTGGGAAGCTGCCTCTTCTGGCGGAGGAAGCAGCAGCGAAGGTCGCGAAACGAATGCAAACGGATGGGGGGAAAGGCCTCGACGTTTTGTGTCGTGCCGCTGTGACCACCGCGAGTGGCCACGTTCTCGGTCGCCTCCTGGAGACATGGAAACCGGGTCGGCAGTTATCTGAGGCTCTTGTCGAACAATTTGTCCGAGTGTCTGGGGATGGAACTGGGCAGATCACGCTCCTCAACAAGCTTACGGCGGAGGCGCCTTGCGCAACAGTTCGTGTGCTGGCGCAAGGGTTACAAATTGTTCCTCGCTCCGATCGGCTCAAGGTCATAGAAAAGCTGACGCAGCAGTTGTTACGGACCGAAGACGAGCGCGGCGGATCCGGCACGACGGGTGCTGGACTCGTGGCCTCGGCCGAAATGGCGTTGCTGGAGAAAGCTACTCAGGTGACAGGATTCGACCGAAATTTTCTTGCATCGAAGGTGGACGCGAGCATCGCGTCGATCGCCTGGGCCGCCGCCTCGACCCCTGAGCCTTCCCGCCATGACCCGAACCTGTCTACCTGCCTGACAGTCATGCCTGTCAGGCGCTGGCTTTCCGTTCATCTGCTGGCGAGGCTGGCAACCCACGTGCGCTGAAGGAGTAACGCCTTGGAAATCGAGAAATCACTCCAGGTCGACGCGATCCGGACGCGCGCGCAGATGCAGGACCGGCTTGTCGAAGTCGCCTCCGCAGATGCTTATATGCGCGACCCCGCGCTCCAGGAACGTGTACGTCAGGTATGGCTTGGTGCGGACACCGGCGGCGGCTCGGCAAGCGAACTGTTCATTGAAGGCATCTTTCCCGCCGCGGATGGCGGGGCCAACATTGATGATCTGGTTACGGGCGGCACCTTTGCTCCAACGCTTCGAGACCAGTTGGCGAGGACCGATGTCTCAATAACAAAGAGGCCACTCTATAAGCACCAGCGGGATGCCATCGAGTTATGTCGCGGGTCCATCCCGGCCCGGCCAGTTGTTGTGGTCCGTGCCGGAACCGGTATGGGCAAGACTGAGGCTTTTCTTTTACCGCTCCTGAACGACCTCCACACCAGAGGGCGTGCTGGCTCAGCAGACGGTGTCCGGGCGATCGTGCTTTATCCTATGAATGCTCTGGTTAACGATCAGGTCGAGCGCTTGCATGGATGGATGAAGGGCCAGGACGCTTGCCGTCTCTTTCACTTCACGAGCGAAACGCCTGAGGATCCGAATGCCGCGGACAAGGTCAACTATCCAACGTTCGATAAGTCGAGACTTAGGACTCGAAAAGAAGCGCGGGCTAATCCGCCTGACGTGCTGGTCACGAACTATTCGATGCTTGAATACATGCTTATCCGACCACAGGACGCGGCGTTCTTTGGCAAAAATCTCAGCGTGGTGGTTCTCGATGAGATGCATCTCTATTCGGGAACGTTGGCTGCTGAGATTGCCTTGCTGCTTCGGCGGGTTCTACTCCGCTGCGGTCTTCGTCACGAGGACGTTATGTGGCTTGGCGCCTCTGCTACTTTGGGAGGGGAACTCAAGGAATTCAGTGCCACCCTGTTCTCCCGGTCTCCCGGTGACGTACACATTCTTGAAGGAGAGAGGACACGCCCGCAGCTTCATAACCCAGTATCCCCGATGGCAGATCCGGCACCCGAGGATGTTCCTGACATCTTGCCAGCGACCCCATTTATGAATGAGCTCGGCCTCATAGAAGATCGTGGAGTGGCCGCCGAAGTTGTAGAGAAATGCAAATTACTTGCGGGACCAGCCGCTATCGAAGCTGCCGCTCAACGAACCCGGCCAGCCCATGCTCTGGCGGACATGTTGGCACGTGCTCCTCTTATGCACCGCATTCAGGATGAACTTTGGCGCGCGAGCAAGGGCATCCTTCCTTTGGGATTGTTGAGTAATGCGCTCTGGGGACGCGACGAGCCGGTAAGCAGAGTAGCGACCGAGCGACTGTTGCGCCTTGGAGCACGCGCACGGTGGAACGCCAACGAGCTGCCGCTGTTCCCACATAAAATTCACTTTCTCGTTCGTAGCCCTGTCGCTCCGATGGCATGCTTGAACCAGGATTGTGCTCATGAAAGTGACTTCAGGCTTCCAGGCGCGGGCCCATTACTTTCTGGCAGTCATGAGGCGTGTCCGTCCTGTAATACGCAAACCCTGCCATTAGCACGCTGCCAGTCGTGCGGAGACTGGTTTTTCGCAGCGGTGCATAATGCAACGGACAATCGATTTCGCCCCGCGAGGGACTGGCGCGAAGATCTCGATCGACGTGAAGACGAGGACACAGATGATTCCTCCGAAACCCAATTTTTGAAACCCGCATCCCCGGAGGAAAGCGCCTGGGAGCCATACCAGTTGGCCGATGGACGCCGCGAGTCGCACCTCCCACATGCCAGACTAACGTTGCATCGGCAGTGCCCGACTTGCGCGGATGACAAGTTCGCGTTGGTGCAACTTGGTGACACCGCGGGCCTTGGCATGGCGGCTGAGACCATGCTGGCGTCGATGCCGCCTTGGACCGGGGCCGATCGGGCGTGGCGTCCGGCCGAAGGCAGACGGCTTATCGCATTTAATGACAGCCGCCCGTCTGCCGCCCGCCTGGGCCCAACCCTGACGGCAACCCATGAAATCCAGATGGGCCGTGCAATGATCGCGGACTGCCTGCGTGATGCTGCCCTAAATGATACAAGGTTGCTGCGCTTGAAGCGAACCGAGAAACGATTGTTGGCCGAATTGGAGGACGCTCAAGGCGCTGAGCGCAAACTTATTCAGCAGGAACTCGTGGAATGCCGGTCAGACATAACGGCGGCGTCTGAGGGCGGTAACATGCGATTCTGGTCTACTCAATTGAAGGATCATGCACTCGTCGCGCAGTTCTTCGATCGCGAAAAAGGGCAGTTCCATAGGGCTTCTGACTGGAGCCAGGTACAGTGGGAGCGAAACCGTGAGAGCGTACGTCAGAGGCTCGACGCCATTCTCGCACGTGAATTTTCCGTTCCCGTCCCTTCGATCCTCAGTCTTGAGACCACGGGCCTGGGAGAGGTGACCTTTCCAGGTCTGGACCGTCTGGCACTCCCCGATCAGTTGGCTGGCTTGTTGCCAACAGATGCTGCCAGAGACGCGATCGCGGCCGCATGGCCTGGTGTTCTGGGAGGCCTCTGTGACACCGTGAGAATGAACCGCTGCGTAACACTTGGCGACGAGGAGCTGGATCGTTCGGCTTCCTATTTTCCCGTTGGAACCTGGATGTCCCTGGGTACGCCGGGTCTTAGGCTGGCCTCGTTCCTACCTGCCCGCGCAGGGGGGACTCGTCGTACTCGGTTCGCAGGCGCGGTGCTTCGAGCGGCCGGGCTCGAGGCCACCATTGCTGACGGGCTCACGATACCGCTTTTAAAGGTGGCATTCGCCCAGATTCTGGAAACCGCACGTGAGTCTGCTTTGCCATGGCTCGAGTTCGGGGAACGGCAGGCAAATGGCAAGACCGTTGCTGAAGCATTCAGAATTAAGTTTTTCAGTCTGGGGCTCCGTGCCTCTCGAGAGGTTCATCAGTGCCCGCTGACCGGGACGGTATGGCCCAGGGCCGTGTTGGGTTGCGCACCGATACGTGGCTCCAGCGGGGGCCTCATCGTGGTCAACCAGGACGACCTGGACCGACACCCTCGCGTGGCCCGCGCACGGCATGCGTACCTTCATGAGCAGGCTATCCGGCTCGGTTTGTGGGCGGACGAGCATTCCGCGCAGCTAGCACCAGATGAAAACCGGCGTCTCCAGGAACTATTCTCCCAGGGGATCCGCAACGTTCTGAGCGCCACCACCACAATGGAGGTAGGTATCGACATCGGGGGCCTTAGTGGCGTGCTGATGGCAAATATGCCCCCTGGTCTGGCCAACTATCTCCAGAGAGGTGGCCGAGCCGGCCGTCGCACAGACGGCGCGTCGATCGTCTGTACGTTTGCTCGTAGACGACCATATGACCAGGCCGCATTTGACGATTTTCAATCATTCTTTCGCCGAGATCTCAGACGCGCCAACGTGATGCTTGAGCGCGAGGGCATAGCCCGGCGCCATCTTCAGGCGTTGCTGCTTGGCGAGTTCTTTCAGGCGATCCGTCCCCTCGACGCCCGGGCCGGCGCGATGGACGCGTTCGGTAGGATCGGCGCGTTTTGTGGTGTGGTCAGGGTTCCCTATTTGGACGACGGTGCAATAGGACCCATGGAGGTGCAAGCGCCAACGCCGATCACGCTGGGGATGCGGAGGCCTGAGCCCTGGTGGAGCCGAGAGACGGAACCGGATCTGGCGTCCGAACTCCTGCTCTTCCTGCAGCACATTTCTCAGAACGGCGGGCGTATACGAGAGCTTGTGACGGCGCTTGCGGTTGGGACCGGCGTTGCGCGCGAGGCCGCCAATTGGGGCACGTTCGTGCTGGGTGTAATGGAACGCTTCTCCATGTCCATCGGGGAATGGCGATCCGATTATCAAAGGGTTGTTGATCAGTGGGAAACTGAAGGGGCCAGCGGAACCAGTTCCGCGAAATTCAGGATGAACGCACTGGCGCGTCAGGCTCGGGAATTACGTGAAGCCACCGTGGTGGAAGAGCTTGGAAACAGGAAATTCCTTCCACGTTACGGATTCCCAATCGGGTTGAACTCTCTTCTCGTAAATGTCGGCAAGGATGGGGTGAACAAGTTCAAACTCCAACGCGACGGCTCTGTCGCTGTCGCCGAGTATGTGCCCGGTTCTGTTATTATTGTTGGTGGTCAGTTTGTCCGATCCCGTGGCGTGCAAAGAGCGTGGGGGAACGACCAGGACGATATGGTCGGCATCACGCTCTGGCGGCACGAGTGCGAGGACGGTCATTCGAAGTGTCTGCCGGTTCTCGAGGCCCCTGACGATCGCTGCGGAGTCGACGGTTGCGTCGCCAGGATGCGTAAACGTCCAGAGCGCTTGCTGGTTCCTCGCTACGGCTACGCGACGGCCACATCGGAGACGCCGACCTGGTACGGTCAACGCCAGCGCGTGGGGATTGTCGATCTTATTATCAATCACGCGGCCGGTCGTTCTACGATGTCGGTGCTGGATTACGGTGGCCTGGGTGGCCTCCACAGCTCATTCATGGAAAACGTGGAGCTCATCGCCGCTAACAATGGAAGCGGCGGCGTCGGTTTCGCGGTATGTACATCGTGTGGATACTCTGACTCTGAAAATGTGAGTAGAGGTGAAGGCGCCAGAAACCTACCGCCGGGATTTGATCGGCACATTCCTCTCTATCGCGCGGCAGGCAGACCCTGCTCTGGGGCCACCGGTCAGGCGACTATCCTACGGAATGTGACGTTTGCCGCCCGGCAGTTCACAGATCTTGTCCGTTTCGAATTCACCGAAGTCCTTGGCATCGACGTGGTCAGTCTGACAACATTAGGTCATGCTCTGGCGCAAGCCGGTGCAGAGACGCTGGAACTTGATCAGCGTGAGATCAGAATGGCGTTGGATCCTTTAGCGGCCGGACGTTGGGTTGTCCGTGTGTTTGATGCCGTTGGGCACGGTGGTGGGCATATGGCGGAGCTGTTCCGTAGGGGGCAGGAGTGGCTTGCCGCCACGCGACGGGTGCTGCGCCGATCTGATACACACCACGCATTGTGCCAGACAGCCTGCATCACTTGCATTCTGTCTTCTGTCAGCCAAAACGACGCGCGTGCCGGAACGTTAGATCGCAGGGCCGCTCTCAGGGTGCTTGATGCCCGCCGTGGCGAGACGAGCTTCTCTGGTTTGCGGGCCGAGACGGTGGAGGTCCCATCAGGACCAGAGCAGCAGGACATGTTGGCCGCACTTCGCCGCAGAAGGGAGGCGTCGTCGGCACGATGACCGTTCGACTTATCTATCAACTTTCACCTGCCCCCTCCATCCACTGCCTGTCCGATAGTTGGATTCTGCGACACCGCCAGGCGCAAAAAAAGCGGGCCGCCCGAAGGCGGCCCGCTGCATGTTTCGATATCGCCGGCATTGGCGGCGCGATTGTCTCTATGTCATTCCTGTCCCCGCGCCGCGATATAACCCCGGCCGGGTCAGAGTTTCTCCGCCACCGCCGTCAGCGCGTCCTTCGTCGCGACACCGGCTTCCCTGGCGACCGTCGCGGTGTCTTTGGCGGCGGTGGCATCCGCCTCGTCGATGACCGTCTTGTTGTGCACGAACAGGCTGTGGATTTCGCCGGTCAGTTCGTGCACTCAGTGCTCGACTCCGTCGATGATCCGGCGAACGAGACCGGGCGCGGGCGGAGATCGCCGCAAAGTTCAGCCTCTCCAATCAGGATCGCGAGCCAATGCTACCCAGCGGCAAGCAACGCGTACTTCACAACCTGGCCATCGATAAAGAGGCCCAGGGGTTTCTGAAGGGCGGTGTGCTATGAAGGCTACAGAAGCCAAGTTGCTGAGCTTCCTGCAGAAATCTCCCCAGTTCATCATCCCGATTTACCAGCGCACCTACTCATGGACCGAGAAGGAGTGCCGGCAGCTATGGGATGATGTCGTGCGTGCGGGAACGAGCGATGCCATCACGGTCCACTTCATCGGCTCGATCGTCTACGTTGAGCAGGGGCTCTCGCAGGTGTCGCACCAGTCACCGCTGCTCGTCATCGACGGTCAGCAGCGGCTGACGACCTTGACGCTATTAATCGAGGCGCTGGCCCGCGCCGTGGGCGAAGACGAGCCCATCGACGGCTTCTCCGCACCCAAGCTGCGTGAATATTACCTGACGAACCGGCTGGAGAAGGGCGACCGCTACTTCAAACTGCTGCTCTCGCAGACGGACAATACCTCGCTCAAGGCGATCATCAAGAACACCGAGTCGCCGCAGGTCCCCTCCCTGCGGGTTACGCAGAATTTCCAGCTCTTCACCGAGCTGCTGGCCGAGAACAAGGCCGAACTTGCCACCGTCTGCCGCGGGCTCGCCAAGCTGGTGGTGGTGGACATCGCTCTCAACCGCGAGCAGGACAACCCGCAGCTCATCTTCGAGAGCATGAACTCGACGGGCAAGGAGCTGAGCCAGGCCGACCTGATCCGCAACTATATCCTGATGGGCCTAGACCCGGCCCTTCAGACGCGACTCTACGAAGAGTTCTGGCGGCCGATGGAGCTGGATTTCGGGCAGGAGGCCTACGGCACCCAGTTCGACGGCTTCATGCGCCACTACCTGACCGTCCGCACCGGCGAGATCCCACGCGAGCGTGAGGTGTACGAGGCCTTCAAGGAACACGCCAGGACGAAGCCCGTGCAGGACGCCGGCATTGAGGCGCTGGTGAAGGACATTCGCGCCTTTGCCAGCTATTTCTGCGCCATGGCACTCGGCCGCGAGAACGAGGCCACGCTTGCCGCCGTCTTCCACGATTTGCGCGAGCTGAAGGTGGATGTGGCCTACCCGTTCCTGCTCGAGCTGTACGACGACTACGCCGGAGGGCAGCTCAACGCCGCCTACTTTGCCGCCGCCGTGCGGCTGGTCGAGGCCTATGTCTTCCGCCGGGCCATCTGCGCCATCCCCACCAACTCAATGAACAAGACTTTCGGTACCTTTGGCAAGGCGCTCAAGAAGGACCGATATCTGGAGAGCATCAAGGCACATTTCCTCACACTGCCGTCCTACCGCCGCTTCCCAAGCGACGACGAGTTCCGTCGCGACCTGCACAGCCGCGACCTCTATAACTTCCGCAGCCGTAGCTACTGGCTGCGCCGGCTGGAGAACCACGGCCGCAAGGAGCGCGTGCCGGTGGACGAGTACACCATCGAGCACATCCTGCCGCAGAACCCCGAGCTTTCGACCGCGTGGCGGCAAGCGCTCGGGCCCGACTGGCAGCGTGTACAGCAGCACTGGCTACACACGCTCGGCAACCTCACGCTCACTGGCTACAACGCCGAGTACAGTGACCGGCCCTTTACCGATAAGCGCGATATGGCTGGCGGCTTCAAGGAGAGTCCGCTCAAGCTCAATGCCGACCTCGGCCAGATCGACGTGTGGAACGAAGCCGCCATCCAGAAGCGCGCGGGGAGGCTGGCAGACCTGGCGCTCGCCGTGTGGACCGCACCCAAGCTTGATGCCGCGACGCTTGCGCCCTATCAGCCAAAAAAGGAGGCTGCGGCGAGCGGCTACAGCATCCAGGATCACCCGCACCTGCTCTCGGGTGGAATGCGCGAATTGTTCGAGGAATTCCGCAAGCAGGTCCTCGCGCTTGATCCGAACGTAAGCGAAGAGTTCCTGAAGCTTTATGTGGCCTACAAGGCCGAGACGAATTTCGTGGATGTGGTGCCGCAAGCCAAGCGGCTGCGCCTGTCGCTCAACATGACTTTTGCGGAGATCAACGACCCGAAGGGCAGGTGCAGGGACGTGACCGGGAAGGGCCGTTGGGGCAACGGTGATGTGGAAGCCGAACTCAAGTCGCTCGACGAGCTGCCCTATGTGATGGGGCTGGTGCGGCAGTCCTATGAACGTCAGATGGGCGATGGGGGCCTAGCATGATCGCCGACCTCAAGCCCTACTACGAGAAATACAAGGTGTCTGGCATGTCGTGGCTCGGTTAAGCGGTCAGTCAGCGACTTTGTCTGCGCCATCACCGGTGCTGGGACCGCTGGCGATGAATATGTGCACTCGTAGCGGGGCTATGTTTGCGTGCTGACTTGGGATCTCGCTTTACACCACCTCGAACCAGCGCATGACGGTCTGCAGAAGATGGTCGTAATCGTTCGACATGGCCTCAGCTATGAAGGTGGCGATCTCGTGGTCAGAGAGACCGGCCTCCCGTGCAGACTTGCGGCAACGGCTGAGTATAACAAAGGCGTTGCCGTCATGCCCAGTAAGCGCAACGGTGATTTGGGGGTATTTTGGCGTCACGATATTGGTTCCTCGCGGCAGTCAAAGCGACAACAGGCGTGACTGGCGCGCTAAGTCCAGTTTAATATCAATGGATTATATTATGTTGCCGACAGGTCTAGCAGGCTGCTGAAAAACTCGGGCGGACTGGCAACGAATGACCAAAAAGATATCGTGGGCGGCCCTCCGGCGGATCAATCTTTCGAGGCGGGCTGCTGAAATGGGTTTTTCAGCAGCCTACTAGGCTTGATCGCGCATCACCTGATAGTCAGCCAGCATCTGCACACGCTCAGATCACAGGATGTCCTTGACGTTCCGCGCGACCTGATCAATCGAGGCTTCACGGTTCCTGTCGATGAAGTTGAATATCCAGCGCACGATCGCCCATCCTGGCAGCCCACAAGCAAAGATCAGTCCGCCTATCGCGCAGAGACCGATTGGGGAGTTGACCCATTGATGTAGCCCGAAATGCTCGACCGCCGCGGTACCGCCGCCGATGCTGGAAACGACGGTACTGATGAGGCCGACGGCCCACTCCCGCGGCGAACGTGGCGGCGTCATCAACATGACGACGACCGCCGCGAGGCTGGCGCCACCGGCCGCCACGGCGGACGCGCCGCCCACGGCCTTGAACGCGGCGGCTCCGGCTGCGCCGCTGCTGGCTGGATCGGTCATTGTTACCTCCAAGATCTATGTCGATGGTTTTGATATGACTGCGCATCGAGATCGGCAGTCAGCGTCGCACTTCGCTACGCCAGGATCGCGGCCCAGAACCGTGGGACCACGTCCGATGGCGGCGGCGCCTCCACTTCAGACACCAAGGCCTCCCGCACCATGGCGGCCAAGCGGAATGTGCCGGCGTCCGCCACCAGCGCCTCTCGGGCCATGGCCGCAATGCGGACGACGACATCCGATGGCAGAACTGCGCCGCTGCCTGACACCAGGGTCTCGCGGACAACGCCCGTGACCCGGAACACGGGCGGTCCGGTGAGCAACGCCTCCCGAGCAAGTTTGGCAGCTCGGATGGCGGTCATGAGGCGATCTTCATCCCGGACGTGGCGGCATTGAGGCCCGAGGCTGTCCAGGCCACGCCGGTGTTCGGATCAGTCGGGAAGAAGCTGCCGCGCCACTCATACGTGGCCCCCGGGCCAATCCCCGTGGTCCCGCCCGAACTCGTGGTGCCGCCGGATTTTGTCCGGAAGTCGAGCGTCGGCGACCCACCCGCCTCTCGTCGGATGTTACCCTTGACCGCGACGGTATAGATCGCGTCTGGGGTGACCGACAGGGCGCCGAACGTGAACAGGTCCTCGTCGTTCACGGTATCGGAGTAGACGTAGCTGAGATCGCCAAGCGCTGGGTTGTTCGCCAATTCCAACCAGTTGTGCCCCGTGATGCTGGAGACGTTGCCATAGAGCAGCCAGCTTGCCTGGCCACCTGTCATCGCTGGCGCGGTGCCCGGCGCGCCGCTGGCATAGGTGTTGGCGACCTTGTAACCCGCCGTCCCAGCATCGGCCTGCTGCAGGACGACCGATGTGTCGGTGATGAAGCCGATCCAGTACGTCGTGCCGGCCGTCAGGGCTTGTGGCGTGACCAGAGCGCCTGTCAACGTCGATCCGGACGTGCAGCCGACGACCTCGGTGCCCGAGGACAACAGGCTGCCCGGCGCTCCTGCGCTGTCCGCATAGGCCACGGCCTTGAACTTCGCCGTCCCGCTGGTCCCGCCTGGCACGATGGCCACGCTGTTCAGCGTACAATTGGCTGACGGCGTGTATTTACGCAGGAACAACTGGTTGGCGCCTGGGGCATTGGTGGTCGTGACACCCTGGTAGGCCGCCGCCGCCCCGAGCAGCCCCGCCCCGAACAGGAACGCCGTGGCACTGTCGCCCGTCGGCACTGTGGTCTCTACCCTGGGATTGGTGAGCAGAACCGCATTGTTGGTGCTCCCCGTGGTGTCGAAGAGGTACAGATCATCGACGGTGAACACCACGGAGGCACCCACGACACGGCCGGCAATCAGGGCGAAGCCGGTGGCCCGTGCGTTCGCGGTCGCCTGGGTATCGCCAGTTCCCGTCAGGATTGAGGTGCCGTCGAGCCACAGTTGGTAACTGGCGGAGTTGCCGAAGGTAATGTCCCATTCCAGATAATGCGCTGTGCCGGCGGAGACCGATGCTGCGCTCGTCCCCAGTACCGTCCCGGTATAGGCCCCGTTGGTGACGCTGATGGTCCCGGTGGTGGTGTTAACCACGATGGCGCACTGGTTGGATGCGCCGTCGAGGAATTGAATGGCGACCGGGTTGACCAGCGTGGAGGAGAACCGGATCCCACCGATCAGTCTGGTGTAGTTGGCTCCGAGGGACTTGGTCAGTGTGAACGTAGCACTGCCGGCACCGAGCGCCAGTGCGGCACCCGTCGCACTGAGGCCCGCGACCAAGGAGCATGTCGCGTTCGACGCGGAGACCGACGTCCATTCGGTGGCGGTGAGCAGGCTCTGTAACAAGGTGTTGTTGGTGAGACCAACAGGCCCGTATTTGTCGAAGCCGTCGATGAACAATTCGGCCATAGGGGCTGTTCCTTGTCTCGGGAGGGAGGGGCGCCGGATGTCTTGGGCACGGGCGACGCCACCACGTCAGACGACCGCTGCTGCCGGCGTGCGATCACCGGCATGTTGACCAGGGACGGACCCCGCACTCGGCACGGCGAGCCGCGGTCAAGTCCGGAGGGCGAGGAGGGTGATGCTCGCGTTCGCCAGGGTGGCGTCCTGCGGGGATGGCGCGGTCAGTCGCAGGATATCTCCGACCAACAGATCGACCGCGGCCTGCGTCGAAAGGGTGGCCGCGCTGCTGCCCGACGCCATGGTGATGGTCCCGATTGTGGTCGGGGTGCCTTCGCGGATAAATGCCAGCACGAAGGCGGCGTCCGCCGTGGCGGGGATAGCCGCGTATCCAAGCGTGCCGACGAAGTTGGCCGGAATGGTCAGATCAATGACCAGCGGGATGTGGATGACCTGCCCGGCCAGCGGCAGGCCGGAGAACGCGAACGGGATCGGCACCGCCTGCACGTCCGCCGGCAGCGCAGCGTAGTCCCAAGTCTTGCTGTCGACATAGCCCTTGGACGCGGCTTCGCCATCCAGGGTCGGGTCGGGCACCAGCAAGGAATCCGCGCCGCTGGCGTCGACCGTGCCGGTCAGTATCGGATCGGCCTGCGGTGCCAAGCCGCCGGCAACCAGGTCGGGCAGCGTGACAACGCCGACT
>JGI1356J14229_10002109_pt1 | contig 15935 bp, 16 predicted proteins | sample Subgrocontami58m_FD_14229 | JGI IMG/M metagenome (IMG submission 14229) | reverse complement strand
TTATATTTTTCTGTTATTGGTCGTATTATTTCCGTAAAAATTTTATTAATCTGAGTAGCATCATTCTCCTCAGCCGATATCACTCGTCTAAGTCCGTCAACAATTATAACTAGAGGAGATTTTTGCTTCTCTAAAGAGTTTTCAATTTTTTTCTTCCAGACATCCTTATCAAGTTTTATGCTTTTAAAGATAACAAACCCCAAATTTTCTAAATCTGACTTGATACCTAAACCCAATTTTATCATTTCTACTCTTTCCTTCAACAAATTCTCCCCATTTTCCTCATCTATAAACAAGACGGTTCTTTTTGAACTTCTAAAAAGATTAAAAACAGGTAAACCAGCTGCTATAGCAATAGCTATATGAAGTGCTCCAAATGTTTTGTAATTCATTGATTTTCCAGCTATCAAAACAACACCTTTCTCTGGTACTAATCCGTCAACAACCCATTTAGTAGAACTAACCTGAATTTTTTTTAACTCTGGCTCCCAGATAATTGGCAATTCTTCTTGTTTGACACCTTCAATATTTTCTAAAAGCTCTTGCTTAGCTTTCACCTTTTCTTCAGTCATAATTTTTCAGCCTCTTCGTCATCCTCTACTTCTTCCCAGGGAAAATCAAAATTGGGTGATGGTTTGCGTGAATCGTCTACACTTGATACGCCTTCAAGTGTATCTGTATCCACTGTACCCAGGTACAGTTGATTTTTTACATTTTCAGTCATAAAACAAAAATTCCCCTTTTACAAAATTTTATAAGTCCTTCTTTTTTCATCTCTCTCAAACAATTTTTAGTAACATCTTTTGGAAAACAAAAAAGTTGACCGCAAACCAAGTAAACTGTCCTATATTCTAGAAATCCTTGAACATTTGCTTTTTGCCTCAATCTTTCTCTAGCCAAAAGCAGAAAATTAAACCCTCGTTGTTTATATATAGGTTTTTCTAAAAACATATTGGAGCAGTGAGATGTCGCCATAATTAATCTCCATTAATCTCCTGCTCTCGATCACCCTCTACTTTCTCTTTAATTATCCACAACTGTTGGATCCAATTTATTTGTGTCTCTTTCATTTTTCCCTCCCAGATCTTCTTTTGGCTGGATTTTACAAACTTCAAATGTTTTTAATTTTTCAACAAGGCTTGATCTGATAAATTCAGATCTCGTTAACCCTAAACTACTACAAACCGCATCGACTTTCGTTTCCATTTGTGGCGGTAATTCAAAAGTTCTTTTTACCATACTAGACCTCCTTTAGATTACTGTTAGTAATCTTGTGCACTGCTTAGAATATATACTACTGATTTAAAAAGCTTTGTTAAAATTATTGCCTATAGTAAAAAAAGTAAAAATACAACATACGTAGCCTACAATTCAATCATAGATAAGTATTTAAATACAAAATACATAAATTACAATATGAAAATACAAATTAATAAACAGAACATACAAAACGACATGGGAGAAATTATAAGAAGTGCTCTATCAGAAAAAAGAAGACGGGACGAATTAAAAAATCTGGTAAGAATTAAATATAAGGAAAAATACAACAAAGAGATGCCCCACTCTACTTATCATGTTGCACTTAGAAGATTATTAAGAGATGGTTATATAGAGAAATCTGGAGGTATATATAATCGGAGAGAAACGCCTTCGATTAAATCAACTAGAGTAGACTTGTTTTTGAAACAACTCGAAGATGAAACATATTGTATAGAATCTTTAAATATACTCCATGGTTGGTACCAAAACCACATACTATCAGAAACCGATACTAAAAAAATTAGAGAAGCATTACTTAAAATGCTTGATAAACCATTCAACAACGAGGTTTTTAGATATATAGCACGCTTTTTTATAGATAATCCTGATGGTGTCAAGAATAAATTAGATATGTTTTTAAAACTGATAAAAGAAGGCTTACAGAGTCCAGAAAACGATATATATGCTTACACTCAACTCCTGCAAAAGCTTATAGAATCTGATTTTATTGATAAGAAAAAAGTGATCCAACTAGAAGAGCTTTTCCTGCCTCTTGTTCTTCATGATTATGATTATGGCATCTTAGAATATTTTGAAAAACAAATGGAGAAAAAAGGCGATAATTATCTTAAAATCTTGATTGGCAGAAGGAAAGAAGCAATTGATGAGAAAATAAAGAAATCTTATGATAAAATTATAAAGAGATTGGCTGAGATTTGATCCTATTTATAGCGGATTTAACTTCTTCCTTGTTAAATTGTGGCTTCAAAGAACACAAAGTAAAAATCAGATCATCTTCATTTTGCAAATTCTTACCGCCCTCTCTAATAATGTACAGAAGCGATCCTATAAGTTCCATCTTTTTTGGGTCGTTGATATCACCTTGAATAAACTCTCTTATTTCAGTCAAGTTTGTATTAACTGGCTCCTCGTTTTCACTGTTAAACATCTCTAGTGCTAATTCATGAGAGTAAGGACCCCTCAAGTACCAGCTAAATGAAGAGTTAATAGAATAACCTAGAGTTTTCATTATATAAGCGAGTTTTTGTGCAATAAGTCTATGTGAATATAAACCTTTATCAAATTTTTTACTACTTAACTCTTCGAAAGCCGAAATAACAAGACTAATATCATTACTCATATATCCCCCTAATTATTATTGTTTTCAATATTTATATGCATTTTTTCAGAGATGGGCTTTAAAAAACCCACTATTTCAGTGATCTGTCGATTTAATTCAGCTAATTCGTCTTGTGTTGGTTTATCATCATTATCAAGTTTTTTGTTAAGCTGTCTACAGAGAGCATATACACTATGAAGATCTATAAGAATCTCATCTGATATTGATTCGTGTGGCTCTCTAAGCATGCTTTCTAAAGCTATAATGTTAATTTCTCTTTCAATTTTACCACTATTTATCATTATGTTTGTTGTGAGAAGCTCTGCTAATAATGTTCTTAGAATATTTCTTCCTCTTATTACCTCCTGAGAGAGAACAGCGGCTCCAGCATTCCTTAAAGCCCACACCATCTCTGTTAGCTCATCCTCTCTAATAATCTTGAAGGTTTCGGACCCCTTTATTTTGTCCTCTTGATGAGAATCATTAATTGGGGAGGGAAGAATTTTTATTTCTGGCAGTTCTTTTATCAGAAGATTTTCTTTTATTTCATTTTCTATTGCCTTTTTGAAATCTACCGGTTCATTACCAGAAATACACAAAATCTCAACTTGACCAGTATCTTTTAGATTTCTCACTTGACCCTTTATTTGTGGTTTTGATGACAATGCTACTTTTCTCACATCCTCTCTCAGAGTCACACCATGAAGATAGGTTGAATCCTTATCCCCTATAACTATTTTCCATAAACCCATATTACCACATATTAACTCTATTGTTTAAATCTATATTCTTCTTTCAAAACTTCCTTGACAATGTCTTTTAACATTGATTTGAAATTCTCCTTCTCAAACCCCTTTTGCATAACCTTGTTTACAAACTCTATTTTTTCCAAGCCGTTACCATCTCCAGCAACATTTAAGGGTAGCCAGCATCGTATACAATAATCTGCGTCAATTTCATTCGATGCCCGACATCGTGGACAAGGTTTGTTCAGTTTGTTAATATTTGTTTTTTCTCTTTTCAGATTATGTGCTTCGAGTATTTTATCTTCAACATCCTGATCATTTAAATGTGCATAAGTTCTGATCATACCTGTTCCAAGAACCCATCCCATGTATTTGGATAGCGTGGCTTCACTTAGAATTTTTGATAGGATAGTTGCCCTAGCATGCCTGAAAGCATGAGGATTATGCGGTTTTGTTACTCCTGCATTTTTTGCTATAGTCTTTAAGATGGTTGTTAATGCATTATAGCTTAATGGTTGGTCATCACCATTGTTGTTCGAGGTGTTAACCCAAAGATAGAAATCCTGCCTTTGTTTATGTGGGTGATGTTGAATCCACAATCTTAGATAGGGCACAGATGAAACAACTGTTATTGTTCTGGAGAATGTCTTTTCCGAGTGTATAGATATTTTAGCACTCTCGCCATTTTCAGCGAATTGAACAGAAGATTTTTTAAGGGATATAAACTCGTGGTATCTTGTCCCTGTTTCTAGTAAAAGGCTAATTAGACATCTGTCCCGCAAAGAGTTTGCTGTACTGATCATTTTTTGAATATCATCTTCATTTAAAACAGTCTCAGCCCTTAAGGAGCCTTCTTTAATTGTTTTGATCCTAAGCCACTTTGTAACTTCTGGGCTTTCTCCTGGGCAACATTTATACAGCCACCTATAGAACTTTTTCAGCCCCACTTTATAATCCCTTTTTGTCCAGTCTGTAAAGTCTGATTTCTCTATTTCACCGACAACAGCCTCTATGTCTTCTTTTGTGGCTTTTTCAAAATCCTTGTTCAACATGAATGCTATTCTTATCAGTATTGGAAAATACTTAAGAATTCGCCTTTTAGAAAGACCTTCAGCAAAACACCCATCTTTGAACCTTAAAATAGTTTGCTTGTTATTAGGTGTAATCTTAGCTTCTTTCACCCTTTCTACCTTTCTCTCTAGTTGCCCATCTAGATTGTCTGCCATATACTTGATCACCTTTAGCCGTCGAATATATAAGAGACGATCTAAATCACAAGCTGGCTTATTGAGCCCCCAATGGGGATCGAACCCACGACCTTCCGTTTACGAAACGGATGCTCTACCAACTGAGCTATGGAGGCTTTAAACTAATATATAGATACTATTTACAATACAATTATCTTAACTTAAGAATATGGTATAGATATGGGGTCGTAGTCTAGCTTGGTTTAGGATTCGAGCCTTGGGAGCTCGCGACCGGAGTTCAAAGGAGTTGAAAACCAAATTTATCGGTTTTGACCTGAAATTCTCCGCGACCTCATTGTTTTATAAAAAGGTGAACAAATATTGTGTATGGCTGAGCAAGAATGTATTTTTTGTGCAATAATTGCTGGTAAAATTCCAGCTGTTAAAGTGTATGAGGACGGGGACCATCTTGGCTTTTTAGATATAAACCCCAGAAACCCAGGCCACACTCTTGTTATAACCAAAAGGCACTATGAAGTTATTCTGGACATGACTGAAAAGGATGCTGGGAAACTTTTCGAAGTGGTAAAAAGACTTTCTGTCTCTGTCAAAAACGGAACACAGGCTGATGGGATTTCTATTTTACAAAACAATTACAGGGCTGGTGGACAGGTTGTTCCACATGTGCATTTCCATGTTATCCCTAGATTTAATTCTGAGGGGCCGGTTGCTTTGGAGTCTTTGCTTTCTGTCAAAAAAATGCCAGAGGATGTTTTGAAAAAGATTGGAGACAGCATAAAATCGGCAGGAAGTTCTGAACAACCAAAACACGAAAAGTCGAAGGAAGCAAAGAAAAAAGATTTGTTTGAGGATTTCTAGCGAGATATAACAGACAGCTATTTATACACTATGTTCTAATATTATAACAAGTATATGGGCTACACTAAATTGAGTTTTAATAAAAACTTTCTGGTTTTGGTAGATGTGTCTATAGTCGTTTAATTTGTTCTTTTATTCTCTGATCCTCGGGGAGTTCTTATGAACACATACTTGTCTGTTTCTGGTGAAAGGAGATTTGGTTCTAATTACTTAAAAGAAGGGAGGAATCTGATATCCGAGATATTTAAAATCAGCAAATAATGATTTGTATGGAAACAGAAACCAAGACAGCCTGGAACAAGGAATTGGAGAAACCAATATATGAAGAGTGGAAGAAATCTAAGGTTTACAAGTTTGATCCTAAAACAAAGAAGAAAATTTATTCAATAGATACGCCTCCTCCTTATGTTAATGCGCCTGTGCACATGGGGCATTGCACAACATACATTTTGATGGATATGTTTGCTAGGTTCAAGAGGATGGCCGGATTTGAAGTATTGTTTCCGCTAGGCCTTGACAGGAATGGCTTGCCGATTGAAATGGCCACAGAAAAGAAATTCAATGTGACTCCAGGAAGCGTGCCAAGAGAAAAGTTCATAGAATATTGTAAAACCCTTCTGGAGGAGTTCAGCACAAAATCCACTGAAAGCTTCTTGCGCTCTGGAATAGGTTTCAGCTCTTGGGAAGCTGGAAATAAACCAGGAGACCTGTACTTCACAGATTCAGATGAATATAGAAGGTTGACGCAGGACACGTTTATTGATTTGTGGAATAAAGGTCTTGTATATGAGGATAAGAGGTTGAATAATTATTGTCCAGGATGTAGGACTACTGTGGCTGATAATGAGGTTGATCACGTGGATGTGAAAACATTTTTAAACCACATAAAATTGAAGGTCAAAGGCAGCAAAGAAGATATTGTAATTGCAACAACAAGGCCAGAACTTCTGTGCACAGCTGGAATGGTTGTTTATCATCCTGATGATAAGAGGTATCAACATCTAAAAGGAAAGAAAGCAACCATACCTATTTACAATATTGAAGTAGAAATACAACCTCATCCTATTGCAAAACCAGAATACGGGAGCGGTATACTTTTCATGAGCAAATCCGCAGGTGACCAGAATGCCATAAGATTTTTGATAGAGATGAAAATAGAACCAGAATCCTGCATAAGGGTTGACGGCAAGATGGATAAGAATTCAGGATTTCTTGAGGGGATGAAAGTTGCAGAGGCAAGAAAAGCCATTATAGAAAGATTGGAGAAGGAAGGATATCTTGTTAAAAAAGATGAAATCATGCACAGCACGCCTATATGCGAGAGGTCTAAACATGCTATAGAGTTTATTACAATGCCTGAATATTATTTGAAGCAAATGGATTTTTTAGGTGATGTGAAAAAGGTTTCTGACAAAATAAAATTTTATTCAGAAAAAAACAAGCAACTTTTATTGGATTGGATAAAGACGGTTTCAATTGATTGGCCAATTTCCAGGCGAAGGGTATATGCGACTGAAATACCTCTTTGGTATTGTAAAAAATGTAAGGATGTTATTGCTCCACCAAAAGGGAAATATTATAAACCATGGAAGGATCAGTGTCCAGTTAAAGAGTGTGCTAAATGCAAGGGGAAAGAATTTGAAGGGGAAACAAGGGTTTTTGATACATGGTTCGATTCTTCTATATCGCCTCTGTATATCCTGAAATATGGGGATGACAAGAAATTTTTTGAGAAGGCTTTCCCAGCAACATTGAGACCACAGGGAAAAGAGATTGTTAGGACTTGGCTGTTTTACACTTTGCTCAGATGTTACCAATTAACAGACAAACCAATTTTTCAAGATGTCTGGATACATTATCATATTTTGGATGGACAAGGAAGGAAGATGTCCAAGAGTTTGGGCAACGTTGTTGATCCTGCTGTTTTAATAGACAAGTTTGGCGCAGAACCTATTAGGATATGGGCTGCGCTCGAAGGGAATTTAACTGACACAGATTTCATGTGTTCTGAGGAGAAGATACAGGGTAATGGAAAGTTTTTGACAAAGCTATGGAATGTTGCCAGGTTTATTTCTGGTCTCGGAGAGGTTAAAAGGGACGACACTGATCTGCAGAACAGTGTCCAACAAGGGAGGAAACCGAAGTTATCTGTTTTGGATGATTGGATTGTTTCTGAAATCGATGGTTTGGTTGAGTTTTCAGGGAAACAGTTTGAATTATATGATTTCCACAATCCGGGAACCAAACTTAGACATTTCATTTGGGAAATTTTCGCATCACACTATTTGGAAATGGTCAAGTCAAGGGCATACAATAAAGAGGATAAATTTAGTAAAGAGGAACAGGAAGCTGCTGTTTGGACACTTAACCATGTTTTAGATACTACACTAAAATTGTTAGCACCAATTGTTCCATTCATCACATACAGGATTTTCAAGGACATGAGAGGAAAGGATATTCATGCTGAAAGGTTTCCTGTACCTCAAGGTTTGAAGTTTGAGGAGTTTACAACTGAAGAGCTGGTGGGTCTGAACTCAACAGTTTGGAAAGCAAAGAAAGATAAAAACCTGGCTCTAAAAGATGGGCTGGACAACTTTGAAGTAAACAAGAAATTTAAAAGTATTGGAAAGGAATTGGCAGAGATGCATAGGATAAAAGAGATAAAGTGGATTTAGAAGTTTTATCAGTATTTATTGTTTTCTTGAGTAGATAATAATATGTTCAAAGGATACTTGTTTGTTATTATTTTAACTTTTGCTTTGATATCGTTTTCAACCTTTATTATGTCTGCACCGTCTGGACCAGCTATTATAATGCAGGCATGTGAAGTTGATGTAGATTGTCCTGAGGGACAACTTTGCAACCAAACTATTCATGCTTGTCAACAAAATCAGACAGATTATCAAAATTCTCAGTATATAGTCACTCCTCCACTTGATGGACATACAACTCAAACAGGTTACAGAAGCTGTGTAGATTCTGATGACGGGTTAAACTATGATGTTAAAGGCAATGTCACCTATGATGTTATGAGCAGTGGCACAATTAGGACGTCTTGGGATTCATGCGTTGACGATGTGCTCCTACAAGAATATTACTGCAATATTGGTTTTAGCTATTCAAAAGGGTTTTATTGCAGTGATGAAGATAAAGTCTGTAAAAATGGTGCTTGTGTACCGGCTTGCAAAGATAGTGATCCAGGAAATAGCAGATATGTAAAAGGCGTGGTCACGTATGGGGATACATTTTTTGAGGATTTCTGTAATAGTGAAGATGCAGTTGTTAAGTACTATTGTGGATTTGGTATAGGCACTCCTACATCTGACCTATATCTTTGTAATTATAGTTCTGGGGAAAAATGTGATGATGGTAGGTGTGTGATATCTTCTTCTTCACCAGACTCAGACCATAAGTTAAATATTTTGCCAAATGTAAAAGTTCCCAGCAGCGCAATTTCTCTTGTTTTTGGGGATGATTTCGGCCACGCTTATCAAAACCATTTTGTCTACAATTCTGTTGATCCTATAGTCTACTATAAACCCATAAAAGAGTATATAGATGAAGAATATTATCCACCAGGAGATTGGAGGATAATTACAGAATATGATGACAGGATGTGCTTGGTTAATGTTGAGGACTCTGATCCCACACACAAGTTAACCGCTAATTTCAAATTGGAAGGGATTACAGCAGATGGTAAGACAGAAGAAATAGAAAAAGATGGAAGATGCGTTTCGACAGGACAAGGTAAGTGGAACTGCTATGCCAAATTCCCTTCACCAAAAGATTTAAGAACCCTAAAATATACATGCTCGGTTACTGTGAACGATAATGTTGGAAATAGTATAAAAGCAACATCTAAACCTACAATCGTAGCCAATTATGTGTTTCCTGCTATTAGGGTTGAGTTGAACGAGTTTCCTCCTTCACTCACAAGGAATTATGATACATTTAGAAAAATTAGTGAATTAGAGGACACACCAGAAGAATCTATTCAATTTCCTATTTTATCGGGCAAGATAATATATTACGATGTCAATGTGCCTGTTTCAATTGAGAAAATAAATCACAATTATCTTCTCTTTAATATTTTTAATTTGAATTTTTACAGAAAAATCGTTGATGGTTTAGGCATAAACTTTGATCCCAACAAACGGGACAATCTTATAATTGTCTCAGATAAGGTTTTAGACGAGGCCTCTTTATGGATTGGTGATAATTCTAAACTACAAGGATTTGCTCCATTAAATTATGTGGCCTATATAAGATCCGATATAGACGACAACACTCTTGCACACGAATTGGGCCATTCTGAAGGTATCCATCTATGTGACGAATATAGTAGGTTATTCTATACTTTACAAAACATTGTGCTCCTACCGTCTGGTGGATGTCCAAACAAGTTTCCCGCTAATGCTGAATTGAGGGAAAAAATAGCCAAGAGACTCGATGGTAGAGTTATACGACTGATAAAAACAGGTTTTACTGGAGACTTAGAATTGCCATCGATGAAAACAACATTGTTATATGAGCTGAAGGACACTGTATGTAAAGTGGAGGGAAGACAATTTTCAACTCCAGAAATTTGTGAAGGGGAAATTGAGAGGAGAGCTTTGCAGGAATTTAGTGGAATAATAAAAAGGGTTTATGTTACTGTTACGGTCCCTGGAGAACCAATAATAATAGATTATACTTTAGATAACTCTGTCGCTGAAACTGTTATGACTAGCAGCGGCGATGGTAGAGTATACCCTAGTGTGGATGCTTCCCATCCTTTACACAAATTCTATTGTCCTCTGAAAGATTGTGGGTGATTTATGAAGATTAAAAGATATTTGGTAATAATTACTGTTATACTTAGCTTTGCGTTGCTGACTCACTCTGTATATGCTCAGGAAAAGGTTTTTGAGGCGTCCTTTGTTATATTTGGAACAGATGAGATCAACAAAACAGTGGATAATGTGACATTCCCAGACTATCAAAAATTTACTGTTAACATAACAGATTTGAAGTTGACACAGACGACTTTTATAACAAACAATACTCAGGCAATTTCAAGATATAATTTGAGAGTTGACATAACCTCTGGAAATAGTGTCATTTATTCTACCAAAATCCCTTTTGATTTTTTGCTTCCCGAGTCTGACAAATTTGTTCCTGTTACAGAAACTGTTTTATATTTACCTTATTCAGAAAATGCAGACTATTTGAAAATTTACAAGAACAGTGAACAACTGTTGTCTGTTGAACTAAAACAAAACCTCTGCAATAAAGATGCGAAATGCGGACAATATGAAAACACCTTATCATGTCCTCAAGACTGTTCGTCTGGTTCAGTTGATGGCTTTTGTGATAGGATAGAAGATGGTGTGTGTGATAAAGATTGTTTAGTTGGAGATCCGGATTGCTATTCATACCCAAAATATGATAAGTTTACACCGTCCCTCACAACAGACTTCAAAAAAATAAACAAAACATACTTGGGCTATCTGAATGGTGTAAAACTTGGTGTAGAAGGTATTGGCCAGATAGACTTTGGAGCTTCGAGGGTGGATGTTTCTGGGGCAGATTTGGATAGATATGTAGCAATTGAATTTGGAAAAATTAGTTTAGACACCGAAAGGCTTCCGTCTTTAGACAAACCAGCAACACTGACGTTTTTTTCTAGTTCTGATAAAGTTTATAAGAACGGTGAAGAATGTTTGAACTGCACTATAACTCAACAAAATGGCACCACAGTTGTTTTGATTAAGAATTTTAATGGGACATATTCTTTATATAATTCTTTAGGGAAAATTTCAAAACAGGCTTCAGACAAGGTAAACGTAGACCAGTGGTTGGTGGCTATTATTGTCCTTATAATCATAATAGTGATAACATCTTTCATACTTATTTTAAGATTAAGACGATAAACTGGGTTTAGTCGTTTAACTTTAGCCCGTACTTAGAAATTTTTGCTCTCAACCTTTTAAGATCAATTAAGGTTACCCCTACAATAAACAAATCACGCCCAGAAAATTTTATGACATCATCAACTGTTTGTATACCCAATTTTGCTAACTTTTCTTGAGCGGATGTACGAGTCATTAATTCATTTACAGGTGTTTTAAGGAAAGCTTCCATTTGTACAGGATGTTCTACAGTTTTTTGAGCCAAAGATAAACCAATAGACGAAAGTTGACTTTTTATATCAACTACATATGCATCGCCAATATTCTCAAATTCTAATAGGTCTTGATCAGATAATCTGATCATATCACCTATAGACACCACACCTCGCCTCTCTAGTGAATTCAAAACACTTGGCTTTATATCCAAATACCTGACGCTCCACTCAAGTGGGTCTTCTGGCTGGACAAAATCTATTCCGTGTTTTTCCAACTCTATTTTTATCATGTCCAAAGACATTGGACTGAAACTTTTATACCTCAACAGCTCACACTGTGGTGTTTTCACTAACTTTCCAACTGTGTCAATTCCGAGTGCACGTAAAAAGTCTTGAAGTTTTGGACTCAATTCTAAAAACTCTATATCCCTTTCATTCATTGGTATATCTTTATATAGCGACCCTGATCTTTGCTCCTCTTCCCGACTATTTTTGATAGCATCTAACAATCTCTTAACGCCGGTTTCTACTCTTTCTCTCTTCTTTCTTTCTCGTAGATCGGATTCTGAACTATCTGAAATCACCAACTCTGAAAAATCTCCAAGAGTTAAACCCCGGTTTTCTAACTCCCCCAACTCATCAAATTTCAAGAGAGCACCATATACACCATCCAATGCGTCCAATAGCTGCGTTGGTGCTGTCTCTCGATTGGTTGTCAAAAAGTATGATTTTTTAAGTTCTCTATATAACGGTGAAGATCTAAATTTGGTTAAGGCAGCCTCTACTATAGAATTTGTTTGGCTGGCCTCTGGCTCAATTTCTTTTTCTCCAGCCTCTATGTTTTCTGGCCCAACAGGATAGAAAGTTTCCAAACCATATCTTGATTTTATTATCTCTCTTTCTTTGTCTGAAAGCATGGTTAAAAACCTATTAACAAAATATGCCTTCTCTTTTGTGATCCCGAGCTCTCCGCTTTTCACAATAGTGATTAAGCTTTTCCTTGCCTCTGTATAGATATCATCCAAACTGAAATCCCTGTTCCAACCATACGCCTTGTTTAGGTTTTCTAAAATCGCGGCTTCCGCAATATTTTCAGGTGTCAGATCATCGCCTAGAGCATCCTGTATAAACATTTCAATACCATTAGTTGGCTCTAAAATGGCTTCCAAACCAACTTCCCTTACAAGGCGATTTGCTAGCGGCTTGTATATTGCAATGTCGACCACAGCAGCCGCTTCCATATCTTTTCTGTCGTCAAATAGTTCTTTTCCCTTAACATCAAAACCAGTAAAGCTTAGATGAAGATGCGCTGCGTTCCTTTCTCGCCTCTCGGGAAATCTTTCTCTGTAAGCGTCTATTAGAGGGCCTTGCTGCCTGGATACGATTTCTTTAACAACATCATTTCCAACACCCCAGTTTTCTTCTATATATTGAGGTCTAACACCACACAAGTAAACCAACGCAATGCTTCTTTCATCTTCTGGACTAAGGTTTCTTTTTCCCATTAAACTCACACCACATCAACAAAATGAACTCTGGTAGGCATAACGGATTCTAGAACATTTAAAGCATCTAGCGGTGTCATTTGTATTGAAGTCCTCTCTCTGCTTCTTTTAGGGACATCTATAGCGCCTATTCCAAAATCAACAGGCCGATCGAAGTGTGTTTCAACATATCGAGCGTCAAAGTAAACTCCCCCAATTGTAAAATATGTGTTTTTGGACACAGTGCCATTTAGTAGTATACCACATGATTGGAAAGGATTCATGCTGCCATAACCTTGTCCAGGAGGCAGAACTTTAGCTTGTTCAAAACTTAATGAACGGCTGTCTAAGTCAGCAACACTTCTCAATCTATCAGCATCCAAGTGTGGAGAACCCATAGGAACTACAAATAAGTGAAGTCTTCCTGGATCACCAGAAGCTTCAGGTTCAAATCCTGCAGGTATTGTTCCCTTATAAGTTTCCATAAAACAGATTGTTCTTGCAATTGTTGCCGGATCTTCTAATCCCAATTCTCGTAGCTTCCCTTCCCCTGTAGGATCGCTGTTTCTGTAAGTAACTATTCTGTGAGGCACCCCAGCTAAATATTTCAAATCTGCATTGACTAACCAAATAGAATCGTAGACAGCTTCCGGTACGCGGTGTTCAAATTCATATGGGTGTATTGGGGGGTCGCTTCCCCTAATCCTATGCCGCTGAAATGTTCTAACATCTTCTTTATCATCTCGTGTTTCTACAGGCATTGATTCTACGTGTTCTATGCCTCCATTGCCATGTCTATACACTTCTACTTCTCTGATACTTGGAGCACTTGTACAAAGATTCATAATAATATTATACTATAAGGGTTTATAAAGTTGTATTTTAACTATTTATTAATGGTAAATACAATAGATAAGACTGGTTTAGATATTTTATCAACTACCACGTATTTGTTGCATTTGGTGGCGTTCTGTTAAGCCAATCTTTCAGGAGCGCTAAGCCATAACCTTTGCTGCTCTTTTCATGTCTGTAAAATCGCCATGCTGCTTCCGGAGGGAATACATAACCATCCTCTTCTACCCATCCCAATTCGAAGATGTCTCTCAACCTTTCATCTGATTTAAACTCTTTAAGAGAAAAAAGCCTCTGCATTTCAGACAAAACAACTTCATTTGAATCGTCAAAGGTTTTACCTAGTCTTCTATAAACTTCCTTTAGGAATCTATAGATTTCGGGGAAAGGGAATATAAAAAATGGTAGGCCGGCAGCAAGGGCAAATTCTCTCACAGCATTGTAAAAAACATAACCTTCTCTTCCACTTTCCCTACATATATTAAATACTCCCACAATATTGGTTTTTCTAAGATCAACTATGACCTCACTAAAACTTGATGTGCGTAAAGAGGATAGGTAAAAAAATGTTTCCCTATCAATCTGGTCTGGCAAGAAATGATTTCTAGGAACTGCCTCATTTGGCTTGCCATTCTTTGGATCGGATATTTCCCTTCCTCTTTGCCCGTATCTTTCAATCTGCTCTTTTAAACGAGGCCCGCCAGAAGCATTGTCTTGAAGGGCTACTAGTTCAGGTACACTAGGAGCATAAACCACTCCCCAATTTGTATTTGTTGCGTTTTTAATTGGGCTAACCACAGATGTTCTCATTGGATACTCAACTTCATGAGTAAGGTGGCGTCCTAACTCCAACGCTTCCCTCTGTTGTCCAGATTCATGAAAGCGGTCAGACTCGTAACAATTTTCTTCAACATAAGATCTTGCAATTAGCAAATTCCTACTCACTGCTTCCCATGAACGCAAATTTTTCTGCCTTAGCTCGGCATCTATATCTTCTAAAACCATAAGATAGATTAAAATACAAAATATTTAAACACATCTGGCAAATTATCTTAATAACTAACTCTGTCTAACACATTTTACAAAATGATAATATTTTTCTCCAAAACGAACAAAAGGCTTATCAAGGTGTTATTTTTTGACAGTTAAGCTTATATAGATAAATCGCCAAGTTGATAATTATTACTATTTACATATAAGTGTTATAAAATTTTTTATAATATGCGTCAAAGACTAAACATCCTTTCGAGAACATTGGGTTCGCTAGAAGGCGGTCATCTTGAGATCCGAGTGGATCCTAATTCTAATAGTTTTAAGGAAATAAGTAACACAAGAAAATTAGGTTATGATTTCCTAAATCACCCTTTTTTTCAAGAGCAATAAGTTCTTAACTTTAATTTCTATATTCTTGATGATGAATACTCAGACTTCTATTGCAGAAAGCGTTAGAATTGATGGTGTCAATATTTACAACGGTAGAAGGAACTATGCAACCTTCCATCCAGCAGAAGAAGACACAGAATTCAGATTTCACATAACTGGACACAGATTTGATTTATTTGCGCTTAGAAAGCTGTTTGAGTCTGGTGTTTTTGTTGAGGATTGAGGGTTTTAGCCAGCTTTTTTTGAAAAAGTCTATTCTGATTATGATTTCTATAAACAAGATTGATATTAGGATTCCAGTTACTATTCCTCCGACCACATCTAAAAGCGTATGAACACCTAGCATTACTCTGGAAATACCAACAAACACAGGGACTATGAATATCCAACCATAATATGAGATTGTTTTAAATATACTCCACTTCTTGCTGGTTTTTATTAGATATAACATCCCTACAAAAGCTGCGAAAGCTATTGCTGCATGGCTTGAAGGGAATGAGAGTGTTCCTATTCCCACACAATATACATTAGTTGCTTCTGTGCATGTTCTGGGAATTTGGAAAATATGTTTCAGAAGTTCTGATGCTCCGAAGGCTGTTCCCGCACCAAAACCAGAAAATAAGATAAATTTTCCTACCCAATTAAAGTGAGGTGCCTTCATGTGTTTACTGTAAATCCTTGCAACAAAAAAGATGACAG
>JGI1356J14229_10002087_pt1 | contig 16022 bp, 10 predicted proteins | sample Subgrocontami58m_FD_14229 | JGI IMG/M metagenome (IMG submission 14229) | reverse complement strand
GCGGTTTTTATAAGAGAACCGCAACGTCCCGTCGGTGAAGCGGTGCACCAAGATCTTCGCCCCGCGCATTGCGGTCCCGGGTCCCGAGGTTTTCACACAATACTTCGTGCCGCCGTAGCTGAAGGTCAGCGCCTTGGTCAGCACCCGCTCATACTGCCCCGCCAGCGCCAGGTCCAGGTCGTCCGCTTCGCCCGTCGAGCCTTTGGCTTCCACAGGCCCAGGGAGATTTGCATCTGACGAGCCGTCTCCACCGAGACCTTGATCCCATCCAGGTCCAACAGCTTCTCCGACGCCAGCGTCGCGCCAAAACCCGTGTATTTGTCCTTCAGAAGGGCCGCGCTCTCCGCTCGCCGGGATGCACTCATGCGCCGGTTCGACGGCCGGCCGTGCTGGCGTGACACAAGGCCCGCGTCGCCTGCCTGTTTCCAGGCGCGAACCAAGCGTTTGAATTGGCGGACACCGATGCCCAAACGTTCGGACGCCTCTCGCTGCCTGAGGCGCGCTTCCACGCACGCCCAGACCAGATGCGAACGCTCGCGTTCATCGGTCTTCATTTCCAGCAACCCTCCGGCCATCTGCCCCCGACCCAGCCTCACGGCCAAAAGGGGGACATTCTAATTTTGCGCGGAGGGGACATTCCTATTTGGGGCTAACAGGGCCTCATTCCACGCTTGTGTGACAGCCATAGGCAGGATGCAGTCATTGATGCAGTCTAACCGGCCTTCTGCTGGGCGTATACGGGGGAATTGCCACACCGTAATGACAACTGCCGCCCGGGGCTGCTTGCTCTGTTCGGGCGACAGGTTTTCGACATAGCGGGGACGAATGCGGCAAATCCGTGCAAATTGGCAGCGAAAGCTGGTTCGAATCTCGAGCGTGTCGTTACGAAATACCCTATTGATGCGTCAAACGGTGCTACGTGCTCCCCAACGTCCGAATACGAGACGGGCTGTACTTCTCAAGTAGCCGCCGTACTTCGGAGAACATAGCTGGTTCGTTGATCCGGAAATTGACGATCGCCCCCGGGTTTACATTCCAGTGCGCTTCGGACAGCGACGACACTTCGGGGGCGTCTTCTATGTGCTCCGCCGCCAAGAACGTCATGGGACCAGGAGCCTCCATGATGCGCACGGAATTGTAGATGTCGAAATTTGGTCCTCTGCCATGATCCTGATTCCATTGGTTGCTCAGGACCAGTCCTGGCTTATTGGTTATCCAGCGGTAAATAGCCATGCTGGCACCCCACGGTGCGACGAAAAAATGCGAGTTCTGACTCCAGAAAATATTGTGCTGCATTCCTCGGCCGACATTGTCAATCAACTCGATATTTTGTCCGGCAAAGCGACGCTGCATCTGCAAGACAATATCCTTCTGCACCTGAACGGGCAATCTCCTGGCCGAACCATCAAGAGAACCTACGTAGGCGCCGGCATGCCCACTGAGTACCACTGCAACACCGTCAGTTTCGTCGAGAAGAAACTCGATTAGGTGAATGCAGTAGCCGGGCAGATCTACCAGTGTACGATTTTCTACTCGCAAGTCGAGAAGGATGATCGGCCAGCCCCGCTTCCCTATCGCTTCGAGCGTCCGGTGTTCGGACTCAAGTTCAGGTCCATTCAGGTTCACCTCGAGCACTCGTTCGGCGAGCCGACGCGGCACATACTCGCGGGTTGCCCGAACCAAGCTAAGTCCTTCTTTGTATGCGAGGGCGATCAGCGTAGCCCAATCGGGGCCAAACCGATGCACCTTGCCCGCGAAACCAGGAAATAAGTCTTCAATTCTGCCGAACACCTCAGCATCACTGGAGCCGTCCTTGGACTCCCGGATCAAGACATCAGGAAGCGCATTTGCCCCAGCGCGATGCACCAGTTCATCGAGCCCGGAGAGGTCGTTCAGCAGCAGATGGCCGTGGTGCAAACCGCGTATAAGGCAGGTCAGCCTTCGGTGTGGCGTGCTTAGAAAATCTCGCAACAGTTCACCGTTCTCACATAAATGCTGGATCAGCGTCTGCCCAAATTGTGCAACAGGAGGGTCCAACCGAAACCTCTGGCCAGCGGCGCCGCTAAAGATCTGGCGCGAAGCAGGAAACAGCAACTCCAGGACCACGCTGTCGTGACCGGAGGCAACCGCGTAAAATACCAGTCCGTGAAGGTCATCGACCAAGCGGTAGGCGGTCTGGAAGTCGTCAATCGCGATAATGGAATCAGTTGCCAGTGGGCGGCCATCCACTGGCGAACACCAAGTCAACGCGGCTTGATCCAGACCATCGACTAAGCGTTCGAGCGGTGCGGCTTGTTCGTCCAGGATCTTAAGCAAAAAAGCCGAACGGACTTCGACGAGTCGCGTGCCATTGAATACCCACTGGCTACGATCTTCGCTCCGCATCGGCTCCAGATCGACAAACGAAAGATCAAATACCGCCGCAAACCGGTTGATTGCGGCTGTCTTAATGGAGCGCGGTAGACGGCAGAAGGCAACCGCTCGGTCAGAGAGCACCAGCTCAGGCGAACAAAGCAAGCCATCCCAGATTTCCATTAATAGCGAAACGGTGCGTTGCTGCCTGACGGCGTCCAGGCCCGGTGGCGGGGCCTTGTCGTCTCCGCCGATCCGCGTCATGCCAGCATCAAGATACCATAACCCGTAGTTCCCATCCTTGTGACTCCAAACGAGCAGATAGAATGGAGCAAGACCCCCGTAGACCACCGACGGCTCCCAGCCATCGGCCAAGGTGCCTGCCTTGCCGAGATATGTGCCGTTCTCCATCTTGATTGGTCGTAGGCGCTGCCCAGAGCCAGTCGGCGGAACCTCTACAAAATAGATGCCACCGACCTCGCGTATGTCATATAAGAAATCAGCAACGGCCATTACACACGCACCTTTCGTCGCTCTAACGCCGGCTCAGCCTTCCGCGATAACCCGATTACCGCTGCCGGCGCCACCGAAGATGCTGGCAACCACCCACGGGTTGAACTCAAAAGGGACGACACTACCATCAAAAACCACCTTGGTACCGTACTTGGTGCAAAAGACGGTGCATTCGAACGGCCGAATGACCAGCCTTTCAGAATGCGTTTGCCACCACTTACCAGTGCCTGACGCTCAATTCTTCCAGAGACTCGACACGCCGTAACGCTATTCTGCAGTCGGCCGTCGCACAAACAGGAATCCACTGAATTTTCACGTCGTACCGCCTGGTTCGCGGATTCGAGCATCCATTCTTACCATGGCCGATCGCAGTCGGTTCTCGATACCCTTGTTGAACAGGGTGGGAACTACGCGAACCAGATGGATAAAATTGTGCAGCACCGCATCCTCAACCGATTCTACAGCGGTCCGTAACGTTGGGACATCAAGCGACAGGCAGCGAAGCATTTCGGCCTCCACCGCATCAAAACGCTCCGCTACCCCTACCACCTCGTCGTAGCTCTCATCAAACAATCCACTAAAGGTCCGAAAACCCAGTTTGCGCAGAATGTCCAACGAACCCGGATTGCCGAAGAGCAGGAACGGCTGCAGGGCAACGATCGGCTTCAGTATTTTCTCGGTGACCCGGCGAACATTGCCCGCTGCCATTTCGGTTTCGGTAAGGATGTGAATAAGGCTATCCGTAAAGACACCAGTCGGAAACACATAATCCGGCACCGGATCAGATTGTGCGTCGACGTCCACCACCAGTGGGCATAGTTGCAGGAACTCTGGCAGGTGAGCGAGATACGCCTCACGGTTCCTGATTGGCGGCATCCTGTATGCCTCCGGACCGTCAGGTTGCAACTTCTGGTTGGCCACCCCCGGGAACGATACGTAGCCCTCCGATAGATGGCCATTATAGGAGAGGCTGAGCACCGTTGCCCATCGCGACCAGCGCGGCGTGAAATTCAGACACACGTATTTCCGTATGTCCGACCGCGCCCTCCGTGCCTTCAGCAGCGACGACACATATCCGGCAAGTATTTCGTCGGAACGGTATGTGTTGGCGAGCAGGTTAAGACCGTGGTGGGCGTTATAGTGGGCATGGGCAATGTTCGCCCGCAGCTTGGTCTCCTTCGCGCCGACAGCGAACGCCAGATTTTGATTGACGAAAAGGACTTGAGCGGCGGGTAGCCCGAGATCCTTCATGGCCGCATTGACCACTTCGGTCCAATGAGGATACGGCGCAGGACCCTCAGCGCTCATATCGAGCAGGACGATGCGGCCTTCATCTACAGCACAGCGCAATTGTTCGAAATCGACAAGATAGATCTGTTCGAAAACCTCGAACTGCCCGTCACCTTTTGTCACCGACCAGCCGGTCCCGCCATAGCCGTTTACCCGAAAGGCGAGCGCTCGGATCGGCGGTTGCTCCGAATCGTGGTCATGACCGAACAAACCGCAGAGTGTCAGATAGCAGGGATCCCTGCCGCCGTCGATGCGCTGGGCGACATCCAATATTATGTGCCGGCCGTCGGTAATGTCGATCAGGTCTTGCGGAGTTGCATAGGTTGGCACCACCCCCGAGAACCCGGACAGATTGAAATCCGGTGCATCTGCCTGAGCAGACGCCGTGTTCATTCCGTCCAGACATGCTTGATAAAACCGAGCGGTATGTGGCGCTTTAGCAGCGTTGGCGAGTTCCACGCCCAGCTCACAAAATCCTGCTCCGCGGGCGTCCTGAGGAAAGTAAACTCGAGCGTAATTCAGCAGCGACAGGCAGTATTGTGAATTATTCCTGTTACGCTCCGGACGGTTGGCCAGCTGTCGGATATAGTACAGGAACTGGGACACATTCACGTTGCCAAAAAAATCTCGGCTTGAACCCAGGGTCTGATAGGGAAGAATATAATCCGAGTGCGGCAATTCAAAGGTTTCAACCGAGCCATCAAGGCCGTTGATAGAACCTTCTGCCTCTACGGTCAGCCTGCCCTCCGTCAAAGCGGACAGCACGTCGTCCAGACGTTCGATTTCCAAGAAGAAGGCACAGTGGCCGTCAGCACGCTCAGCTCGCGCCAAGTCTTCGCGGTACTGATCGGCAGTCCCGGTCCCAATCACGCGACCGCCGACTTTGACGGTGATGCGGACCCTGCTGGTTGGCCGGCGCTCATCGTAGGCCCAGCCGATCACCGATCCGGGCCAAACGCGGTCCAGGTATCCTAGCATGACCTATGCCAAGTCGTCAGAGCATAACAGTTACACGACATACCATATTCTCCACCTAACTCCTCTGGCACCCGATCCTCTGTATCGGGCCATTTCCTATACCTTTTCATTCACATAAACAACGTGACTGCCACTGGGTCCGAAGCGGAACTGCAGGCGGTGCAGATGTCCCACTGCCTCGTCGATCGCTTCCTGGCGATCCGGCGGCGCCACAATCAACAAAAAGCCGCCCCCGCCGGCGCCAATAATTTTGCCTCCATAGGCGCCCGCTTGCTTTGCCCGATCGTAAAGCTTATCGATTGCTGGCATCGATACCAAGTCTGACATCGATCGCTTCAGCGCCCAAGCCTGATCCAACAGATTCCCCCAAAGCTTGACCACCGTAGCCGCATCCTCCGAGGTCCGGAATATCCGCACCGCCTCGATCGCCAGGTCAAGCGTGGCGTCAAGCACCTTCTCTTTGTCGCGGATATTGGCGGAGGAAAATGACTCTCGCTGCACCGCCGCCGACGATCGGGTCACGGCTGTGAAATAGAGCCAGCAGGACTGCTCGAGCGCCACGCGTCGGTCGGCGCTCACAATAAGTGGCTCAACCTCGAAGTCATTGTCGCGAAACCGCACGATATTGAAGCCGCCAAACGACGCGATAATTTGGTCCTGCCAGCCGCCAGCCTCAGCCAATCGCTCACGTTCAATTCGGATCGCGCGCCTAGCCAAATCTTTCGGCGGAAGATAAATACCGTTCAAGGCGTTCAGTGCGTTCAGCATGCCGACGGTGAACGCGGAAGAGGATCCCACGCCGGTGCCGGAAGGGAGGTCAGCGTAGGAGTGGATATCAACGAAGCTGTCGCCGATCAACTGGTGATAGTCCGTCAAGATCGTGCGGACGATATCGTGCTTGATCTCCGCTACCGTATCCACCAACTCAAGCAGCGAGTACGAAACACGGAATCGCTTGTCCAACAGCCTTTCGAGCGAATTGACCGCAACATAGGAGTATTGTGGCAGCGCCGAGGCTACGACGAGCCCACCCCGGCGGTTGAAATAGCCAGGGAAGTCGGTACCGCCGCCGAAAAAGCTGATCCGGAAAGGCGTTGCTGTAATTACGCTTGTAAGAACTTGAGTTGCCATGCTCGATCACTTCCTGGCGTTGCCGGCCTGGGCGGCATACCATGCGTATGTCGCATGCAGCCCCTCGTCCAATGTGACCCGAGGACGGAAGCCTGTCGCGAACAGCTTGCTGAGGTCGTAGGCTCGGTGGTCCTGCCCATCGGGCTTTTCACGGTCCCAGATGACTTTGTCTTCAAGGCCTGTGATCTTGGCAAGCGTATCAACAATTTCACGGATAGCATGCACACGTCCGCTGCCCAAATTCACCGCACCCTCGACGTCATCGGTGATCGCCATCAGCGCGCGGGCCACATCTTGGGAATACATAAAATCTCGCCGCGCGGTCCCGGTGCCCCAAACCACCACTTCGCTATTTGAGAGCCGAGCCTCGTGAAACTTGCGCACAAGGGCAGGCGTCACATGACCATACTCGGGATCGAATTTGTCATTGGGGCCATAGAGGTTACCACTAATGACAAAGGCATACGATAGGGAATACTGTTCGTGGTATGCGATTAGCTGGGCCAGCATCGCACGCTTGGCGTGGGCATAGGAATCTTCGGACTCATGCGGCTTTCCAGACCAGACCATGTCCTCAGTCAGCGGTAAACCGGGCGGTGGATACGGATAGACGCAACCCGACCCCATCGCCACAATCTTCCGTGCACCAGCGAGTCGAGATCCTTCGATAGTGTGTGTATTGATTAGCACGTTGTCGAGAAAAGACGTTCCTTTATTACACATATTCCCCATGATGCCGTAAACTCGAGCCGCGAGATGCACGACATAGTCGCAAGGATTCTCGAGAAAAAATTGCTTGGTTTGCCGCCAATCCAGGAGGTCACAATCCCTCGAGCCCAGCGGGAGGATGTTGTGAAAGCCGGCATCAGCGAATGCAGCCGCGAGGGCCGTACCGACCAGCCCGGTTCCTCCCGTGATAATGATACGAGCTGCTTTGTCCATGTTTCCCTGCGGTCAGTAAGGTTAGCGCGATCATGCCCCTAGTCTTCTGTTTCCTACGCCCTACCCCGACTGGGGTCCGCGATCGTTCAGTCTGGGCTCGGAACGGCGGAATCGAAGCGTCAGTACCACAACGCTAGCGCGATAGGAATTGTCCGCCGGCACGCACCCGTACACGCCAGTAGTCGAGCAAGTCCGTCATCGTCTGATCAAAACTGTACACCGGTTTCCAGCCGGAATGGTCAGAAAATTTACTCACGTCGGGGATTTGAAGATCTGCATCGATCGGGCGCAGACGTTCGGGATCTTCCTCCAGCCGGATATTACCCACAGTCGATTTGCGGAGGAGAGAATTTAGCATGTCGCCAATCGTGCAGGTGTAGGTTCCGCCGATGTTGTAGTACGCTCCCGGCACCGGATTGACTGTCAGCAGCATGTGGTAGGCACGTACTGCATCGCGCACGTCGGCGAAAGTGCGCAGCGAATTGAGGTTGCCGACTTTCACGACCGGTGCGATTAGGTTGGCCTCAATCATTGCAATCTGTTTAGCAAAGCTTGACTCAGCGAATACGTCTCCGCGCCGCGGGCCCGTGTGGGTGAACATCCGTGTGACCATCACATTCATGCCGTATGCCTCGGCATAGTACCGACCAAGAAGGTCAGTGCCGACTTTAGATATCGCGTATGGCGAGGCCGGATGAAATGTGCAGTCCTCTTTAATGGGGACTTTTTCTTTCGGCACGCGGCCGAATACTTCTGATGATGAGCATACGTGTATCTGCGATGAAGATCCGATCGCCCGCAACGCCTCCAACAGATTACACGTCCCGTTTACATTGGTATCCAGCGTCTCAATGGGAGCGTCAAAACTTGTCATCGGGAAACTCTGTGCCGCCAGATGGAAGACAAAATCGGGCTTCACCCGATTGATGGCACGTTGAATTGAGCCCGTGTCGCGCAGGTCCCCGTAATGCAGAAAGACGCGATTCCTCTGGTTAATCCATGGTACAAGCTGTTGTAGATTTTCCAGAGGGCTGCGCCACCGTATCAAGCCATGAATGTCCCAATCGGTATTCTGAATCAAATAATCGGCGAGATGAGAGCCGACCATCCCTGTAATGCCTGTGATGAACGCTCGCTTGCTCACGATGATCGAATTCCTCTTTCGCACTCACGCGTCTGACCTGCATGAACCGTCGGACCAATATCTGAAAATCATGCGCACCGCAAGCAATTCATGGCATTGAGACAGGCGCATAGCACTCCTTGAATTCCGTATCAGAAACCCTCAGTTCTCCATTGCCTCGAAAAATCAGGAGGCTAACCTGCATTTATCAGTCTGAAACCATCATCGATGGGGTGCGCGATGCTGGCTCAAGGTCTTCTAGGGCGCCGGCATGAGCAGGAGCACTCCAACGGCAGCCTGACCTCGCTTATTGGGTCTGACTGAGATCTCGACCTGATCCAGGCCAGCGACCTCGGCCCGCGATCAGCCAGCACGCGAGCATACCCGGCCTCAAGGCTATCTGGACCTCCGGCGGGTTCTCGCGGTGGTCTTTCTGAACCTGTTCGGTGGCGATTGCATGGAGGATCAGGAGCGACTGGAACAGGAAGGCAGCTTCGCCGCGGTGCTTGGGCGCCATGGAGCGAGGGTTGTTGTCACGCACCGAGCGGCGGGACCTGAATTCGCGTTGGCGCCAGCCGCGGGAACGGATGGTGTCATCGCCTCGATACAATCGGGATGACCCGACGGTACCCACCACCCAGCGGCACCGCACGCGGTTATCGGTTCGGCGGTCGTTCCGGTGGTGACGGAGGCACGAGGGAACATGTGGCGGGTGAACGCAGCGTTGCTGGGCTTCATCGAGCGTCGCTCGATGAACGGAACGCGCCGGCCGACAACATCGGCAACGCTGGACATGGATGCGACGCGGAACGACAGGCACACGCGGGGTACAGTTTATTGTTACGAGAAGTTCAAAGAGTGTCAGTCGTTGAACTGCTGGTGGGTGGGAGCATGATACCGTGCTTTATTCGGAATCCCGCGACGGAAGCGTATCAACCGGGCACGGGCAATTACGGGCATTGAAGGATTGCCTCGCCCATCTGCCGGCAAGGGTGACGATGGTTTCATCACACTCGGACGCGGCAGGCTATCGGGAAGAGTTGCCCCTGTATTGCCGCGAGGGGAAAGGCCCACAGTTCGGGGTCATCCAGTTCGCGAGCACGTTGACCACCCGTGGCAGCATCGGTCCGCCTCACGGCCCTATTAGCGCCGACGTGAACGAGGCATTCAGCGCCGCGGTCATGACAGCAGCGCATACGGAATGGAAATCCGTGATCCAGATGGTGGACGGCATGCCGCAGCAGACGGACCAAGAATAGGGGCAGGCCTGCCTCGTGGTTAGCTGCGCCGGGCACAGCAAGAAGCGGGTGGATCGCCGGTTTTTGGCGATCTGCTGCGTCAGCTTCCGCCGGGTGATGCGAACGGCCATTCCCCACGCAAGAGTTCGTTCGCTTTAGCACCTACAAGCTGTTCGGCACGATCACCAACCTCAAGACCGCCAGCGATCAGGTCATCTGATGGTCGCGGGAGCGGTGCGGCAAGAGCGGGGAGGTCCACTCGGTCATGAGGACTAGCTTGCCGGCGGGCAGCTCGCACCCCGATTGTTTGGCCCCAATGCAGTGTCGCAGGCGTTGATGATTTTGGCACATCCTCAGCTGGCGGCCCCGGTCGAAAATACGCTCGGCCCAGCTAATCTTACGCCCGCAGCCTGTCGGACGCAGATTGACTACGCAATAATCACTAACATATGGGAAATTTTGAGTTTTGGTATTACGTTTGTATAGGTTTCGGGGGCACAAAATTCCAGGAATTTGAAATTTCGGCCTACGGCCTACAGGTTCCTAGGCAAACCACCGCTTCTATTGTCAGAAATTGCATCAACGCGATCGACAAGCGCTTCAAACTAGCGAACCGAGAAGAAATTCTGCAAAAAGATGCGAAGCTTTGCGTAATAAGGCCCCGTCGATCTCAGTGGCGACTCACGCACCCGTCTTGCCTCTTCACTACCGTTCTCGATGACGACCGCCAGGGCCAACAGCGCTCACCCGTTGAACGATGGAGACCCCCACTCAGCCACTCCCCCTATGTCGGCGTACTGCGACACAAACCGACATCCCTCTAGCTCCGCTTCCTGGTACGTACTGGACCGACGATAGAACGGCTCATCCGACACCGGGGTCAAATGCGTCACCAAGCTCTTGCGGGTCCGGATTGGTTGCGCGATCGGCGAACCGCCATGCGCAAGATCGGCATGCCAAACCAAGACATCCCCCTTCTCCGCGAGGAACGAGCTCTTCACCTGCCCTAACGCCTTGGCATCATCATGCAGGCTTTGCAAGAAACGTGAGTGGTCCGCCGTGTGGCTCTCCATCCATTTGCTCTTGCCGCCGAACAGGAAATCTGGTGCGCGGTGACTCCCAACATAGTACTCAAGTTCACCGGTGCCAGGGTGAACATTCTCAAGCGCCAGCCAAGTCGCGGCCAAATGCATGGGATTGCTGTCGATTTTGACGTATGCGGTATCTTTGTGGATCGCCTGTTGCGAGCCATTCCAAAAGGTAAGGCCTTGGAATGCCTTAGGTTGGTCCTCAAAAATGGCGGTAAGAAATTCCACCACCGATGGAGATGCAATGGCCTGGCGCGCCGTCTTGCTGAATGCGTATAAGTCGAGCATCTTGGTCCGCCCCGCCCGGAACGCAACGTCCGGTGGCACGCACCGCATCTTCCCGTCAGGCTCGAATGTTTCGACCAGCAAGCCGTTCGGCGGGTGCTCCCAAATTCGATCTATCTCGGCACTCAGCCGATCGACAACGGCGGGACGTACGGCACCCTTTAAAATCAAGAAACCATCGCGAACAAATTGAAATATTTTGATGGAAAGTTCTTCCGAGACCTCGCCTTTGCGATGCTTCGCCGCCAGCCGGTCCAACCAATCGTAGCGGTCGATCCACAGGCCTCCGAAACGGCTGACCGTCTCGGCCACGACGCTTGTCGCATCGGTGTCTGGCTTAACGTCGCTACGTGGCAGGACGACGCTCGAATTCTCCAGTCTCACAACGATCTGTCGGATTTCGCTGCCGGGCACGAATGCGGGGGTCTGGAAGGAGAATGCACAATGCCCGCCGCCGATGTCAGCATCCTGCAGGTCCTGCCGGAATAGATCCGCGGTGGTGCGTCCCAACACTTCTCCGCGCAGCACAAACTCCAGATCGATCTTGGCATCGGGGTTTCCGACGATCGTTATCCAACCCTCGATTAGTGTTGCATCACAGCGGTCAACGCTACCAAGAATTTGCAAGAGCATTATCTCCACACAGCGGGAGTCACGAATATCACGGATGGGTCACTGCATAATTGCCTGGATAACCCGTGCGTAAGTTTCTTGGCCACACTCCACACGAATCCGCTCCGACGCCCTCATTCTCATTTGCGTCCATACCACTTCCGAGCGGTATAGTGCAAGCACATGCCGAGCGAACGCCGCGGGGTCGCTCGGGTCAGACGCGAGCAGGTCCTGGCCGTGCTCCCAACCAAGTTGCTGCCGTAGAAGCTCTGTCGCCACAACCGGGATGCCAAAGGACGCTGCTTCATGAATTTTGTGCGGCACCCCAGCAGCGTAGCGCGTGGGCGCCACGAACACCCGATGGGAATCGTATAACGGCTCCAGATCAGCGACCGCACCCCGCAGGGTGATACGCGGATGGTCGCGGAACCGGCCGAAATCGACCCCCTCCGCCACGAACCCGGCAACGGTCAGCCGTGTCTCGTGACCCAGTTCCTGGTCGATCAGTGGCAACACCGCATCGACGAACCAGCAGAGTGCGTCATAATTGGGCGAAGTCATGCCGGGAAATGCGCCGACAAACAGCATCCCCGCACGCTCCTCCCAGCTTTTCGGCGTCAACCGCAGAGGCCGGAGATGCCCCAAAACGTGGACATCCGCAAAGCCAAGCGCGCGGATCAGAGAAGCCTCACGCTCATTGACTGCCACGATACGTTGGCAGAAGTAGGCATCCTGCAGTTCTGTCTCGACCGCCTGTTGGGCGTCGAAGGGTTCGGTGACCCCCGTTATCTCTCGCCGATGGGCCTCCCGCGTGGCTGCGATCGCCTCCGTATCCAACACCAACCGGACGCCACCCAGGACATCCACCCCTCCGCGTTCCAGGATCGGTTTGATCCGGTCCAAGTTGTGAGTCCGGGCAATCCAGATCGTGTTGTAGTAACCCCGCCGGCTCTTCAGGAACTGTTCCAGACCGCCCAGGGCACGGTCGTGCATGATCTCCACGGTGTCGGGAAAATCGGCATAGACCGCAGCCAGATTGTGGCCGCCCGGCAGGATCGGATAAACTGTCACATGGTATCCCATCTCCGCCATGACACGCACCACGTCGTTGGAACGGACGAAACCCGAACCCAGCCGACGCAGTGGGACCTGGTCCTCGATCAGCAGCACCCGCCCCTTCACGTCGTTGACACTCCGCGCGAACACCTGTGCTCGGCTGTCCGCGGTGTAACAACGGCTTAGACGGGGCCGATGCTTCTGAAAGAAGACAGCATGCCCCGCCTGAATCCGACCATGGGCGTCCTGGCTGCGAGCGGACGTGCCGTATTCCAGGTGGTGCACAACCACCGCGGGATCATAGACAACGCGAAATCCGGCACCGCGGATACGAACGCACAGATCGACATCTTCAAAATAGGCCGGGGCAAACCCGTCATCAAAGCCCTGCAGATTCCGCACCAGAGAGGTCCGTGTGAGGAGAAAGACTGCGGAACAGAAATCCACATCGCGGACGAAATTCGCTTCCGGCGTCAGTGGCGACTGGTCCCGGCAATAGCCGACGGTCCATCCGTCGCGCCAGATGATACACCCGGCCTCCTGCAAGGCCCCATGGGTGCGCAGCACCTTGGCGCCAACCACCCCGATCTTCGGATCCGACCTCAACCGACGCAGCGCCGCCGCGATCGCACCAGGGGCCAGCTCCGTGTCATTATTAAGGTAGAGCAGAGTGTCGGCCGTAACGAATTCCAGCGCGGCGTTGCAGCCTCGGACGAAACTGATATTGGTCTCGAACCGCAGCAACTCCGCCCCATGGACATACCGGGCCAGATGCCGCGTCTCGTCGGTCGAGCCGGAATCGATCAGAACCACCTGGACCTGTCCGGAATGGTTCTCCCGCAGCGACCCGAGTGCCTGGAGCGTCAGAGCGAAATTGTCGTGCAGCACCATGATTACGCTAAGCTCGGGCGTCCCCTGCACCTCAAAGTTGATCGGGTTCAACCCATGGTGCAGTTGCAAGGCGTCGGCCTTGATCCGGAACAGCGCCTTCGCCTGCATTTCGGTCGGCGGCTCTCCGACTTCTTCCCGCGCGGTGTTTCCTGCCATGACAAAGTGGCGCAAGCCCGAGCGGACGTCGAACGTTCTGTCCTCGATCCGTCGGTAGTATCCGATCGGGTCGAAGGACGGGTTGGGCTTCAATCCGCGCAACAGCCCCGTCTCCAGGAAGTGGCGCAGCAGACCTCCGGTTACCTGATCGTCCTCTTCCAATTGGCTTTGGTAGTATGCCAGCGAAAATATCTGGCAGGGATCGACCCGGTCGGCGGATAGAATGTCAGTCAACTCATCAATGGTCGGTTGATCGGACAACACCTCGGCATCGACTGACAGCATGTATTTGATATCGATCAGCGGATGCGGCTGTCGCTTTTCGCTGACACCCCAGCGCATGAAATGGATAAGCGGGTCGACGTCGACGGCGCTCATGTCCGGATAGCGTTGCCAGTAGAAGTCCCGGTCGAAGAACACCGAAATCTCAGGTCGGGAGCGGATTGGAAGGGCCAGATAGCGGCGAACGCTGTCCGGATCGGACTTAGTGCCACCTACCCGTTCAATAAACAACGCCTCGTCGACAAACGCCGACGAGAACGTATCAAGCACCAGATCTTCAGGATAATCCATCGCAACCTCGACGCTACACGGGGAAAGGCTGCGCTTGGCGGGCCATCATCACAACCCGGCGGTTCTGTTATGGCAAGAACGCGCCGGCTGCCATACCGATGTCAAAGCCAGATCTTACCCCCGGTTTCCAGAATTATCTCCCTTCCCGGGTCAGCCGGGCGCCGGTCGAGGGGAGCATGGCGAGACGGCGTACAAAGCACTCGCAACGCCGCCACCGACGATTCTGCCTGAACCCGATGCATAAGTCCGGGACCAACGATGGCGATGCTTCCAGACGGCAACTCATACCGATCGACCATGCCGCGTTGCACAAAGGTCGCGTCGCTCAGCGCGGCCGATTGGTTTATCCAGCGAGACTGGCCGGACGCTGTAAATTCAGGAAACAGATGGCTGTCGCGAACAACTTCCAGCCCCACCGGGCTATCGGCGGTCGGGATAATAAGAGCGACACATTCGGCTGGTGAGGGCAAAGGTGCAAACGCGCTGGGCTGGCTGAAGCTGTTATTCGTGCCATCCACAATGCTGGCACTCATAGCCAGCGGATGATCCTCCAGCAGCGGTTGCAGAATCTCCAGAATCGGTCTTTCGGTGAGCAAGGTCCGGACGAACTCAACGATCAAGGGCGAGTTCCCCCCCTTCGGTCCCGCCCCACCGTCGCTCAGGCTCCCACCGGACGATAGCTCTGCCTCGACGCGTGACGCGCTCTCCAGAACCAAGAACCCATTTTGCAGAAAACGGGAGAGGACTGAGGCTACAGGCTCGGAAATCTGCCCGATAGCGACCCGGCCCCTTAGTAGGGCTGCCCCGTCTGTCCGGTCGGTCCAGAGCCCCCCGTAAACGCTACGGTGGCGGCCCGCTGTGGGGTGATGCCGATAGAGCACCTGGAAGAATTCCGCATATCCCGACTCCGTGGTCCGGGGGACATCAAGGTCGCCGTCATCCAATTTTACTACGACGAAAGGAACGGCGAGGACGTCAATAGGATTATAGAATTCGATATGATATCCATAATTGCCGTCGCCCAATCCCACTTCCGCCAGATCGCCACGATGCAGATCGGCAACAGCTTCGCCAATCACTGCATGGTTCAGCATCGCCTGGACGACCAAACGGCCCTTGGTATTGGTTGGGTAAACCCATCCCTCCGCGTACCCGGTGGTGACGACATCAAGCGAACCGCGTACTGACATATTGCTGGTCTCCTAATATTCACTCGTTCTCGACCGCAACCGCGGCGTCTCTCCGCTGTCACGGCATATCCCGAAGTCGGCGATCCAGGATACCAGCCGACGACGAAGCCCCTTGCATCGCTCGTGCCATCAAGAACGTCCCAAGGCTACCCTCCACGGCCCATTGCCTACGCGAGGCAAGCACCCGCCTGCCATGATCAGAACCTCGATGAAGAAGCTCCGGCATTCGCGGTTATGCCGAAGCCCGAATGGCCCGATATAGGTTTAAGTGGCCATCAATGATCTCATCAGCGGCCGGCGGTTGCCGGACCGTCTTCATCACGTCCCGGAGAATCTGCCGGTCATCGGCGATCCGCGTGAGCAGCGTGACAATGTCCAATGCGCTGCCCGCATGGAAATGGAACCCGTCGACCCCATTGCGCACCTTCTCCGCCATACCGCCGATATCGGAGCATATGACAGGTCGACCGTTCCGGAAGGCTTCCTGGATCACCACCGGAGAGTTCTCCCACCAAATCGAAGGGATGATGATGACGTCCACCGAGCGCATCAGCATATCCACGCGAAATTCATCATAGGGGCCATGCAGTCGAACATTCGACCC
>JGI1356J14229_10002080_pt1 | contig 16039 bp, 20 predicted proteins | sample Subgrocontami58m_FD_14229 | JGI IMG/M metagenome (IMG submission 14229) | reverse complement strand
CGGTGAAGCCGTTCTGCTGCAGGTGCTTGACCCAATCCGTGCAGCAGCCGCAGGTGGGGCTCTTGTAGACCTCGACCACGGCCTGTTGCGCGAGCGCGACGACAGACACCGAAAGGCCGAGGATTGCCGCGACCAGGATTGCTGTAAGGCGATTCATCCTTGATTCCTTTCTTCAGGCGCTCAGTTGCGATGCGGCAATGCTTGGGATTGGCGTTTATTTGACCGAGACCGAACCGATCATACCGGGCATCATTCCCTGATGCGCGTCATCGTGCGCAGATGCCGCAATCGGGATCAATGCGAGCGCGGCAACGATGAGCATTCCGGGTTTCATGGATCCGTATCCTCGGGTTGATGGTTGCAATGTCGGTCCTCAGGGTAAGTACTAATGACCGTCCGGCTGCATTTCAGCCAGTCAGCATCATGCAGTCTCGGGACCGACATGAATCTGACGCCAGCATTACATTGTTGTAATCTTCCCGGCGCGAAGAGCGGAAGAACGCGCTTCAGGAAACCAGGCTGCAGCGCGCCACGTTCATAACCTGACCCGATTGAGCCGCAGCGCGTTTGTGACCACGGACACCGAGCTCAGCGCCATGGCGACGCCGGCGGCAACCGCGATGCCGAGCCGATTGTAACCGAATGCGCGATCGCCCCTGCATCGCGGAACAGGATACCCGCGCGCGCCTTGCCCTTGCCAGAGTTAATTGCGCGGCCGCATTCAGAAAGCGCGCGTCAGCGTTGGTCGGGGTCGCGACGCAATGCACGAATATAGATAATGATAATGCCGACAAACCCGCTGATGATCATCAATTCACCGAAAGTGTCATGCCAGCCGCCCATCGGAGTCATCAGAAGCATCGAGCCGCCAATCACCAGAGCCGCGAAAGCAATGGCACCCGTGAGCCGCTCGAGATTGCGGTTGAAGCGACGTCCCACGGCCTCCAAACCCGGAAGTCGGCCCAGATCACCATCGGCGATACGTCGGAGGATGCGTCGCGTGTCGCCGGGCGCATCAATTATCAAGCGCCCCAGTTCGCGCGCAAGCTTGGTTGTCGTTTCCTTTACCTGCGCCGGTGAGAAGCGCTGCGCGGTCAGGCGTGAGATCTCTTCGCGAAACGATTCCATGTGGTTATAGGCCGGGGCGAGTTGGCCTATCATCGACTCCAATATGACAAAAGCACGCGTCAGCACGACAAACTCGCCGGGATTGTGCACTCCGTTCCGGCTTCCGGCACTCAGCAGTGATTCGAACGCTTTCCCGATCGAAACATCCGCCAGATTGGTCCTGCGGATTTCATAGAGCACTGCCTTTATATCCGCCAGCAGCGCCACACGGTTGACTTTTTCGTTCGCCGGCGCCATTTCGAGATACGCCTCGGTGGCGGCCCGCGCGTCGCCCTTGACGACCGCTTCGAGCAGGCGTGTCAGCGATTCGCGCATCGGCTCGTCAAGGTCGCCCGTATTCCCGAAATCGAGAAGGGCGAGGCGCCCGTCCGGCAGGACGAAGACATTGCCGGGATGCGGGTCGGCATGAAACAACCCTTCTTCGAAGATTGAATGCAGCATCAGCTTTACCAGGGTGTCGACCACCCGCGGCATCGCTTCCGGGTGCAGCTTGGCGTAGAGATCCACCCGTTCGCCGGCCGAGTACTCCATCGTGAGCACGGTTTCTCCAGAACACTCCGCTATAACATCCGGTATCCAGAGGTCGGGAACATCTGCCAGCGCGGCGCGAATGAGCACAATGGAACGTGCTTCGCGACCAAAATCAGTTTCCCGGTGAAGACTGTTGGCCAATTCACGCACCACAACAGGGAGGTCGAGGGCGCGTAGGCGCGGGAAGATCCCTTCTCCCAGAGCCACCAGGTAAGTCAGCGCCGCGATATCGGCGGAGATAATTTCTTTAAGGCAGGGCCGCTGCACTTTCACGGCCACGTGACGCCCGTCCTGCATTGTCGCCTCATGCACCTGGGCGATGGTGGCGGCGGCCAGCGGCGTCTCGCTGAACGCTGAGAACAACTTCGTCAACGGGGCGCTCAGTCCGACTTGGACCGTCGCGCGCACCTCGTCAATGCCCATCGCCGGCAACTGGTCGTGCAGCAACTGCAACTCATCGATGTAGGCGGCCGGCAGCAGGTCGCGCCGCAACGCGAGCACCTGTCCGAACTTGAGAAAGACTAGCCCCAGCTCCTCGAAGGTTTCCCGTACCTCCTTCGGCGACGGCCAATGTCCCCTGCCGAACAGGGCTCCCAGGAACTTGTGCCGGGTGAGCACGCGCAGGATTTGTATTAGTCGCGGCGCCGCTCGCAGCACGTTGCATTTTTCCGGGTCGATCAATACAGCCATGCGTTTCTCCCAACGGTCATGCGTAGGACAATTCCGGCAAAACCAACCCTATTTGCCTCCCGCGTTACGTGGTAGTTGTATACATGCCGGCCTTTTCACCGTCCGTACGCCGCCGTACAAAGCGCGCTCATAGCCTGCCGTTGCGCCACGTCCACACGCGGACCGACGACGCGAGGCTGTGTTCGCTGCCACACAGACGCCGGCAGCATGCCAACGTACATTCGCTCCGACGCCACAGCGCACAAAACGCGGCGGTCGCCGCATCTGCTAGCGCTGCGAACGCGTGATGGCGCTACCAACCGAGGGGTGCTGCTGTTTTGCGGCCGCTGCCTCTTATCAATCTGCCGTGGCAACGCGGCGCCTACAAGAACGAAGGAAACAATTATGAGAAAAGCTGCAATGAAACCGGATCAACTGGCCAGTACGTTGAACAGTCTGATTGAAATCAACCGCGACGGCCAGAAAGGCTTTCAGGAGGCCGCCGACAAAATCGAGGCCAAACAGATCAAAGAGTTCTGCTTCGAACAGAGCCGCGCCCGCGCACAGTTCGTCGGCGAGCTGCAACCAGAGGTGCGATCCCTGGGCGGCAAACCCGAAATGACGGGCAGCGTTGCCGCGGCAGTGCATCGCGGCTGGATTGATCTGACATCGGCCTTGGGCGGCGGCGACCACGCCATCCTGGTTGCCACCGAAATCGGCGAAGATTACGCAGTCGGGGAATATAAAAAAGCGCTGGATGAAACCCTGCCCGCGCCCGTGCGCAACATTGTCAAGCGCCAGTTTCAAAGCGTCAAGCGAGCGCGCGACAAGGTGAAAGGAATGCGCGACAGCCTGAATAAGTAATCGGGCAGCGCATCCAAGTGACGTAAAGAAAGCCGGCGGAGCAAGTTACTCCGCCGGCTTTCTCTTTAGAAAAACGCGGATCAGCCCGCTGCCGCCAAAAAACCGGCGGTTGACCCGCACGACCGAACCCCCAATACCCAGGCTCGCGCGATTGAAACACTTATCCGTTCATTTGCGCTTTTGCGCGACGACCCATGCCACGAGGCCGACAAGCACGATGACAAGCAAAGTCGGCACCCAGATCCCGCCGTATCCACCCATCGCGCCGTATCCATTCATCCAGCCGTCGCCCCCCGTGCCACCATTCATCATGTTTCCGTTTTGCGCCAACGCGACGCCGGTGGCTAACAGAGTCACCGTACCAACAACCATAGCAAGCAAGGTCTTCATGAATTCTCCTGATCGAAACGATGCAACTAGCGAACCACTTTGGCAAAGGGCGCGTGAGACTGAAAGGGTGTCACGCCACCCGGCGAGTCCGGGCAACGCGAGCCAAACTCCACAGGCTCCCTCAACCGCTACAGCACAGGACAAAAGAGCTACGGAATCCGTACCGTTGAAGCGAATCTACGCCGACATACTGCCGACGTCTGTGTGGCAGCGAACGCAGCCTTGCTTCTACCGTACGCTTCATTTTGGCGAAGGCACCGTTGTCGCGGCTGATCAGATCGCGCCGGATGGTGTCGAGCCAGATGGATTGCCACATGGCGTAGCGGTTACGAGATGATTTTTTCATGATGGTTCCGCGGTCAGGGCACCTCGCTCGCAAATGCGCTGACCCCGAGATTGCGCGGCACGAGCAAATGAGGAAGCTTCAGGCTCAAAACGAAGCCCAGCACGATGAGCCCCGCGGTCAGGACGAAGGAGGCACCCTCCAGGGTGGCGACATTGTAGAGGAGTCCACCCGCGGCCGAGCCCAGGGTGACCCCGAGGCTGGCCGCTGCCGTCTGCTTGCCGAGTTGCCAACCCTGCGCGCTCCCGGCCTTGGCCGAGATCCAGTAGGTCAGGATCGGCGAGAGGACGCCGGCACTGGCCGCGACCGCGCCGATCACGACCAGCATCAGCACAAAATTTGACGCCCACGGCACGAGGAACAACCCGGCCGCCAGCACGGCGAGCGCGGGCGCGATGAGCCAGCGGGTCGCATCCGGCTTGAACCAGGGCGAGAATACGATTGCCTGCATCGCAAACATGACCAGGCTGCACTCGGTGAACATCAGCGCGATCTGGTACGGGGTCAAGCCGAGTTCCTGCTTGCCGCGCAGTGCAAGCCCAACCTCGAACACCCCGACACCGGCCGAGACGATGAAGGTGAGGACGAGCAGTTTCGGCACGAGCCATTTAGTCTTATCGCCCGCCGCACCCGCAGTCTTCTGCGAGCGATCGCGGCCCGCGCCACTCGGCACGGCAAACGCGACAGCGCAGGCCACCAGAAAAGCGAGCAGTGCAGTCGCCGCGAGCGCAATCGCCGCCGATCCGGCCGGCATGGCGAGGGTGAAGAAATCCGCTGCAAAGCGCGTAACAAACACACCCAGCATCGGTCCTAGCAGGAAGCCGCTAATGCCGGCCATGCTGACGAACGCAAGCCGGCGCGCACGCCCCTGCTCGGTCGTAGCGAAGTTGCCGATCACAGCCGCCGCCACCGGCGTCACCGCCGCGGCGAATAGGCCGCTCAGAAAGCGCTCGGCGTAGACCGCGGCAAGACTCTCGACGAATGAAAAGATCAGCATGATTACGCCGAAGCCGACGAGCCCAACCAGCAGCACGCCGCGCGGGCCGCGCCGATCAGATAGTCGGCCCCACATGGGTGCAAACAGAAACAGCGAGAGCGTGTAGACGGCGGTCAGCAGCCCCGTGTGCCGGGAAACTTGCGCAGCCGCTACTCCCGCGCCCAGGAGCCGTTCGATCAGATAGGGCAGAAGCGGCAGCACGACGCCAAAGCCGACCGACACCGTGAACACGGCGAGCATGAGCGCGGCCATGGTGCCGCGGGGCGCGCCGGCTGGGCGCTGCGCGGTGACCGTCACGCCGGCACCTGCGCCGCAACAGTCGCCACCGCTGCGCCAGGCCGACGGATACCTGCCAGCTTGGTCCGCTTCAGCATGGGTGCATTGATAGCCAACAGCGCGGAGCTGCCGAACATGACGAGTGCCGCGATTTCCGGGCTCAGCACCGACAACATAGCGCTCACTTCCGCAATACTCGTCTTCATGGTTCACCTCCGCAGCGCGGCTAATTCACTCTGCAATCATGCCGTTTTTTTTTGAATACGGTTCGTCATACATGAAGACAACATCAGGGTCCGGCAGGATCAGCCGCTCGTCCTTGTCTGCATAGTGAAGCCGACTGAGCAGATCCTTGATGATATTGAGCCGCGCCAGATGCTTGTCATCGGCGCGCACGATGGTCCACGGCGCTATGGCGCTGTGGGTGTGTGCCAGCATCTCGTCGCGCGCCAGGCTGTACTGCTTCCACTTCTTGAGCGCCAGGTTGTCAAGCGCGCTGACTTTCCATTGCGTGAGTGGATTGCTCTTGCGCTCCTTCAAGCGTTGCTTCTGCTCGGCTTTGCTGATGTCGAGGTAATACTTGAGGAGTTTCACGCCCGAGCGGACCAGCATGTTCTCGAAGTTTGAAACCGAGCCCATGAACTCCTCATGCTCAGCCTCGGTGCAGAAGCCCATTACCCGCTCGACACCGGCACGGTTATACCAACTGCGGTTAAACAGCACGAGTTCCTGGGCCGCCGGCAAATAAGGAACAAACCGCTGGAAGTACCAGGAGGTACGGTCCCGGTCCGAGGGTCTGCCGAGGGCGACGACACGGGTTTCGCGTGGACTCAAATGCTGGACAATGCGCTTGATCGTGCCGTCCTTGCCGGACGCATCCCGGCCCTCCAGAATGATCAGGATCTTGTCATTGCATTCGATGAAGTGCCGCTGCAGCTTGACCAGTTCGACCTGGAGCTTGCGTAGGGTGTCCTTGTAGGTCTTATTCGACATCGAGAGCGCGTGCCCGCTCAATTCCGGTTGGGTGATTTTCTTGCTCGTGGTTATTGCCACTGCCTCACCCACCTGCGATGCAGAAAATTGTAAATGGGCACGTAGATGAGACCCGCATATGCGCCATAGAGGAAACTCTCGATCAGCCCAACGAGAAAGCCGCGCCAACTGAGCCATTCGAAGCCCGGCAATACTTGCTCGAGGAGCGCAGTCATGTGCAGGCTCGACGGCGTCAGCAGACCGTAGACGACACAAAACACGAACGTAAACGTGGTCCAGATCGCCAACGACCAAGTCACGATTTTTATATTCAGCATAGCGTTGCCCCTATTTCAAAACCGATATCCAACGGGTCAATGTCGATGACCCTGCCCTTGTTCCGAAGTGCGTTGCACACCGTCTTTGCTTGCGGGCTTGGGGTCTTCATGACCACCGCCACACCCGCCGCCGTGTCCACCGTGCCCTCCATGCCCGCCGTGGCCGAACATATGCATCGCGATCATCCCGGCGGCGAACAGCACCCAAACCCAGTTTTGTGAAAACCATTCCATGATTTGCTCCTCTACTAAATTACACTCTCGATTGGCGATCTCACTGATAGATGTTCGCTCCGCGTCGTCGCCGATGCGAGTTAGCCGCAGCAGCCACCCTTGCCTTGTGGTTTCTCAGCCGCGTTGGTATCCACGCCATAGCCCGCGCCCTTCACGGCCGATTTCAATTTCTCGCGCGAGGTCAGCCGCTCGTCGAATTTCACCGTGGCCTCACCGGCCGAGAGCGACACGTCTACTTCACTGACCCCGGAGACCGCTTTCAGCGCGTGCGTTACGTTGCTGATGCAGCCGCCGCAAGTCATTCCCGTAACTTTTACAATTTCAGTTTGCATGATGATGTTCCTTTCCATAGGGTTGAATAAAAACTACACGGTAATACGCCTTCAATTCGTTACATCCAATGCGAAAGCATGACAAGGTCGGTTGAGCTACAGCACCACTGGTTTGTCCGGCAGTTCATTCTGATCAGCGCCGGACGCGGGAAAATGTCTTATCAGATGCTGCGTAACTGCCTGAATGCCGCCTACCACGCCGCCTTCGTAGTTCTCTTGTTTAAAGGCAGTTTCCATCGTGCGGCAAATTCTTTCCCATTCCCGAGCGCCCACTTTCTCGTGAATCCCGCGATCGGCGACAATCTCCACGTCCCGGTCGGCAAGCAACAAGTAAAGCAGCATGCCGTTATTGCGTTCGGTATCCCATATGCGCAATTGCGAAAAAACCTCGATGGCACGTTCTCTTGCGGACTGCCCTTTGAACAGCGGCGTGCTGTGCAGTGCACCTTCCACCGCGAAACGGACTTCTCCGACGTGTGCGGTCTCGCCCGCTTTGATCGCTTTCTCGATCGCGATCAAAGTTTGGCGTGGAAAAGCCCGGTTGACCTGCCAGTGGGTAAGTACGAGATGCGAAAAAATGCGTTTGATATTCATGGTTACCACCGGCCCGACGCGCCGCCGCCGCCAAAGCCGCCGCCACCACCACCGAAGCCGCCGCCACCAAAACCGCCTCTGCCGAATCCGCCGCGATGTCCCCCGACGCCGAGTCCGCCCATACCGCCGCCGAGCAAGGTGAACAAGAGCGCTATCACGCCTGCGACCAATGCGATGGAGACCGCGCCGGCGACTAACCAAGCGACAACCGCCACTGCCCCGCCGGTGACGAGCGACCCGGGAAATCTGCCTAACACCGCGCGCAGCATCCCGCCCACCACCAGCGCAAGAATGAAAATAACCGGAACGTACTGCTGAATATCTGCCATGCCGCCGGCGGGTTTTCCGCTGGGTTGCGGCAACGGCTCGCCGTCGATTACGCGGATGATCTGGTCGGCCCCGGCGGTAATGCCGCCATAGAAATCTCCTTGCTTGAAGCGCGGCGTAATGATCTCGCTGATGATGCGCTTGCTGGTGGCGTCATTGAGTGCTCCCTCCAGGCCGTACCCCACCTCGATGCGCAGCGTGCGGTCGGTCTTGGCGACGACCAGGACCGCACCGTCATCCACTTTCTTGCGGCCTAACTTCCATTGCTCCGCAACGCGCAAGGCATATTGCTCGATCGTTTCCGGCGCGGTGGTGGAAACGATGAGAACCGCGAGCTGGCTGCCCTTCCTGGCTTCAAACGCTTGCAGGGTCTGCTCCAGGGCAGCCTTTTGCTCCGCACTGAGCGTGGCGGTCTGGTCGGTCACGCGTCCGGTCAAGGGCGGGACCGGAACCTGTGCTCCGGCTAGGAAAGACCCGCAAAGCGTAAACGCAAGCAACGACGCCCTTGCCGTGTTCATCGCCGTCACTTGGCGGCTCCCTGAGCCGCGCCCTGGGGCTTGGCCGGCGCCGGCCCGAACTCTACGTTGGGCGGCTTAGCGATTTCCTTTTCGTTTTCTACCGCGAAGTTGGGCTTTGCTTTGTATCCGAACGCCATCGCCGTCAGGTTGGAGGGGAAAGAGCGCACTGTCACGTTGTATTCCTGCACCGACTTGATGTAGCGGTTGCGCGCAACCGCAATGCGGTTTTCGGTCCCTTCCAGTTGTGCCTGCAGGTCGCGGAAGTTGGCGTCGGACTTCAACTGCGGATAGTTCTCGGACACCACCAGTAACCTTGAGAGGGCACCTGAAAGCTCTCCCTGGGCGGCCTGGAACCTGGCAAACGCCTCGGGGCTGTTGAGTAGCTCCGGAGTCGCCTGGATGCTGCCGACTTTGGCGCGGGCGTTGGTGACACCAAGCAACACCTCCTTTTCCTGGGCGGCGAAGCCCTTTACCGTATTCACCAGGTTGGGAACTAGGTCCGCACGGCGTTGGTACTGGTTCAGGACCTCGGACCAGCTCGACTTAATCTGTTCGTCGTTGCTCTGTAACGTGTTATAGCCGCAGCCCGTAAGGCTTAACGTAACCAACGCTGCCAAAGCTGCCAATAATTTACGCATCTTATTTCTCCAGAATGGTGATGAGGTCGAGTTGCTATAACGTGACTTCTCTTGCCGACCTATGGCGACGGTCATTCTTCTGCGATGGATCGACCGCCAACCGGCGCAAACGCACCGGTCGGAAGTGCCACTGTGCAGTAGGGCTAAATCAGCAGTCGCTGAGTGCGCTGGTAGAGGCGAAACGGTGGCGGGGGGGAGTGGTACTCGCGCGGCGTGAGGTTTGCAGAGTGATCTACTGCTGTTCGATCGGCAGCAACAGATACGTCGATCGCGAGCCATTCCGGGTTGACGCGATCTGTTGGCAGTCCCGCATACACTTCATTGGGCACCGGTCCCGCATCAAGAGTGTGGCCGCAAGGCGAGTCGGGGCTATGGTGTGGGCATTCGGAATGCGTTTCGCCGGAGTGGTGTGCCGGCACTGCGGCGGAGGCTGTTTGCGAGACGTCATCGGGGTGGTCGCCGAAAGCGGCGGCAAGCGCTTCGCAGCACGGAAATAACGCCGAGTTGAACCAGAACACTGCCCAAGCCAGCACCAAGATCACGCGCGCGAACCCGTGCGGACCCGGTGGCCGCCTGGCCTCCGACGCCCCGGTAATACTTCGCGTTGCTGAAAACGTCATTATTAAATGACACCGTTGTCAAGAATTACCGACTGCCATGCGCATCGCAACTTTTGCACGGAAGACATTGCGGGTCTGTACGTTCCCGCACATAGCCCCGCATGAGTGCCGCGTGGTATGACGAGGCTTCAAAGGGCGCACCGTACTATGAGTTGGTGCCGGCCAGGCACCGGCTATTCGGCAACACTGCGTTTCCATGTAAAGTGTTCGTATATTCCCGTCCACACGAGGCCGAACGAAAATCCAAACAGCAGTTCCTCGATTGGCAAGCCATAGATCACGATGCCGCTGAGAGCCTTGAGGTTCCAGACCTGCTCGATATAGCCCGGCGCCGACCATTTCAAGCCGAGCAGAAAAATTGAATAGAGCGCGAGGAATAAGACGCCGCCGAGCAGCGTGTTGGATTTCAGGTCTGGACGACATAACACCGCGGCAAGCGCACCCAACACCATCGGCGCGATACCCGCGTAGATCGGATTCCAGGGCAGAAAATAGAAGACGGGAAACAAGACGAACGGCACCGCAAGCGCCCATCGGTGCCAGCCATGCCGCCATTGATGGCGCTCCGCGGGGCCGAGCACCTCCATGCGTTTATGCAGGATGATGTTGTAGAGAACCGCGGCGATGCCGCCGATGGCAAAGCTGAAAATGATGCTCTCGATGTCGAAGCCGGTCGTTTGCGCCAATTCGAACAGGCTCGGCGGGTTCCAGTATTCGGGTACAAACATCGGTTGCGTCAACCCGAATGGCGCCATGAACGCGCTTGCCCACCACATGGTGACCCGATGCCGCGGGAATAGCGCGTACAGCAGAACCCAGGGCAGCAGGAAGGCGCTCGACCAGATGAGCCACACATAGTGATAAGTCATGATTGGGTTTGCTGTTTCGCCCCGGTCATAGCTTGACGCGGTTAAGCCGCAACGCGTTGGTGACCACGGACACCGAGCTCAGCGCCATGGCGGCGCCGGCGAACACCGGCGACAGGAGCAAGCCGAACGCGGGGTAGAGCACGCCGGCGGCAAGCGGGATGCCGAGCGCGTTGTAGCCGAACGCGAACGCGAGGTTCTGGCGGATATTGCGCATCGTGGCGCGCGACAGCACGGCGGCGCGCGCGATGCCGCGCAGGTCTCCCTTCACCAGCGTCACACCGGCGCTTTCCATCGCCACGTCGGTGCCGGTGCCCATGGCGATGCCGACATCGGCTGCGGCGAGCGCAGGCGCATCGTTGATGCCGTCACCCGCCATCGCGACCTTGCGCCCTTCGGCCTGCAGACGCTTCACGTGCCCGGCCTTGTCCTCGGGCAGCACTTCGGCGAGCGCCTCGTCGATGCCGAGTGTCCGGGCGACCGCGTCGGCGGTGCGCTTCGAATCGCCGGTCAGCATCACGATGCGCACGCCCGAGCTCTTCAGCGCCGCAATCGCGCCCGCTGTGCTTTCCTTGATCGGGTCGGCGACGGCGGCGATACCCGCGGCAATGCCGTTTAAGGCGAAGAACACCACCGTTTTCGCTTCCGCGCGCCAGGCTTCCGCGCGCTCTTCCCAGAGTTTCGTATCGACGCCTTTCTGCGTGAGGAAATTGCCGCTGCCAACGAGCACAATCTTGCCGCCGATATCGGCTTGCACACCGAGACCGTTTGCCGCATCGAATGCCGTGGCCGCCCCTGGTGTCAGGCCGCGCGCCTTTGCGCCCTCGACGATCGCGAGGCCTATCGGGTGTTCTGATAGCTGCTCCACGCCTGCGACGAGCGCGAGCGCTTCGTCCTCGGCAATGCCCTCGGCGACAAAATCGGTCAATGCGGGATGGCCGAGGGTCAGCGTGCCGGTCTTGTCCACCACCACGGTGTCGATGTCGCGCATGCGTTCGATCGCCTCGGCATTGCGAAACAGGATGCCGGCGCGCGCGCCTTGCCCCATGGCAACGGTCATCGAGATGGGCGTAGCGAGACCCACCGCGCAGGGGCAGGCGATGATCAACACGGCAACGGCGTTTAGAAACGCGTAAGCGAATCGCGGCTCGGGACCGAGAAACCACCACGCCAGCGCTGTAACGACGGAGATGCCGACCACGATCTGGACGAAGTACGCCGCGATAATATCGGCGAGCCGCTGGATCGGCGCGCGCGTGCGTTGCGCTTCGCTCACCATGTGAACGATGCGCGCCAGCAGAGTGTCTGCGCCCACGCGCCCGGCACGGATAAGCAGTGAGCCATTGCCGTTCACGGTTGCGCCGGTGACCTTATCACCGGCAGCCTTGGCCACCGGCATGGGCTCGCCGGTGATCATGGATTCGTCCACCCTGCTCGCGCCCTCGAGTACCGTGCCGTCGACGGGCACCTTTTCGCCCGGCTTCACGCGCAGCCGGTCGCCGACGGCCACGGTGTCGAGCGGCACCTGTTCCTCGACGCCATCCTCGCGCACTCGCCAGGCGAGGTTGGGCGCGAGTTGCAGCAACTGCTGAATCGCCTGACTGGTCTTGCCCATGGCGCGCAACTGCAGCACGTCTCCGAGCATCACCAGCGTCACGATCACGGCCGCCGCCTCGAAATAAGTGCCGACCGCACCGTCGTGCTCGCGGAACTCCGGCGGAAACCAGCCGGGCATAAGCACTGCGGCGAGGCTGAACAGGTATGCAAGCCCCACCCCCAGCCCGATCAGGGTGTACATGTTGAGCGCGCGATGCGCGAGCGAGAACCAGAACTTGGAGAGGATCGGCCAGCCGACCCAGAGCACGACCGGCGTGCCCAGCACGAACTCGATCCAGCCGCGCGGCCGCGGCTGAAGGCCGAACAGATCGTGCAAGCCGATCATCGGCGACATCGCGAGCACTACCAGCGGGATCGACAGCGCGATGCCCGCCCAAAACCGCCGTGTCAGATCGCGCAACTCGGCATCGTCGGCTTCGCCCCCGCCCGTGCCCGCAACCTCCACCAGCGCCATCCCGCATTTGGGGCAACTGCCGGGCTGCGGGCTGCGAATCTCCGGATGCATGGGGCAGGTATATTCGGCGGCGGCCGCAGCGCGCGCGGCGGCCTCGAGTATCGGTACCAGCGTCATGCCGCACTTCGGACAACTGCCCGGTGCATCGCGCACGATCTCCGGGTGCATCGGACAGGTGTAACGGGTGCCGCTCGCTATCGGCGCGGTGCCTGGCGGTGTGGATCCCGCGTGCGGATGGTCGTGAGCGTGCGGCTGGTGCGAATGGTTCATCTCTGCCGTCACGGCTGGCCCCTCGTAGAATTGTCTATCGGAATAGGGCTGCGCGAACTCTTCTGACCGAACAGCACCGGCGCCAGTATTCGGTAGGCGAGCACCAATACCGGCGGCAAGATCAGCCACTGCAGCAGCGGCGAAAGACCAATCCCGTAAATCAGCGGCATGCTCGCCGTATAACCCCAACTGCCGGCGCGATAGACGTTGTACCACTCGCTCCATGCGGTATAAGCCATGGCGCCGGCCACGACCATTGCGCCGCCCGTCCACGGCCGCGACGCCGGCCAGTCCACACGCCGGAGCGCCATGCCGGCCAGTGCGAACAGCGCGAGTGCAATCAAGACGTCACCCAGGGTGCAATGAAACACTGACCAGGCGACAGTTAGGGCATCCGCCTCAGTCCAGAGCGTATACAGCCTGGCATGCGCAATTTCCCAGGCCAGATTCAAAACGAAGGCGAGCGCCGACCACAGAGCTGCGCGCACCATAAGACCGGGCGCCGCCACAGTGAGTAAGTCGTGTTGACTAGCGCCGGTCTTCGCGGTTATTTGACGGGCATCGACGCCATTGCAGAATCGTGCTGCACCATCTGTTCCATCATCATCTGCATCATATCCATGCGCTTTTCCATCATGGCGTGGTGCTGCATCATGTCGCCGCCCGCCTTGTGTTTATGGCCACCCTTTGCCGTGCCGCCGCTCTGGCCGCCGCCCATCATCATCGGGCCGCCCATGCCGCGCATCGCCTTCATATTTTCCTGCATGGCCTGCATATGCTCCTGCATCAGCTTCTGGCGTTCCTGCGGGTCGGTGGTCGCCTGGAGTTTTTCCATCTGCTGCTGCATGGCTTTCATTTTCTCCTGCATCTGCGACATGTGTTTATCCATGTCCATGCTCGCCGCAGGCTTGGGATGCACGTGCTTGTCCTGCGCCGATGCGATGGGCGCCGCCAGGGCGCCGGCAATGATTGCGGCAACGAGTATCGAGGTCTTCATAGTGGTTTTTCCTTTTTGGGTTGAGTCAATTGAGATTGCTGTAATGGCGACCGCTGCTAGCCAAGGCTTGCCGTGGACACAAGACAACGCGTCCAGGACGGCCCGCCGTTGCTTGCGACGGTCCGGCTGCTTACCTTACTTCTTTCCGGAGATGGCCGAGAAAAGCGCAACGCCTAATACGACGACAAGCAAAGTGGGAAGCCACATCCAGCTGATTCCACCCATGCTCCCGCTACCCATCATGCCGCCGCTGAACATGGTCCCGGTCGCCATTCCGCCGCCGAAGAGCAGCAACAGCAAGGCTGCGACGACAATCGCGATGACAAGGGCTGTATTGCTTGTAGAGTCCATGATATGAGTTTCCTTTAAGAGGATAAATCTGAAGCTCGATTCTTCCGTNGAAAAGCTGGCGCAAAATCCATGACTTGCAACGCCGCTCTCCGGTCACGCCGCCGGCCACGTCGCTCACTGTCTGAGTCCGCATGACCAATTGCGAGACTATCTGTATAGACGCAACCTTTTTCAGCGTCCGTGCGCTACCGCGCATAATGCTTTTGTAGCGTGTCGTAGCGCCAAGTGCACATTCGGCTCATGCATGCACTTTCGCACCAAACTTCGGCAAGAACGCGGGCGTGTTCGCCGCGTAGCGGTTGTAGGCCTCCCCGAATTGCATGCGCGCATCCCGCTCCTCACGCCGCGCAAGATGTAGGTACATGAACACCAGGATCGGGAACATCACGAGCGTGACCAGGGTCGGCCATTGAAATAAGAACCCGGTGATGCTTGGTTGATTCGTTCGATGCTGCACTCGACCCGTGACCCCCATGGCCATGGCCGCCATGCATGAACAAGTGCATCAAGGGGCAGGCCAGCAATAGCAAGTAGGGCCAGTAGGCAAACCACCCGGAGAGGTGTGCCCGATGCTCGGTAAGCAGGAAAAACGCTGCGATGACCAGGACGACGATCAGCGCAATGTTAGCCCTGGACTTCATCCCGCCAACATTGTCCGATTCATGCTTGTGTTCCATGGCGACTCCTCGGAGTTGTGTACGATACGGACCGCGCGTCCAATGTCTCGGATGGCGCGCCCTTGCTTGGCCCGGTCATACGAAAAAACCGGGCTGGCACCTGGCTTTCCCGGCGGAAGCTTACTTCCCGTCCCGCGGATGAAAGTGCTTGGTCTTGTCTTTGGCGGCGTTTGGTTTGCCCGGCATGGCTTCCGCTGGTTTCTGCGGAAAACCGGTTTTTTCCTCCACATGGGAGTGAGGCCTCATTTTTTTCTGGGGAGCGGCTTTTTCCGTCTTGGCGTCGGCCGGGGTGTCCGCTGCGGCCCCGGCGTTGAGCGAAAGCGCCGCCATGATGGCGAACAGGCTGGCGGCGAGGCTGGGCTTTAGCTTCATGATCGTCTCCTTCGACTGGTTGGAAAGAAGCGCTGTAATTTCGGTACGGCGCCTGTCAGAACTTATCCGACCAGCCCAGTCTGCACCGTCGCGCCGGTCGCCAACATGACAGCTCGATTACATTGTTGTCAGAATGACTTCTATGGATATGCTTTTGCCACGGCATCGTCGACCAGTTTCCTCAACTGCTCGTAGCCGAAACTCGGCAAGGGACGGCCGTTTACGAAGAATTCCGGGGTCATGGTGACGTTAAGTGCCTTTGCATCCGCCAGATCCTGCGTAATGACGCCATCGATCTCCGGGGCGTACATGTCGCGCCTGATCCGCTCCATATCCAGGCCCAGATTTCCCAGTTGCGGCCAAACGCGTTCCACCTCCGCCTTGTGGTTCGGCGCCCAATAAGGCTGGGAGGCGAGGACAGCTTCCAGCGTTTGCCAGTATTTGTCCTGCTTCCGCGCGGCCTCGAGAATTCTCACCACATTGTCCGCTCCGGCGTGGAAAGGCGCATAGCGCAGCGACAACCGTATCTTGTCGCGATTCGCTTTCATCAGATCCTTGACCAGGGGATAGAACTCGCGGCACGTCCCGCAGGCCGGATCGAAAAACTCGACAATATGCACCTTGGCTTCGACCGGGCCAAGCCTGGGCGAATGCCCGCGCGCGA
>JGI1356J14229_10002075_pt1 | contig 16084 bp, 19 predicted proteins | sample Subgrocontami58m_FD_14229 | JGI IMG/M metagenome (IMG submission 14229) | reverse complement strand
CTCTAATACGGTTTTGGTTAATACCCCGGCCTGGATCCAAGTAGAGGGAGATGTACATTCCCAAACAGGCATAAAAGCTAATTAGTATATAATATGATTACAATGAAAGATGGAAGATAAATGAAAAGAGAAAAGGGTCAGGTTATTTTAATGCTGATTTTGGTCATGACCGTGGCTTTGGCTATTGGCCTTTCCGTAATCCAGCGCTCTTTATCTGATATTTCTACTTCAAGTAGGGTGGAACAGTCATCGCGGGCTTTTTCCGCTGCAGAAGCAGGCATTGAAAAAGCCTTAAGAAATGATTTTACCGGAGCCAGTTTTACAGATGCCAGCGCCACAGTCACAGGTACAGATTTAATGCCTTGTATACCGGGGTCTGCCGGATGCGCTCAAGGATCAGGAAGCCCGCAGATCGCTCTGGAATATCCGCCCATTGGTAAAGAAGAAGTGGTTCAAACTTGGCTGGCCGATCCAGACACATTAGCTACTGTCTTTGATCAAGCTAGTATCAATATTGCATGGGGAAATAAGAATATCCAAAATGCTGGTGAGAAGCCGGCTATTGAGGTAACTCAAATTTATGCTGCAGCCGGAAGTTACAATAGTCAAAAATTCTACTTTGATTCAAACTCTTCAAGAGCAGTTATTAATCGCTTTCAAGATGCCTCCTCCAATTGTTCGGATTCTTCATCAAATATTAATACCACCATGGGTTCGAGCAGGCCTTTTTATTGCCGTACCAGCATCACAGGCCTCACTGGTCCGTTGAAGCTTTTAAGAGTCAGAATGCTATACAGTAATAGCTCTCAAGCTTTTGCTGTGGTTCCAGTCGCTTGCGCCGCCTGTTCCCTGCCTCCCCAGGCAAGAATAATCGAATCTACCGGTACTGCCGGAGGGACACAGAGAAAAGTGCAAGTTTTCCAACTTTACAAGGTAGTTCCTCCTTATTTTGATTATGGTATCTTTTCCGTGGGAGAAATCAATAAAAATTAATTTTGTCCGTGGCGTATCATTAATTGAAACACTACTTGTGGTGGTTCTTGTTGGAGCCGCAGTTTTTCTGATGGCAAATTTGCCAAACGCCATGGGATTGGTTAACAAAAGCAGGCATTTGAGTTTAGCTAGAGAAATTGCTGTCAAAGAAATCGAAGATAAAAGAAACATAAGTTATATTAATTTAGTCCCTGACACAACCGAAATTATTGATTCCAGAATTAGTCTTTTGCCTTCAGGCAACGGACAAGTGGTTGTAACAGATTGTGATTCGATAATTTGTACTAACGAAGAACATGTTAAGCAAGTAGCTGTGACTGTACAGTGGAAAGAAGGAAGTAAGAATCAGCAAGTATCTTTAAAAACATTTATTGGAGAAGGAGGGATAAATCAGTGAAAGGCCTAACACTGGTAGAAGTTTTAATATCAATGGGGATTGCAGTTGTGGTGGGAGGTTTGCTTTTTGTAATTATTGTTAACTCAACTGGACTTTTTTATAAACAATCTTCTACAATTGAACAGGGAATAGGTACCAATGATGCTTTATCCGTAATCAGAAACAGTATTAAAGAGGCGCAGAGTATTGCTGTCAACTATCCAGAGACTCTTCCTTTTACATACACAACAGGCGGAGCTCAACTGGTATTAAAACTTGCGTCGCTGGATCTATCAGGCAATATTATTGTTGACAGTTTTGATTATTTCGTTTTCTATTTAGATCAGACAAAGCTACGGTTTAAAGTTTTTCCTAATGTTTTAAGCCAAAGAAAATCCCGCGATCAAATATTATCAACCAATGCAAAGAGTCTGGAAATTAAGTATTACAATTTGGCCAATCCTCCGGCAGAAGTGACGCCCGTATCTGCAGCCAAAATTAAAATTACCTTGTCTTTGGAACAAAAGAGCGGACAGGTGATGGAGAAAAGCGTAGCTACAACAGAAGCAAATTTAAGAAATGACTAAACAGGCGGGACAGATTTTAATTATTGTTATTGCAGCACTGGGAGTTGTGCTATTTAGCGTGCTTTTTATTATTACAGGAGCCCAAATCTATTTTGGGAATGCGGAGTACGCCTATGAAGCAGAGAAAGCCGTTTTCCTGGCTGAAGCAGGAGTTGATAAGGCAGTTGCTTCTTTAAATAAAACAGGTGGTTCCTACAATGGTGAAACAGAAACTTTTCTGGGTGACGGTTCTTATTCGGTAACAATTACTACTAAAGATGCTGCTACCAAAGTGATTACTTCTGCAGGTTATATCCCTAATAAGACAGAGGTCAAGGTTAAGCGAACAGTCAGGATTGAATCCTCCAGAGGATTGGGGATCTCGTTTAACTATGGCGTTCAGGTGGGAGAAGGCGGGCTGGACATGAAGCAAAACAGTAGGGTAAACGGTTCTGTTTATTCCAATGGTAATATCATAATGGATAACAATTCTATTGTGACCGGTAACGCCTGGGTAGCAGGAGGAGTTTTGGGGGTGCCGGATCAGCAAAACGAGTGCATTGGGGTAAACTGCAGCGATTTTGTGTTTGGAAAATCAGTCAGCGGGCAAGACCGCCTGGATGTGGCAGAAAGTTTTCGAGTAAGCTCCAACAATAGAGTCAACAAAGTGGCTTTAAAATTAAAAAAATTCAATACTCCTTCTGATGTGACAGTGAGAATTCTTGAAGATAAAAATGGTCAGCCTGATAAAGGTGAAGTAAAAGCTACAGGTACGCTTTATGCCGGGTTGGTGACAGGAGCTTACGGTTTTGCAGAAGTAACTTTTACATCATCCCCTAATTTAAAATCAGATAAAGTTTACTGGCTGATGGTAGATACTTCATCTGATAGCTCCAATTACTGGTCTTGGTCGCTGGATCTTGCTCAAGGTTATACGCAGGGTGTTGCCAAATGGTCTCCCAACTGGAATACAAGTAATCCTTCCTGGAATGTAATTTCCGGAGACCTGGATTTTAAAATCTATGTTGGAGGCAGCGCCACTTCAATTGACGGAGCGTCAGGTGTAACCATAGGAGGAGATGCCCATGCCAATACCTTAAAAGATTTAACAGTCACAGGCGGAGCCTATTATCAAATAATAGATAATGTGACTGCCGGCAGTTTGCATCCCGGCTCTGAAGATCCGGAGCCTAAAGTTATGCCTGTCTCCGATGCCAATATCTCCCAATGGAAGCAGGAGGCAGAAACCGCAGGGGTATTTACAGGCAATATTACCAACTGTCCTGCAGGAGTCCTACCGGCCGGTAAATACATTGGTGATTTGATTATTAGCCATGATAAGAAATGTACCATTACGGTACAGTCTCCCATCTGGATTACCGGCACTCTAAACCTTGATAACAATAATGTTATAAAATTAGATTCAAGCTGGGGCAGCTCATCCGGCGTGATAGTGGCTGATGGAATAATTGAGCTGGATAACAAAAACAAGGTTCTTGGTTCGGGCACGGCCGGCTCTGTCCTGGTGCTTTTATCAACCTATGATTCCAGAGTTAATAATAATATTGCCATTCATTTAAAAAATGACGGTAACAGCGGTGTGATATACGCGGGCAATGGTAAGATTGAGGTAGGCAATGGTAATCAGATCAAGGAAGCCACAGGCTGGAGGATTAAATTAAAAGAAAATACCATTGTTACTTATGAACAAGGCATGGCCGGTCTTTTTTTCACCGGTCCTGGCGGAGCATATTCTTTGGTTAAAGGAACATATCAAGTTAAGTAAAAAGTGTTACAATATAATTACTGCCTATGGCTAAGATTACTGTTGGTTTGGATATTGGTTTTTTTTCCATAAAAGTTGTATCCCTTATTAGTGATAAGGGGCAATACAGACTGAATACTTTAGGCGCTATTCCCACCCCGCAACCGGGAATGGTGTCAGAACAGGAAAGCGACCTTGAGGCTTTGGCAGATGCTGTTAAAAAACTACTGGCCACGGCAAAAATTGATACCAAAGAAGTAGTTGTTGCTCTTCCCGAGTCAAAAGTTTTTACCAGGGTGATTGATGACCTTCCATATTTAACAGATCAGGAGTTGCAATCTGCCATCAGATACGCTGCGGAAGAATTTATACCCATGCCGCTGTCCGATGTTAATTTAAACTGGCAGGTTTTGGCAAGGTCTGACGGAAAAAACAAAAATGCCAGAACAATAGTTTTGGTGATCGCCTCCCCTAAAAATGCGGTCAATAAATATATTAAGGTATTGTCTATGGCAGGGTTAAAAGCAAAAGCATTGGAAACAGATATTATTGCCGCTACAAGATCTTTAGTTAGCAGGAATCCTTTTTCCCCGGATACTTTAATTATTCAGCTTGGCGCTACTACCACGGATTTTGCCGCGGTGTCTCAAGGACTTATTTGGTTAACCAGGTCAATTTCCACAGGAGGCATAGCGTTGACGCGGCAGTTGGCACAGCAATTTAATTTTGAAGCGCTTCAAGCCGAAGAATACAAAAAAGTATATGGTTTAAGCCAGGACCAGATGGAGGGGAAAGTTCTTGAAGCCTTGAAGCCTTTAGTAGATATTATTGTCCAGGAGGGTAGGAGAATAATACAAGCCTTTGATAGCAAATACCCGCAAAATCAAATAAAAAGAGTGGTTTTATCTGGAGGAGGAGCCAAAACTCCGGGTATGGTAATTTATTTGGCCAATGTTTTGGGTTTGGAGGTGCAGGAAGCGGATCCTTGGTATGGTATTATTAAAGATAACTCAATGGCCGCAAAACTTGCCCTTGAAGCGCCTTTTTACTCTGTAGCAGTTGGTTTAGCCTTAAGGGAGTAAGTTATATGAGGAAAATTTCCATAAATTTATTGCCCATAGAATATGCCAGGGAAGAAATAAAAAAAGCCAAATTTTATAAAATTCAGATATTTGGAATAGCGTCTGTGGTAATAGTAACATTTCTTGCTTCCCTGACAGTGGCTTTAGGAGTTTTGCAAAGCAAAAATATTAAAGAAGCAGAGGCTCGGCTTGGTGAGAGCGAAGAAAAGGTTCTACAACTTAAAGACAGACAAGCCTTGGTATTTGTGATTAAAAATAGGCTAGCTACTATTAATCAGTATTTTGGAATACCTTCAAAGCAGGTTGCAATATATTCTATGCTTAATCAATTACTGCCTTCAGGGCTAAACATAAGTTCTTATACCATTGACCGATCGGGCGAGGCAGTAGTTATAGGTGTAGTTTCAGATGGAGAAAGCGTGGATAATCTTATTGTTGGTTTAACTTCAAAAAGCGAAGCCAGTGATAAAATTTCCCGGGTATCAATTGAGAATTTAAACCGCGGAAGAGATGGACTTTACAGGATCAGTCTAAAAATTCAAACAAAATAATATGAAAAAAGAGAATTTAGTTTTAATTTATCAAAGGTACCAATTGATTATTTTCCCGGTTGCGGTAGCTTTATCGTGTCTTATTTTGATTGTTTTTGTAATGATTCCTCAACTTACTAAATTCTTAAAAAATTCTCAAGTTGAAGCAAGTTTTAAGACAAAATCTGATTTTTTAGATACAAAGGTTGAGGCTCTTGAGAGTTTAGATGAAAAAGATTTACAAAAAAAAGCAAGAGATGCTGTGATATCTTTTCCTCAAGAGAAAGATTTTGTAACCCTAATTATACTGCTGCAAAAAATTACATCCGAGAATGGATTTAACATGACTTCCCTCTTGTTTGGAGGAGCTAGATTTTCCAAGGATCCAAGTTATGGAATTTTAATAGAAGTGGCGGGACCTAAAAGCATTTTTGCCAGATTATTAAATAGTATTGAAACATCGCACAGGTTGATGAGAATAGACCGTATAGAAATTTCTTCGGGTAAATCCGGAGATGTGATTAGTGCAAATTTATCAATTTCAGCGCTTTTTGCTCCAATCCCGGGTAATTTAGGGAGTGTTGATAGCCCCTTGCCTCCAATTTCCAAGGGTGAAGAAGAATTAATGGCTAGATTGTCTAAGGGTCAAGAAGTACCTTTGACTGCTGTAGAACTTTCACCTACAGGCAAATCAAATCCTTTTGAGTAATTTTTTCAACAAATCCGGTCTTACTTTTTTAGTTTTTGCCAGAGATTTTTGGGTTCTCCATTTAGCTATTTCGCCGTGGTTTCCGGAAAGCAGGACTTTGGGAACTTTTTTTCCTTCAAAAACTTCCGGCCTGGTGTAGTGCGGATATTCTAAAAGGGTATAGCGTCTAGCGTCTAGCGTATAGTTAGAAAAAGATTCGTTTTCGATTGCTTCTGGTTTTTCCAGAACTCCTGGAATTAATCTGGTAATTGAATCGATTATAACCATGGCAGGAATTTCCCCGCCTGTTAAAACATAATCACCAATGGAAATTTCCTCATCAACATATTTGTCAATAAATCTTTGATCTACTCCTTCATAATGTCCACAAACGATTACCAGATGATCAAGTTTAGAAAACTCTTTAGCTTTAGCTTGTTTATAAGGTTTGCCTGAAGCAGAAGTTAAAACAATGTGGCCATTTTTTGGCAATGCTTTAGCAAGAATAGCTGCTTTTAAAATCATTCCTGCTCCTCCACCATATGGCCTGTCATCTACTATTTTATGCTTGCCCTCTCCAAAATCTCTTAAATTTATTAGTTCAAAAGAAACTTTGCCCTTTTTTTGGGCTCTTTTTAAGATTGATGTGTTTAAAATAGGTTCAAAAACTTCAGGGAAGAGTGTAATTATAGAAATTTTCATGCAGCTGGCTGTTCGGGTACTGGTTCAGTTAATTGCAAATTTACTCTGACCGCTTCTGCAATGGCTCTGACAGTTAAAAGTTTTCTGATAGCCCTGATTGTTTGTCCGCCTTTGCCAATAATAAGACCCATATCTGAAGGATCAACAGCTAAAGTTAAACTGACATCACTGTCTGTTTTTTGTTCCTCTATGGAAACAGCATCAGGCTTGGTAACTAAACTGGTGGCAATAAAATTAAGCAGGTCTTTCATTGGTAGATTCCTCCTCCTTTTCAGAAGACTCGGAAAGACTCGGTGTACCGGATGAGATCGGAGTATCGGTTTGTTCTGTAGATTCGGAAATATCTTCTTTCTGGCTTTCCGGTTTACTGGTTTCTGATTTATTCTGATTTTCTGATTTCTCCGAGTCTTTCTGATCTGTAGTCTGATCGCTGACGACTGGTGGCTCTTCTTTTTTTACCTGTTCCCTGGTTTTTTTAGGCTTTCTGGGTGGCCGCTGGGGTGCTTTGCCAATTATTCTTAAAAATCCATCTGACATTTGTGCTCCTTGTTTTACCCAATAATCAATTCTATCTTGCTTTAATTTTATGTCTTTGGGTTCAGTTAAAGGATTATAAGTTCCCAGAAGTTCAACATATGCTCCTGTTCTTTTAGACCTTTCATCAACAGCCACCACTCTATAAAACGGTCTCTTTTTTGCACCGATTCTCATCAACCTTATTTTTACCATGAAGTAAGTTTACAACTTTTTTAGAAATGATTCAAGTCTTTCATAAACCTTGATGAAAATTTTCTGTTGTGTTGCTGGTGTGATTAATTCTGTGGATCGAGTTATTAAAGCATGAATTTCCCACAAAGTTAGATCCTGATAATCCCAGTCACTATTTTGATAAACAGCTGCTTCGGCAACATGGGCAATGAGNNCTGCATGGGAAGGTGGTTTAGCATCCTTTGCTGCAAGATAAAGATCTGTTAGCTTACCATGTAAAATTTTCCAAGCTGCCGAGATTAAAACTTCGCTTCTTTCCGCAAAAATTTCCTCCGGAGGAGCGGAAAAGAATTCACCCAGTTGCCTGATACCAAAATCAGCCAGCGTCTCTCTTTCTTCTACTGTCAAGTTCATCAAGTTAATATCTACTTTATCTTCGATCTGTTGCAAGCTATCGGTTAATCTTGCCCTTTTGACCCAAAGATCTTTTTCGGTCCATATTCTTCCAAATTCCCTGCCTTGATCCGGCCAAAAGGTAATGATGCCTGTTTCCTCATTCTCCTCCAGAAGATCTCTCAATTGATTGGATTGTGCAGGATGTTTTAGCTTTCTTAAAGCCTTTGCCTCTATCTGTCTGATTCTTTCTCTGGTTACACCAAACACATTGCCAACCTGTTCTAAAGTCTGCGCTTCCTCGTCTGGAAAACCAAATCTTAGTTCCAAAACTCTCCGTTCTCTTCCTGTTAAAGATTGCAGGATTTCAGCTATTCTTTCTCTGTGGATTTCTGCTGTAATAGGATCAAAAACCTCTTTTTCAACATCAGTTTTATCAACCACTTCTACTTCATCTATATCCACCGTATCTACAACATTTGCTGTGGTGGCATGTCTGGTTAAAGCATCTTTTACCTGGTCATAGATTTGTCGGGTTATTGATTGGTTGGCTCTGATTTTTGATAATCTTTCCATAACAGAGGCCACTGCTTCACTGACCAGCTCATCTTTTTCCTCGGATGGGTAAGTATCACTTGTATAAGAGTCAACAACCGTCAGAATGGTTTTTAAGTTCAGTAAAAAAAAGGCTTTTTTGCCAGCTTCTCTGGTGTTTAAATCAACACTAGCTAATGCTTGGAGAACTGTTTGTTGAGCTTCAGCGGGTATCTTTCCCGGCAGTTTTTCCACCATCATTTGAGCCCATTGATACACCCCAATACGAGGATATCTCTGTTGTATCTCCTCGGTAAAAACATCCAGCAAATTGCTTATTTCCAAAACAGAGGCTTGCTTGAATCTTATTCTAAGAAGTTCTTGCATTCTTGCCTCTTCGATGATGACCCCCAGATTCATTCCGGAAATGGTAATGATTGGTTTTTCTCTGGGGGATACTTGCCCCTGCCAGGGTATTTTGCCTGTTTGAGCGCCTCTAAGGATATATTCGGGATCAAAGATGTTGGCAAAAACAATTGGCGACTGCCATTTTTTAACCATCTCATCAACTATTTCCACTGCCATAGCTTCCCCTTTGCCTGTTTGAGGAGAGGGACGAAGGATCCTGCCCAGCTCTTGGGTTTTGACTACCCCCGAGCAGGTGGGCCGAAGATAAATACCAACTTCTGTTGAAGGTGAGTCCCAACCCAAACGTAACAGATCAACACCCAATATGATTTGTATCTCTCCTCGTAAGTGAGCATCTAAAATTCTTGATCTTTCTCCATGGGGTATATCACCATGGACGGCAGCGGCGCTTAAGCCCAATGATCTTAACTTAAGAGCAAGTTCATTGACATGAGCTATAGAGATGCCAAAAATAACCGTTCTTTTGCCAGTTATTTTTTGGTGTACTTCTCTGATGGCTGCTTTTTGGGTATCAGCAAGATTGATATCAGCCGGAAGTTTATCAACTCCTGCTATCATGGCCACGGCCAAAGCGTTTCTGCTTTGGGTAGCAAAAAGCCTTTCCAGATCAGACTGTCTATATTCTTTGTTTGATAGAACATTAATATCTGGTACAACTACATTAGTTTTTATCATATGGATGTTGACAGGAGATAAAATCCCACTTTCCATAGCCTCCTCCAGGGTCATCTCGTGAATTAAGTTTTTAAACATCCCCACCCAGCGCTCGTTTTCATCAACAATTTCCCTGTCTATAAATCCTGCCAGGGGGCTAAATTCAGGAGTGGCGGTGAATGCAATCATTAAGGCATGGGGAAATTGTCTGTGGATGGTGTGTCTGATTTCTCCCAAAGCCAGATGAGCTTCATCACAGAGTACCAGTTGGATATCTGCCGGGTTAAAGCCTTTTGTTTTCCCGTTTCCATCCCCTCTTAGGAGACTTAATACCGATTGGTAGGTGGTATTAATAGCCTGTCCGGATAAATCTCTTTCATGGGCAAAATAATTGGTTATCCTTAATCCGGGAGTAAACCGACTGGCATCTTTATAAATCTGACCCAGGATCTGTTGAGTTGGTGACAGGATTAAAGTTTTTAAACCAGTTGCTTCAGCTGTTTTAACAATCACTGCAGATTTACCACTGCCGGTTGGTTCACTCATGTATCCTGCTGTTTCGCCACTGGCTATAAAATGATACAGAGTTTGCAGCATACTTATTTGATGTTGCCGAAGCATTACCTCTTGAGGGTTTTTAAGAGCACTTTCTAGATTGGCAAGAGCTTGCTCGCGGTTGGCTTGAAGAACAGCTTCTTCCGACAAGGCTTCAATTCGTTCAATGAACATAATAGCGTAATCATAACATGAAGCACTATAGGATTACAAGTTTTGCAATGCTTTTTTGGCTGACTGTTCTTCTGCTGCTTGTTTGGAAGATCCCAGGCCTTCCCCCATTTTTTTGCCTTTAATGTAAACTCCCACTACAAAAGATTTGGCATGGTCAGGGCCCTCTGTTTTGATAATTTTATAAAATGGAGAAATTTTGAATTTTTCCTGAATTAGCTCCTGCAGGCGGGACTTGGCATCTTGGGGAGGACCTGCTTTAATTTCTTTCTCAAACAAAGGTAAAAGAGTAGATTCTATTACCCTTCCTGTTTCCGAAAGTCCCTGATCAAGAAAAATGGCTCCCAAAAGCGCTTCATAAGTATTGGCCAAAAGCTGGGGATTATCTCTTCCTCCTCCAAGTTCTTCGCCATGGGAAAGTTTTAAATATTTTCCCAGTTGCAGTTTTTGGGCAACCTGTGAAAGAGATTTGGTTTTGACAATGTAAGCTCGCAAATTTGTGAGGTCGCCTTCGTTATCGTTGGTTCTGTCAATAAAAAGACAAGAAGATACCACCAGGGAAAGCACTGAATCTCCTAAAAATTCCAGCCTTTCGTTAGACGGAAGATCAAGTTTAATTTCATTTAAATAGGAACGGTGGGTAAAAGCTTGCTCCAGTAATTTTGGATTCTTAAATTTTATATTAAGCCTTGTTAATATTGGAGTAAAATCAGGCAATTAAATTATCCTCCACCAGTAAAATTAAATCCTCTGCTGTTTTCAGATTTTCCGTATCTTCGGGCTCAAAAACAATATCGTATTTCTTAGACAAGAAATTAAGCAAGTCGTTTAACTCAACCGGCCCCAAATTTAAATCTTCCCTAAGTAGAGCTTTCGGATCAATGTCTTCCGGCGAAAGACCCAAATGTTCGGCAATGCTTTCTAATATATCATTGGTATTAGGCATCAGATATTTTCTCCAAATTTATTAATTTTCCCAGGGCTCCATTAATCAGGCTTGGGGATGAGTCGCTACCGTATTCCTTGCCAAGCTCTACTGCTTCATCCACTACCACTTTAAAAGGTACGCCCTTTTTAATTATTAACTCAAAAGCAGCTAAACGCAAGATAGCTAAATCAATTTTGTTTATTTGTTCAAGAGGACGGCCGGGCGCTGATTTTGCTATTAGTTTATCAATTCTATCAAGATGGGAAATAATTTCGTTGCTATCTTTGGACATTTTGCTTTTTTTGTTAAATTCCCAGGAAAAAAGTTCACGGATCACTCTGGTACGCCTTATATGTCTGGGGTCTTTGGCAGTCTTCATGCTTTCGTGACTTTTGCTTGCGGCTTACCAATCAGCTTTCCTGCATAAAAACCACACCCAACACATACTATGTGTGGTCTTGTTTTAACTCCGCAATTTTTACAGACTATTAAAGAAACTGCGGCTAATTTAATAGACGCCCGTCTTGTTCTTTTTCTGGCTTTACTATGTCTTCGCTTTGGTTCTCCGGCCATTTTAGTAGGGTCTCCTTCAGTCAGGCATTACTTCTGATGCAATATCCTGTAATTTTGCTTTAAGCAGCGGATATTTGTCAAGGGCGGGATTTTTCTTTAGCAATTTTTGGGCCTCTGCCTTGGTTTTTTCTACTAAAGTAATATTTGATAAAGTCGCTATTTTAAGCTCAAACCTACCTGACTGACGGCTGCCAAAAATTTCACCGGAGCCTCTTATTTTAAGGTCCAGCTCTGCAAGTTTCATTCCATCAAAAGTAGTTTCCAGATATTTTAGTCTGGATGTATCTTTGGGATTTGTCGTATACAGAAAACAATACGATTCCTTTTTTCCCCTACCTACTCTTCCCCGGAGTTGGTGCAATTGTGCCAAGCCAAACCGTTCTGCTCCCTCTATAATAATGATTGTGGCGTTGGGGTTATCCATGCCTACTTCCACAACAGAGGTGGAAACCAGAATTTGGGTTTTCCCAGAGCGGAAATCTGCTGTTACTTTCTCTTTATCTCTCCCCTTCATTCTGCCGTGTAACAGATCCAGTTTCAGATGAGGGAAAATTTTTTTAAGTTTTTCAAACTCTATTTTGGCTGCCTTGACTGTTATCAGAGTTTCCGAAGGTTCAATAAAAGGCGCGATGACATAAACCTGTTCGCCGGCTCTTACATGTTTTTCAATAAATTTATAAGAATCTGCTCTTTTTTTCTCCGGAACCAGGTAGGTTTTGACTTTTTGTCTGCCAACAGGCATTTCATCAATGATTGACATATCCAAATCTCCATACAAAGTTAAGGCGACAGTTCGCGGGATGGGAGTGGCTGTCATTGTTAAAAAATGTGGCGATTTTGCCTGCCTGCCGGCAGGCAGGGCGCGGGATCGTAAAAGTGTGCGTTGTTCCACACCAAATCTTTGCTGTTCATCAACAATCACAAGTCCTATATCATCTATATTTAATTTTTTAGACAAAAGGGCGTGAGTTCCAATAATAATGTCTGTTTTCTCTGTTTTTTTCTTACTTCCTGTGTATATGCCAATTTTTATTTTAAAAGGTTCCAATAATTTTTTTAAAGTTTCAAAATGCTGGAAAGCCAGAATTTCTGTGGGCGACATGAATAAAGTTTTCAAGTTGTTTTGGTGGACTAAATATGCGGTTGCTGCTGCCACCACGGTTTTACCAGACCCCACTTCCCCTTGCAGTAACCTATTCATGGGAGTATTTTTCTGCAAATCTAAAATAATTTCTTCTAAAACTTTTTCCTGGGCTTTTGTTAATTTGAATGGAAGTTTTTTAATAAATTTATCTTTTAACTCATCATTTATAGTTAATGGATCAATAACCTGTTTTTTTTGCCATTCTTGCCGTGTTTTTAAGGTAGCCAGCTGGATATAAAAAAGCTCTTCAAACGAAAGTCTTTCCCGGGCTTTTTCCGCTTGCTCCCAGTTTTCGGGAAAGTGAATTTTTTGCAAAGCATCCGGTAAGGTCAGCATATTACTTTTTATTTCATTTGGCAGAGGATCTTTAATTTCTTTCAAAATTTCCGGTAGTAGTTTAGCTATTTTAGTTCGCAGCCATTTGGATGAAACACCATAAGTTTCAGGGTAAATAGGAACTAATCTGCCTGTATGAACACCTCGAAGGTGGGCCTTGACTCCTTCGAGGTGTTCCCATGATGGTGCCATGATTGAAAGCTTACTTTTATATTTTGTTAGCTTGCCTGAAACCTGTAACCTGTCCCCTGTTTGAATTTGTTTAGTTAACCATGAGGAGTTAAACCAGGTTAGTTCTATGGGTGATGTGCCGTCATTAAAAATGGCTTTGGTAATTATTTTTCTGGATCTGGTATAGATATTTTGAATAGACCAGATTTCCCCCTGCAAAGTGACTTTTTCTCCTATTTGAGCTGTTGAAGCCGGCTTAATTGCAGAAAAATCATCATATCTAAAAGGATAATGATTTATTAAATCTTCAACAGTAAAGAGGTTTAAATACTCAAGTTTTTTTGAGTATGAATAACCTATCCCTGGAATTTTGACTAAAGGCACTGAAAGATCCATGAGTGGATTATACAGGATTTAGTGTACTGGAAGATTTTGAGACCAGATTCTGACAAATACTCCTAAACCTCTCCGTGGTTTTTGATGATCTCTTAAGCGATAAGTAGTGTCATTATCAAACCCCTCTTTGATTTGTTGTAGTATTTGAGCTTCGGCATCTTCTAACTGGACTCCGTGTTTATTTTTTCTGACTATTTTTATAAGTCCCTCTCTGGCTATTTCTGGATAACTCCCCCATCTTAAAGTTATTCTGTTGGGGGCTGCTTCTTCCATGGCACCACGAGGTGGTACTACTCCATCGGCGGCATATCGGGCCACGACTGAAGTTACAGCTAGTTCATCCGGCGTGAGAATCCATTTTTCAGGAATTGGTCTTGCTTTTGCTCCATTTTGTTCAGTCATAAGTGAAAAATTATAACATGGATTACAGACTTGTCAAAAGAGGCAAAAGGGATAAAAGAATAATTGCCAATCCGGCAATCAAAGATAAAATGATCCAGAAAATCTTGAATTTTGGCGAATACATCATAACAAAAATTATTTTATCATTTGCAGATAGGAAAGAAAAGGTGTATATATGGGGTATGAGAATAGAGGAGGAAGCCAGTTTTATCGGACGATGTGCCAGATTAGGAATAGAGCCAATTGAACCAGGGCGGACATTCCGGTTCATAAGACCAGGTACATATATCGGTGAAGAAGTTGCCAGGGAAATTTTGGAAATGCATCCTAAGAGACCCAAGATTCTAACTCTAATGGCAAGGTTGGGATCACCAGTAAAAGTAATTCAGGGGCAACTCGCTTCAAATACCGCACTTTTTGAAAGAAGATTCCAGATAGGGATGAGTGTAAAGGATTTAACTGAAATAACTGAAATAGCTCTTCATGGTTTAGCTTGTGCATTACCTGCAGCATTGGGGGGTGGACTGGCAGCAGTGGCAGGTATATCATTATTGGTGGCCGCTTCTGTTCCGAGGATGGTTATTACTGGAGAATTTCCTCTACTTTCTCCGACGGAAGACACAAAAACCGCGATAGGACTATTGCTAGCGGAATTTGTCGGTTTTGGATCGTTAATTGGACTTGCTGGTGGGATTTCCGAAGCAAGAAATTATCCCTATAATAGATTTTTTAGGTTCAGTTAGTTTGTATTATTAACTTCTCTATTTCCTCCAAGGCAGATTTTCGGGTTGAATCCTTAAAGAAAATTCTAATATTCTACATCTTAAACTTGTTAGTTTAGAGATTAATGTGTAAATAATTTTCTCTAGTACATGAGTGTATTAATATAAAGCTGATTTAGATAATTTCCTTTTCAACGGATTTTTTCTTTTGATGTTTGTAAACGGATTTGATCGCTTGTCCTGTTAACCATTTACCTATTGCTCCTCCTGGAAATGGCAAAACTTTATCAGATAGACTTTTTCCGTCCTCAAGCCTTTTTTGTTTTCTCTGTTCTATTTTAATTAACCTTTCAATTATCTTTATGTATCCCCCATTCCCAAATTGGAGTTGATTATTAACTGAACTAATTGTGGTTGAGGTAACACGGACATGAGGAATGATATCTCCGTATTTATAACCCTCCAGTAGCATTTTAGCAATTTGTACTCTTTTAGCCAGCATTCTCACCTCGGTTGGTGTTAAAAGCTCTTTTAAAAATATTACTGCTTCCTCCCTGTTTTCTATTAAAGTTACAGTATTCCATAAATTGGAAATAAAGTAGGCCATTCTTTTAGCTTCAATTTGGATTTGGGAAACTCTGGGCATATCTTTACTCTAATACATGAGTGTATTAATGTAAAGACAGAGAAGTAAGCCTATTTTAAATAGGGCTTGCAAATTTAATGGGAAAAGGTGTATAAATGGGGTATGTTTGTTGAAGGATTAGCAGAAATGCGTCGGAATGTAGGTCAGAGATTGGAACAAGCAAAGCTTGGAGTGGATCATTTTTGCAAGGAAAATATAGGTTCAATGAGATGGGAGCCATTTGTTAAGTTGGCTTGTGTAAGTGGCATTGGAATAAGCGTAGTTTCAATGGTAGAATTAAGTAATATTGAACTTCAAACAAGGGTTATTCTATCCCTTGCCAGTGGTGCTATATTTGCAGGAGGCACACTTTTAGCCGCTGTTATGTTGAATAGAGAGGTTCGTAGATTCTTTCTGCAGTAAGGAATGGCTTACTTAGAAGTTAACCTTTCAATTTCCTCCAAAGCCTTTTTTCTTTTTGGGTCTTCAAAGTAAATTCTAGCGGGCTCTAATTTTTTAATTAACCATTCTGCCACTGCCATTTTTAAATCCTGCGGATGAAGTTTTTTATTCACATAATCATTTTCCAGATCTTCATAAGAAGAATATGTTACATCTCCCCCATGTTCTGCTTTCCTTTG
>JGI1356J14229_10002069_pt1 | contig 16119 bp, 20 predicted proteins | sample Subgrocontami58m_FD_14229 | JGI IMG/M metagenome (IMG submission 14229) | reverse complement strand
TCGATTCTTTCACTTGTTATGCTCGCGGTTTCTATTGGCATAGCGAGTTATTTTGGAATTATGGGAAATGATATTGCATGGAAAGAGCGGGGATACAATTCAATTGAGCAATTAAGAAAAGGCGAGCGCGGTTGGAATGTTGCAGGAATTATGTTGGGCGTTATGATATCTTTACTGATAATTGTGTTCATAGTCTTCTGAAGCAGTTTTATTATCAGACTACAAGCTGGAAAAAGGGGTATTGACTAATCGAGTCCAATGTGTTTGAATCTCAAGTCTCTTTCGGTTATTATTATTATTAGGAGAATAATGAAAGGGAAAAAGTATGAATACAACCGTAACAACGCTTGATGAAGCTCTCGATATGGTTGAGACGCTTCCCGATGAACAACAGGAGATGTTGATTGATATCTTGCGCAAACGCCGTATCGAAAAATGGCGCAAAGAAATGGCGGAGGAGGCTCGCAAGGACATCGAAGATTTTCATGCTGGAAAGCTAAAGGAAAAGTCAGTTGAAGAAATCATGCGCTATGTCCGAAGCTCTTCGAATGATTCATCTGAAGAATGAGAAAGCTTCTTTCCACCCCAAGGTTCGAACGTCAGCTTCGCAGGTTTGTTAAGAATAATCCCGACCTTGACAAACGAGTGGAAGAGACACTTGCGATGTTAGAAGCTGACCCTTTCGCTCCGACACTCGGTACGCACAAGCTGAAAGGTGAGTTCTATGGCTTAAGTGCATGTTCGTGTGGGTACGATTGCAGAATCGTGTTCTCGATAAAGAAAGACCCTCAGACGAACGAAGAAGTTGTTGTTCTCCATTTCGTTGGTACGCACGACCAAGTCTATTAGCAATACCTTCATGCCTCCAGCGTCATCACCCCCACCTAACATTCTCTCCCAACCCATCCAATTCCTCAAAGGCATCGGCCGAGTACGGGCTTGGACCTTGTAAGAATGTTTGAATCTCAGGTCGCTTTCGGTTATAATTGTATCAGTACAATGAAAGGGTTGTGAAATGGAAGCGCAAGTTGAAGTCATAACATTCGGCAAAGTGCTTGAAGATGCGATGAAGCTGAGTTCGAAGGAACGTGAAATGCTTGTTGATATTCTCAAGCGAAGGGAGAATGAAGCTTGGCGCGATGAGCTTGCTGAATATGTGAAAGAAGTCGATGCTGAAATAAAAGCTGGCAAGTACAAAGCACGCGATGCCGAAGAGGTCATAAGAGACTTAGAAAAGTCGCTTGATGAGCCTGACGAAGAATGAGAAAGATAATTGACACTCCGCGATTCAAACGCGAGTACAAAGCGTTTGTGCGGAATAATCCTAACTTAGAGAAGCGTATTCGGGAAACCATCAGACTCATGAAGGTAGATGTTTTCTCTCCCTCTTTGCGAACACATAAGCTCGAAGGCAAGCTCTATGGATTACGTGCGTGTTCTTGCGGATACGACTGTCGAATTGCTTTTGCTCTCAAACAGGTGGACGGAGAAGAAGTCATAGTTCTGTACTCCATCGGAACTCATAACCAAGTGTATTAGCCGTATTGATGGCCCCACCTTCATCAAGCCCACCCAACATTCTTTCCCAACCCATCCAATTTCTCAAAGGCATCGGCGAGCGACGAGCCGAAGTGCTGGAGAAGTTCGGCATAAAGACTGTTCACGATTTGTTCTTCTCTGTTCCTCGACGATATTTGGATAGAACGTCAATCGTAACTATTGCTCAGCTTCGTGAAGCGTACTTCCGTCCGTCAACTCAAGCGCAAACAGAAGCAGATGTTCAGAAGGATTACACCGTTGTTGGAGATGTCCGCTCGTTTAGAGTGATGGGAATGGGGAAGAAGTCGAGGTTCGTGCTCATTCTTGGCGATGAAACGGGAACGATGCAATGCGTGTGGTTCGGCGGTGTGAATTATTGGAGGACGAAGTTTGCAATCGGTGAGACGCTTGCGGTGTCGGGACAGCCGACTGCGTTTGGCGGGGTGTTGCAGTTTGTGCATCCTGATGTTGATAAGATTGCGGAACGGCAGGATGAATTGGTGAAAGAGGAAGAAGTCGCACAAGTTGATTGGAGCAAGACGCTGAACACCGGCGGACTTGTGCCGCTGTATCCTTCGGGAAAAGAGTTGGAGCGGGTTGGGCTTGATAGTGGTGGATTTCGAAGAGTGATTGGCAATGCGCTTCAGAGGCATATTGATAAAGTTGGTGAGACGTTGCCGGGTTCACTTCTTGGGAAGGAACATCTGATTCCGCTTCAAGAAGCTCTGCAAACGGTTCACTTCCCGAAAACAGATTCTGATTTGAATGAAAGTCTGCGGCGACTGAAGTATGATGAGCTTTTCTATTTCCAACTCAAGCTCGCGCTCAAACGTCATGGAGTAAAAACTGATACGCACGGCATCCCGTTCCGCATCCAGAGTAAGCTTGCGCGACAGCTTGTTGATTCGCTTCCATTCAAACTCACCCGAGCGCAGATTCGTGTTATCAAAGAAATCACTGCGGACATGGAATCTGCGAAACCGATGAATCGCCTTCTTCAAGGAGATGTCGGCAGCGGCAAAACCATCGTCGCGCTTATCTCGATGCTCATCGCGGTGGAGAATGGTTATCAAGCCGTCTTCATGGCGCCGACCGAGATTCTTGCGGAACAACATTTCAAGACGCTTGCTTTGTTGCTGAAAGGAATTGATGTCAACGTCCGCTTGCTCGTCGGCGGGCAGCGGACAAAATTGCGGCGGGATGTTTTGGATGATGTGTCCGCCAAAGGCGGACGGCTCGCGCACATTGTGGTGGGCACTCACGCGCTGTTCGAGAAGCAAGTCGAGTTTGCAAATCTCGGTTACATCGTTATTGATGAACAACACCGCTTCGGCGTCATGCAACGGCAGTCGCTCCGGCAGAAGGGGAGCAATCCAGATGTGTTGGTGATGACTGCAACGCCGATTCCTCGCACGCTTTCGCTGACGCTGTATGGTGATTTGGATGTTTCAATCATCAACGAATTGCCGAAGGATAGGAAGCCGATTAAGACTGTGTTGCGATATGAGGAAGAAAAGGCAACGGTGTTTAAGTTTGTACGAGAAGAAATCAAAAAGGGGAGACAGGCGTATTTCGTTTATCCGCTCGTTGAGGAATCAGAGAAGTTGGATTTGAAGGCGGCAGTTGTTCATTTCGAGCATTTACAGAATGATGTCTTCCCCGAGCTGAAACTCGGTCTGATTCACGGTCGTCTTGCGAGCGAAGAAAAAGATGACGTGATGCAAAAGTTCAAAAACCATGAACTCGATATTCTTGTTGCAACAACGGTGATTGAAGTGGGGATTGATGTGCCGAACGCTTCGATTATGGTGATTGAGAATGCGGAACGGTTTGGCTTGTCGCAACTTCATCAATTAAGAGGAAGAGTTGGAAGAGGGAGCGAGCAATCGTACTGCATTCTTCTCTCAAAGAAATGGATTGCGAAGAAAGCCGAACGCATCACCGGCGGTTCCGCAAAGTGGCACGAAGCCTCGCCGAAGGCGGGTGAAGCGCTTGACCAACAGAAATTAGCTGAACGCCGCCTTGCAACAATGGTGCAAACGAATGACGGCTTCAAGATTGCTGAAGTGGATTTGCAATTGCGCGGACCCGGCGATTTCTTCGGCACGCGGCAAAGCGGCGTGCCGGAGTTTAAGGTTGCTGATATTCTCACCGACACAAAGATACTCGATGAGGCTCGGCGCGATGCGTTTGAGCTTATCGAGCGTGACCCTCATCTAAAACTTCCTGAACATCAAGTCGTTGCCGAACATCTCCGCAGTCTCCATCGCGATGCGTTTGCGCTGATGCGCGTCGCGTAATTCTGTGGTTTTGCTCACAGAAAAAAATAGTTTGAAAATTCTCGCCTGACCTTTTGACTTTTGAAAATTACGTTCGATGCGTCCCGGCTTGCATCGGGCGTATACGTCTATAAACCTGCTGCCGGCAACTTCACTACGTCGAAGAAACTTTTGTTGGTGAAGTGACATTCGTAAAGGAACAGAGTAGAGACGTAGCAATGCTACGTCTCTACGAAGAAAATAAATGGCGAGTCAACACGGCTCGCCTTTTTTTATCCAAGCAAGATGTACTCCACGTACACGAGTCTGCACGTTGAGGTGGAATACATCTTCATCTCTCAGCAAACCAAATCTCGCGACCACACCCACGATTTTTTTCTCGCGACAAACTCTCCACTCAACTTGTCAAGAGAAATCTTTCGCGCGACAAAGATTTTTTTCGCGAATCGTGTCAAGATGCAAGTTGTCAGGCGACGATGAAATTCTTTTCAAAAATGCAGTTTTTTCTTGACAACCAGGCATATTTGTTTATATTACTCACAGTAAATGATGTCCAACTTCTAAGGAGAGTTTCTGGAACCGTCACATAAAAAGCTTTTGCCCAAACCGATGACCGTCGCGCTCATCTACAACCTCAAAGCGGAAGCGCTCTCGCACCTCGCACCTCTTGAAGACGGACAGCAACCAGAATCTCTCTCCTCAAACTCTCCAACTGATTCTCTCGAGATACGAAAACTCCACAAGCAAAAAGATATGTTTGCCGAGTGGGACACGGAAGAAACCGTGAACGCAGTGCGTGATGCAATCGCCGAACGTTACAAGGTCGCGATGATTGAAGTGAACGAGCAAGCATACAACAAGCTGCTCACGATTCGTCCTGACTTCGTGTTCAACATCGCGGAAGGTTTCTACGGCGCGTCGCGTGAAGCGCAGATTCCCGCGATACTCGAGATGCTGCACATTCCGTACGTAGGCTCCGACCCTCTGACACTCGGCATTTGTCTCGACAAGGCGCGTGCGAAAGAGATTTTGGCATATCATAAGATTCCGACTGCTGGCTTCAACGTTATCCATTCGATGTCCGACTTCTCCGCCTCTGGGGGAGAAGACGTTCGCTTGAAATTTCCGGCAATGGTGAAGCCGTTGCACGAAGGCTCAAGTAAAGGCATCTACAATTCGTGCGTCGTCCGCAATCCGGACGAGCTGGCGAGCGAAGTCAAAATTATTCTCGACACGTACAACGAACCGGCGCTCGTCGAAGATTTTTTGCCCGGACGCGAGTTTACAGTTGCGCTCATGGGCAACGGCGATGACGTGAACGTTCTTCCGATTGTCGAGATAAAGTTTGGCGCGCTACCTGCCGGAGTCAATCCCATCTATTCTTATGAAGCGAAATGGATTTGGGACCAGCGTGAAAACCCGCTTGATGTTTTTGAATGTCCAGCGAAGCTGACAGATCCCCTAAGGCATGAAATCACAAAGACTTGCGGGGATGCGTACCGTGTTCTGAATTGCCGTGACTGGTCGAGAATAGATGTCCGTCTCGACTCGCATGGCAAGCCGAACATCATGGAGATAAATCCGTTGCCCGGCATCTTGCCGAGGCCGGAAGACAACTCGTGCTTCCCGAAGGCGGCGCGTGCCGCGGGCTTGTCATACAACCAGCTTATCAACGCTGTGCTCGACGTTGCGATGAAGCGCAACGGAATAATACCGATAACTAAAGTGGTGAGCGAAGCTGGAGTTCTCACCCAGTAGCCTATTGTTTGCAGAACAAAGTTTGCGGTTCAATTAAATCCGAATATCAAATACAGAAACACAAACCGACAGCATTCGTTTGGCATTTCAAATTTCGATATTGTTTAGGACTTCGGATTTCGACATTCGGATTTTCTTTCGGCGAAACATCGGCTGCTAACATCAGAGACTCCATCACCATCAAAGGAACCTTATGAAACGTAAGACTCGCATCGCGATTCTTTACAATGAGCCGGTCGTCGGAACGGAAGCCGGACGTAAGTACATTTCGGAAAACGGACAGCTTCAGGAAGGTCCTGCCGTGCCAGCGATTGACATGAACGGGAGGAAGATTCCTGTTGGTGTCGATTTGAGTGAGATTGGCGTTGTCGAAGAGATGGACGATATCAAAGAGGCGCTCAACTCGCTCGGCTTCAAAACGAACACGTTCAACGTTGATAGTAAAGTCGACCGGCTCATCAGTTTCCTTCAAGAAGAAAAGCCTGACCTGATCTTCAATCTTGTTGAGTGTATTGAGAACGAAGCAATTCTTGAAATGAATGTTGCAGGATTGTATGAACTGTTCAAGATTCCGTATACGGGAGCGGGACCGCTTGCGCTTGGCATTGCGTTGAACAAACCGCGTGTGAAAGAAATCCTGGCGGCAAACGGCATCAGAACGCCCCAACATCAGGTGCTCAAAGTCTCTGATAAGATTGTTGTGAAAGACGGAATGGACTTCCCGCTCATTGTGAAACCGTCGCGTGAAGATGCGAGTGTTGGCATCTCGGAAAAATCTGTCGTGTACAGTCTGAATGAACTGCGCAAGCAGGTGCGTTACGTGTGGGCTGAGTTTGAACAGCCGGCGCTTGTCGAGCAGTTCATTGATGGTCGTGAGCTGAATGTTGCCGTCATCGGTAACAAGCGACCCGTTGCTCTTCCGATTTCGGAGATTGAATTCTCCGGATTGAATCCGGGTATGCACAAGATTGTCACGTACGCGGCAAAGTGGCTGAACGGTACTGTTGAGTATGAAGGAACGACTGGCGTGTGTCCCGCTCCGCTCGAACAGGCAATGGAAGCGCAACTGAAAGAGACTGCGCTCAAGTGCTATCAACTGATTGGTTGCCGCGACTATGCTCGCGTCGACTTCCGTCTCTCAGCAGACGGAGTTCCATACGTTCTTGAAGTGAATCCCAACCCCGACATTTCGGACGACGCAGGCTTCGCGCGTTCGGCGCGGGCATACGGTTTCACGTTCCCACAAATCATCGGAAAGATTGTCGAGTCTGCACTTGAACGCGTTCAGTAACAGTCAGGCTGACAATTCCAGTCTTATGGCTGAGAGCGAGCCTCCTCTACGAGGTCATGCACCATCGGGGTCTGCTATTCGTCCGTTGCGACAATCGGACGCCCAGCCTCTCCGCCAACTTCTCATCGAAACTGAAGTCTTCAATTCCGAAGAGATTGATATTGCTTTGGAATTGATTCACACCGTTCTCGATACACCCGAGCAGAAGGACTATATCATCCGTGTGTATGATGATGGAGTCGTGCTCGGGTATTATTGTGTTGGACCGACGCCTGCGACTGCTGCGACGTACGACTTGTACTGGATTGCAGTGAAGCCGACCTCGCAGGGAAAAGGAATTGGCAGGATTCTCAGCTCGCACGCAGAAGAATTGATTCGTTCGTTGGGTGGACGTTTGATTGTTGCTGAAACGTCATCAACAACACGTTACGATAGGACAAGAGCTTTTTATGTACGCACCGGATACTCCGAGGTTGCTCGCATTCGCGAATACTATCGTGTTGGCGACGACCTTGTTGTGTACGGAAAATATCTTTCATAACTCGGAGGAAAACAGGCACGCATGGAACTCTGGCAAGAGATGTTGCGACAGAGTGTTGATAGTGGTAAAGATTTGGTTGAGCGGTTCGGCTTTGACGGCGAGCTTGCTGACCGCCTGAATAAACTTTTCCACATCCGCATCAATCCTTATTACCTTAGCTTGATTCGTTATCCCCGCGACCCGATTTGGTTGCAATGTATTCCCGACGCAATTGAGTTGGAGGACGACGGCATGCCTGAAGACCCGCTCGACGAAGATGCGCACAGTCCGGTGCCAAGCATCGTGCATCGCTATCCCGACCGCGTGCTGTTTTTGACGACGAGCCAATGCTCGATGTACTGCCGCTTCTGCACGCGCAAGCGCAAAGTTGGCGACTCCACAAAAATCAACATGAAGTACATTCAGGGCGGTATCGATTACATTGCTTCCCATCCCGAAGTGCGTGATGTTATTCTTTCCGGGGGCGATCCGTTGATGCTGACCGACCAAAATCTTGAAAAAGTGATTTCCGGGCTACGAGCGATACCGCATGTGGAAATCATTCGTCTCGGTACGAAGATGCCATGCGTGTTGCCGCAACGTATTACGACGAAACTCACGGACATGCTGAAGAAGTATCATCCAATTTACGTGAACACGCACTTCAACCATCCGTGGGAGTGCACACCCGAAGCGAAGAAAGCCTGCGAGATGCTTGCCGACGCTGGCATTCCCGTTGGCAACCAAGCCGTGTTGATGAAGGGTGTGAATGACAATGCCGACGTGATGTTGGAGTTGATGCGCAAGCTTCTTACCATGCGCGTGCGTCCGTACTATTTGTATCAGGCTGATATTACGAAGGGTACAAACCATTTCCGGACACCGGTAAGCGTTGGTCTGGAAATCATGGACAAGCTCCGCGGGCATACTTCTGGACTGGCAATTCCACACTACGTGATTGACGCGCCGGGGGGTGGAGGAAAAATTCCACTGCTGCCGCAATACGTTCTCGGACGCAACGGCAACCAAATTATTCTTCGCAACTACAAGTACGACATCTACACGTATCCCGATGTTGAGGATACAACGAAGCCTGCCGCGTACACAACAACGCAGACTGTGGAAAAACGCTTTACACGCAAGAAGCGTCCGGCGAAAAAACAGTTGTACGAGCCGGATGCCGAGCAGGTGTAAGTTTTCCAATCCTGAGCGGGGGGGGGGGGGGGGGGGGGGGGGGTCGGAAGTCAGAGGTCGGAAGTCAGAAGTCAGAGGTCAGAAGCTGGGAAAAAGCAAAAGCCCGTTGAATAATCAACGGGCTTTTCAATTTTCCAATCTCTCAATCAAATCCAGCGTCTCACGCGCAAAAATCGTATCGCCGCAAATCACACACACCTTCGCCGGAACGTTGTCAAAGTACGCAACGCCGTTCGGTTCTTTCACCTCATGCGTAATGTATTTGTCGTCGTATTCGCCGGGACAGCCGGGGAAGGCGCATTGCATTTTTTCACTCGATTCGAGTCTTAACCTTCGACGAAATCCTCAATCGGCAAGCTTGCTTCTCTCTTTGCTTTCTTACCATGAACATGAATGTCGAAGAACAACCCTTCGACTTGCTTCAAAACGTTCGCATCGTAGTATCTTTCGCCACAAAAGTCGCACTCTTCACACGGCACATTGTTCACAAGGAGAAAGTCTCCATTATGCCGGTAAAGATACTCCACCTTCTTCAGCGAAAAATTCTTGTTTCCACAAAAATTACATTTAAACAACTTTCTCCTCTTCCGGTGTCTTCATATTGTTCGAGAGTTCTTCCTGTCAGCAGTGCTTCCTCAACTTCTTTGTAGAGCAGGTTGTCTTCTGCCCGTTCCTTGTCTCCGTGGTGAGAGTATTTGTATTCGTCCTTACTTACTCTTTGACGTATCCACTCAATGTCTATCATGACAGGAATAGATTTCGTCTATTTCATCTGCCCCGAAAACATCTCCAGCAGCTTATCCACAGGGAACGGCTTCTGTAATAACAAGTCGCAATCTGCCTTGCACGCATTCTTGACGGAATCCAATTCTTTCACTCCGGTCAAGAAAATGAAGGGCGTGTTTGCATACTCCTTCATCGCACGGACGTGTTTGTGAAACTCCACGCCATCCATGTTGGGCATCTTCACATCGGAAACGATGACATCGATTTTTTCGTGCTTCAATTTGTCTAACGCCTCAAATCCGTCGTTCGCAATCGTAATGGTATGTCCGACTGCATTGATCACCTCTTCCAGCATCTCTAGGTATTCGGGTTGGTCTTCGACTGCAAGTATTCTCATTCTCTTTTCACCGATTTGTTGTGGGTAGTTGAACTGCCCCTGCAAAAGATACGGCATTGGGTGTGGGTTGTCAATAGTATGTTTTGGGTTCGCTCAATTCTGAGCGGAGCGAAGAATCTCCCTGCACGTAGGAAGGACGAGACCCTTCGCGGAGTTTATCCCGCCACCGGCAGGACTCAGGGTTGAGAGGCTAATTGACTCACTCACCTTCGTTCAGTAGATTAGACTCATGCGAATCCCCGAATCCAAAATCGAAGACGTCCGTCGCGCATCCGATGTTGTTGATGTCATTTCCGGCTACGTGAAGCTGAAGAAACGCGGAAAGAATTTTCTCGGACTTTGTCCATTCCACACGGAGAAAACACCGTCGTTCAACGTCAGTCCCGACAGACAGATGTATCACTGCTTCGGGTGCGGTGTTGGCGGAAACGTGTTCACGTTCGTTATGGAGTATGAGAAAGTCTCGTTCGTTGAAGCTGTGCGAACACTTGCCGAACGGGCAGGCATTTCGTTGCCGGAAGAAGGCACTGAAGACAAAGAGAAGGCAACCGAAAGCGAAGCTCTCTACAACGTCTGTCGCTCCGCCGCAAGGTTTTTCTACGACAACATGATGAACACGATTGAAGGGAAACTCGCATTGGAGTATTTCCATCATCGCGGCTTTACGGACGAAACGATTCGATCGTTCGGACTCGGCTATTCGATGAACGGATGGGAGGGTTTGCTGAAGTATGCTGAGCGTGAGAAGCTTCCGATTGATATGTTGGAGAAAGCAGGTCTTCTCATCAAGCGTGAAGATGGCTCAGGCTATTACGACCGATTTCGAGGTCGTGCGATGTTCCCAATTTTTTCTGTGACAGGCAGAGTAATTGGCTTTGGAGCCCGCAAGATGCGTGAAGATGATCCGCTTCCCGGCAAGTACATCAACTCGCCCGAAACACCGGTTTACGTCAAGAGCAGAAGCCTGTACGGAATCTTTCAAGCGAAGGACGCCATCCGGGAGAAGGAGTTTGCCATCCTCGTGGAAGGTTATGCCGATTTGATTTCCGTCTATCAAGCAGGAATCAAAAACATCGTCGCATCAAGCGGCACGGCGTTGACCGAAGAGCAGATTGAGCTCATCGGTCGCTACGCAAAGAAAATCACGCTCGTGTACGATGCAGACTCCGCAGGATCGAAAGCAACACTGCGAGGCGTGGATTTGATTATTGAGCAAGGGCTTGATGTACGCGTTGCCGAGCTTCCCGAAGGGGACGACCCCGATTCGTTTGTGAAGAAGAATGGCGGCGAGGCGTTTCAAAAGTTGTTGGATGGCGCAGTCTCGTTCCTCGACTTCAAGGCAAAGAGATTTCAGTCGCAAGGAATGCTCGATACTCCCGAAGGACAAGCTGAAGCCGTTCGTTCCATTGTCGAGACGATTGCAAAGATGAAGGATGAGCTGAAGCGGAGTTTCTATATCAAGAATCTTTCGGAGCGCTACGGGATTTATGAGTCAACACTCTATCGTGAGTTAGAAAAGATTGTTGGCAAAGAGCGGACTCGCGAAAAATTCGAGCGCCAGCGTGAAGCACAATCTCAAACCTTGAACCCTGCATCCGCCTTTGGTGGAGAACCTCAAACCGAATCTGCAGTTGTTAAGCCGAAGCAAGACGTTCCCGCCGTCGAACGCGACTTACTTACGCTTATGCTTGAACATGGCAACGACATGGTTGGCTACGTGTTCTCGCACGTCACGTTTGAGCATTTCTCCCATCCGCAAGTTCATCAAGTGCTGGCGTTGATTCATCCTCATGTCGAGAAGGCGGATGATTGGGATGTAACCTCGCTCATCAACGAAACTGAAGACGCCGGGCTTCGGCGCTTCATGGCTGATATTACGTTTAGCAAATACGAACTCAGCAAGGGATGGAAGGAGCAGGACGCCATGCCGGAAGAAGCTGATCCGGGCGAAGTCGCCGAGCGGTGCATGATAATATTGAAGCGGCAGGAAGTGGAAAAACTTCTCTCTGAAAACCAACGACACATGAAGGAAGCGGCGGCTCGAGGCGAAGACGTGCGGAATTTTCTTGAACATCATAAGTTGCTACTAAATGAGAAGAAGGATTTGGAAATGTACGGGTTGACGGGGGAGCGGCAAGCGAATTGACTTGTCATTCTGAGTCCCGCTAGCTCTTTGAGCGGGACGAAGAATCCAGACACGGGACATGGAGTGAAAAGTGAAAAAGGCAAAATGAAAAAGGTAAAATGCAGCGTCGATGAATTGATTTTTCTGCAAAGCATCTCTACATTCTAACCAAAGACTGCAAAGGAGAATGAGTATGATTACGTCACTCATAACAAACATCGAGAAAGAGATTTCTCACTTGCCAAACGAGCAACAGCTTACGTTGCTTCGTCAAATTGAGGCGCGGGTACGCCGACGTCTTGAAGAGAAGCAAGATGATTCAGAAATCGATGCACTGCTAGCTGAAATGGCGGCAGACCCAAACATTCAGCGAGAGAATAGAGAAATCAATTCAGAGTTTTCTGTGACGGAGTCTGACGGCTTAAAGGATGAGTGATGGCAATTCATCGAGGCGAAATCTATTTCGTGGATTTGAATCCGGTGAAGGGACGTGAGCAAGCAGGCAAGCGTCCCGTTCTTGTTTTATCGATTGACAAAATCAATCGGTTGCCACTTGTCGTGCCAGTTGTTGTGGGAACGAAAGGTGAAAATGAACCTCGTGATTTCCCGACGAACGTGCGTGTCCTTCCTGCTGAAAGTGGTTTGCCTTTAGAGACTGTGTTCCTTTGTTACCAACTTCGCTCTCTTGATGGAAATCGATTTTCCGACAAGCCCGCCGGAAAACTTTCGGAAGAAGCAATGGGGAGGATTGAAGCAACTGTCCGATTCTGTCTTGGCTTGTAACTTCGGTATTTGTTCAATCGTTTGTTCAACACTTGGGTAAATGATGGAATTTGTATTGACAGAGGAACAAAAGAAGTGGGCAGAGCGTGGAAAACGAGGTGCCTCAGCCGCAGAGTTGCGTGCTCTTGTTGTGAAGCAGAGCGGATTGTGCGCTCTTTCTTCAGTGACTTTGCTGTTTAACAAGAAGAAGGATGGGACTGCTATTGCTGAAGGGGAAGGTTGCCATCCATTGTATGCCGCGGTCGACCACATTGACCCTGGTAATCCCAAGGGAGGTCATCAAATTATCTGCTATGCTTTGAACGACCTAAAGGGTCATTTACCCGTTGAATGCTTTGAGGCATTGAAAGGCACTGAAGCATGGAGAGATTTGATGAGAAGATGGAGGGAATTAGCAGAAAGAGATTCAACAAATCGAAAAGCCTTCCGAAGGCTGTTACGCCCTAATGCGAACTAGTTGACCGAGTTCGCGGCTCGGCGTGAGGTAAAGTAACTGATATCATCTTCAAACAAATGAGTTAATGCCTTGCCCAACTCCATCCGCCAAACCATAAGCCTCACCGCATCTCCGCATGAAGTCTATGAGATGCTCATGGACTCGAAGAAGCACGCGAAGTTCACCGGCTCTGCAGCGAGGATTAGCCGCAAGGTCGGAGGAAAAATCTCTGCGTACGACGGCTACATCACCGGCGAGAATGTTGAGCTTGTGGAAGACAAAAAGATTGTGCAGCTCTGGCGCGGCAGCGATTGGCCCGAAGGTGTTTTGTCCAAAGCAACCTTCTCGCTGAAGAAAGTGAAAGGGGGAACAAAGTTAAGCTTCATGCAAACCGGTGTGCCGGATGAACAATACGCTCCCATGAAGCAAGGATGGATTGATTTTTATTGGACTCCTATGAAAGAGGCTTTGAGTTCGTAAAGATTCTCAACCCTGAGCGGAGCGAAGGGTCTCACTCTCTCCGAATTGCTATGAGATTCTTCGCTCCGCTCAGAATGACAGGTTGTTTTTTCTCCGCCCTTCCCGTATATTTTTCCGTCGTTCATTAGCACGGAACTCTCTTGCCTTCTCAAGGTTCATCTATCAAGCGCATTCTGTTAGTCCGTACCGACCGCCTCGGCGACGTCATCCTCACGCTTCCGATGCTTCCCGCGCTCCGCAAGTGTTTTCCCGATGCGTACATTGCAATGCTTCTGCGACGCTACACGGGCGAGGTGTTTGAAGGCAATCCGCACGTGAACGAGCTGATATGGTACGACCGCGATGGCCAGCTTATTCCGTTTGATGAAATGTGTGCAACGTTGCGCTCGAAGCAGTTCGATGCAGCTATTGTTGTGTACCCGAGGCTTCGTCTCGCGTGGCTGATGTTTCGCTCAGGAATTCCGTTGCGGATTGGAACCGGCTACCGCTATTATTCTTTCCTCTTCAATAAGAAAGTGTTCGAGCACCGCAAGGACGCGAAACGGCATGAGGTTGAGTACAATTTGAGTTTGTTGAAAGAGCTGAGCTGCAACGTGCCGGAAGATTTTGCGCCGGAGTTTTTTGTTGATATTCCGCGTGAGGCAGAAGAGAAAGCCCGTCAGTTGTTAGACTCAGTTGGCATTGCCGATGAACCGTTTGTGATAGTTCATCCCGGCAGCGGCGGTTCTGCGCGCGAATGGTCGCCGAAGAATTTCGGAAAGCTTGCGTTGAGATTTCGTGATGACACGAACCTAAAAGTGATTGTGACGGGAGGAAAGGGAGAAGAGCTGAAAGTTTCTGATGTTGTGAATGCTTCAAACGGAAAGGCGATTCCGCTGGTTGGTAAGTTGTCTATTAAAGAATTTGGTGCTTTGGTTCGTTCGGCGAGACTGTTTGTTTCGAACTCAACGGGTCCATTACATCTTGCGGTTGCAATGGGAACGCCGGTTGTCGGGCTTTTCCCCCAACACACGGCGATGAGCGCAAGACGTTGGGGACCGTACACAGAGAAGAACGTTGTGCTCGTTCCTGATAGACCTTTGGATTGCAATGTTTGTGTTGAGAACAAAACGGCTTGCGAGTGCATGGCCACGATTTCGGTTGAACAGGTCTTTCAGTCAGCGGCTTCACTTTTGAATCGAAGGAAAACTCATGGGGCGGGAGTTCATGCGAACTAAGGTTGGAGTGTTGTTGGTGATGCTTGTCGCGGTTGCGTTCGGCATGACGCTCTTGTTCGCACAGACATCGAAGAAGAAAGCGAAGTCGAGCAAAGCGAAGACAACCGTGGTTTCGAAAGCGAAGGCTGATAGCATTGCTGCCACTGCAAAAGCAGACTCCTTAAGAAAAGTAGCTCAAGCGAAAGCTGTCGCTGATTCAATCAGGCGAGCAGACTCGCTTGCGAAGGTAGCGGCGGACTCACTAAAGATGTTCAAGTGGCGCAAGATTGAAAACAAAGCATTCGGCGTTGGCGAGCGGCTCGTGTTTGATGTGAGCTACGGTCCGATCACTGCGGGTGAAGCAGTCATGGCAGTTCCTGGATTTGAAACGATCGCAGAAAGAAACTGCTATCGCGTCGAGTTCACGGTGAATTCGCTTCCGACCTTCGATTGGATTTATGAAGTGCGAGACCGTTATCTAACCTTCGTAGACGCTGAAGCAATTGCGCCGCTGCGATTTGAGCAACATATCCGTGAAGGGACGTACAAGCGCGACTTTACTGCCGATTTCGATCAAGTGAATCATGTCGCAAAGACGACGGAAGGCAATTACCCGATTCCTGAATATGTTCACGACATTATGTCGGCGTTTTACTACGCTCGAATGCTCGATTACAGCACTATCAAGGTTGGTGAAGGCATTAAGCTCTTCAACTTTTACAAAGACCGGAGCCACGAGTTGACGGTGAAGTTTCTTGGGCGACAAGAACTTGAGGTTGGAGCAGGAACGTTCAATACGATCGTCGTGGAGCCGTTGGTGAAGGAAGGCGGCTTATTCAAAGCGGAGGGACGCATCGTGATTTGGCTGACAGACGACGAACGAAAAATTCCAATTCGAGTGAATACAAAGGTTGTCATTGGCTCAATTGACACGGAGCTGCGAGAATACTCCGGCTTGGCTGGACCTTTGAAGTCAAGAATTAAGTAACCCCGCAGGAGGCGAGTTCTTCCGTATATTGAATAAGACGAATAATGAGGTGTAGGGTGACCAGTCTGGTCGCCCGACAAAAATCAAATGGCAAAATTTAAGCGAGCAGATTTATCTAAAGTCAAAACAATTTCCATCAAAGACCGTTATAGCAAAGTCTCACCGAAAGATTTTGCAAAGCCGTTCGATGGTGCGCGAGATTCATTCGCACGCTTTGCGGACAGCTTGCCGAACATCCTGATGGCGGCAGAGCTGCGAACGCTCGTTGACGACATCGTGAAGGCTCGCAAGAACGATAAGCCCGTTATTCTCATGATGGGTGCTCACGTTATCAAAGTCGGGCTGACGCCGGTGTTGATTGATTTGATAAGGCGAAACATCATCACCTCCGTCGCTATGAACAGCGC
>JGI1356J14229_10002027_pt1 | contig 16304 bp, 8 predicted proteins | sample Subgrocontami58m_FD_14229 | JGI IMG/M metagenome (IMG submission 14229) | reverse complement strand
CCCCCTTCGTCCCGCCATCGGCGGGACTTCGGTGGGACATCCCCCATAGCTCCAACTTTGTTGGAGCGACGGGGGATGGTGCGGACGAGAGGACTCGAACCTCCAAGCCCAATGGGCACTAGCCCCTCAAGCTAGCGCGTATACCAATTCCGCCACGTCCGCAAGTGCAAAGATAATAGAACGAGAACAAGGAAAGATCAAGAGCAAAACTGACGATTGCGCCCTGTGATCACTCGTAGCGTCATGGGCTCCACTCCGATATCAAATCGGGTTCCTGTCATTTCAGTTCCATCTGCATACGCAATGATCGGGTCTTTACTGCGAATAGCAAACGAGGAAAGGGGAAGCACACTTTCTTGATGCCCGCCACGACGAAACCATCCTCGTCCACCAGATTTTGTGCGAATGATCGCCTCCAACTTTCCATCACAAGGATTAGAAATAATTTCTGTCTGATTCGTATATCCTCGAGAAAGATTCCATACTTCGAGTGATCCTTCTGATTGCGGGTACACACGAAAACGTTCCTCACAACTGATCTCGGCGGAAAAATTCGGAATACTCACCCCGGTTATAAATCGTCGCCCATTGATTGTCCCCACATCAATCGTCTCAATAATACGCGCAGACAAAATATCACAAGCGGCAACTCCCATAGGCACTCCCAAAATCTCGGCTAAAGAATTCTTAGGCCCCAAGGGAATCATGCCAAAGACCACGTGACTTTCCGTGATCACATCCAAAACTTTTCGCACACTCTCATCATTCCCCACCACAACGACCGTGGAAATCCCCCCGCGAATCACTTCGTCACGCACCATTTCTTCAGCATCACGAAATAATGCCAGGCGTGCAATTTTGCCGGCAATCCCAAGATCGGTTAAACGATTTTCTATTTCCTGAAGATCTTTCTCAAATCGCTTGTCCTGAATGAAATCATCGTAGATGTAATAATACACATTTAAGCTTCACGATCTGGAGAAACAGTTTTTCCTGTAGCCATGGAAAGACGACCGTTCATGGTCGCACCAGGAGCAATGGAGATGGTTTGTGTTTCTACGTCTCCTTGTACGCGTGCGGAAGCAAGTATTTCCAACATACCAGAAATGCGCAAGTTCCCCTCCACTTCTCCGGCAATGACCGCATTGGCTGCCACGATATTGGCATGAATGATCGCACGATCTCCCACACGCAATGCCTGCGCCGTCTCCACAGATCCGGAGACTTCCCCGTCGATAACGACGTCTCCTTGGCTTTTAAAATCCCCCTCGACCTTCACCCCTTGTGCGATGATCGTCTCTTGATGATTATTGTTTCCCATAGACATATCTTTTTGCTCCTCCTGTATACGTTTAAACATAAGAATAAAATTACATTTGTGGAATCGTCTCGATTCCGAGCAAGGTCAATCCGTTGTGTAAGACTTGTCCGGTTGCTTGTACAAGAGCCAAGCGTTCTTGTTGTGTGCCATCAGGCGCCTGCAAAATAGGAAGCTCATTATAAAAAGCAGAAAACTTTTGGCAAAGATCAAAAAGATAATGAGCGATCAGGGAAACTTGGTATTCTTGCGCCGCGGTAAAAATCACTTCTGGGTATTGCGCGAGACTCATCCACAATGCATGCTCTAAAGAATGTGTAAGATGCTCTGCGGCAAGAGATGCCTTTTTCTTTTTTGCTTTTCTTTGAAGACTTTGAATGCGTGCATAGGTATAGAGAAGATAGGGACCTGTGCATCCTTCAAACGCTAAAGCCTCATTAAAATCAAAAATGATTTTCTTCTCAAGATCCTGACGCAGCATGGAAAAACGCATAGCAGAAAAAGCAATGGCGCGTGCAGTTTTTTCCAATTTCTTTTCTTCCCAATCTGGGTGGCGTTTTCGTGTTTCCTCTTTTGCCATAGTAATCAAACGATCGCGCAACTCCTCATATAAAATCACATTGCCTGTACGCGATGCCATAGTTCCCTCTTTGGTCGTCACGAACTCATAAGACACATGGGCCAAATCTTTTTCAAATCCCATGCGTTTGAGCGTGGCAAACAATTGTTGCATAGCCAAAGATTGTCGTGCATCAATCACGTATAAACTGCGCATGGGGTGATATTCTTCTTCTTTGCGAAATGCTAAAGCCAGGTCTTTGGCATTGTATAAAAGAGTGCTATCGCTACGTACAAGCAAATTCACTCCCAACTTTTCTTCCTGAAGATCCACGAGCCAGGCTCCCTCACTATGAATCGCGATCCCCTTTTTGATGAGATCTTCCACGATTGTTTTTGTCTCGGAAACGAGATCGCTTTCAAAATACCAGGCATCAATCGGCAACCCGAGTTCTTTAAACAATGTTTTGAAATAATCGATAGACCACTTGCGTGTTTTTTTCCAAAGCGCAACCGATGAACCTTTGAGTGCTTCTAGTTCTTGAAATATCTTTGCGATTTCCTGCTTCGCTCCCTCATCCTCTTTTGTTTTTTGCGAAACTTCAGCATACACGCGCGCTAAAAATGCCACGCGATCTTCTTTGGCAATCTCTTCTTTCTGATGCCATTTCTTTATTCCCCAAAGAACCTTTGCCACATGGCTTCCAAGATCATTGATGTAAGAAACGGGAATAATGTGATAGTCGTGTGCGCGCAACACCTGCACCAAGGCTTGCCCAACTAAAAAATTGCGCAAATGCCCGACATGAATCGCTTTGTGTGTATTGGGTTGGGCATACTCCACCATCATGCTCTTTTGTGCTCCTACACTCGAAGTTCCGTACTTCTCCCGCTTTTCAGAAATTTCTTGCAAAACAGCTTGTGCAAAAAGTGGGGAATAATAAAAATTCACATAGGGCCCTTGGGCCTTTACTTGTTTGATCCATCCTCCCACTTCCATTTTCGCTGACAATTCGATCGCTATTTCTTGAGGAGATTGTTTGTGTGCACGCGCCAAATCAAAACAAGGAAACGCCACATCGCCCATGTCCTCTTGCGGTGGACGCATCAAATCATCCATGCTCGGGGAAAATTCTTTCCCTACCGCAGTTTTGATGAGTTGCAAAATATGTTGTTTGGCTTCTTGTGCGACAGACATAAGGCTCTTCCTTATCCTACGTGGTGCAAGGAGATGAGACAATACTTTCATCTCTCTTCCTTCTTATTAAGTAAATCTTTTTGTTGTTCAAGGGTAGCAAGGCGTGTAGACGCTTCCGCACGCTTTATTTCCATGGAGCAGACGACAGACTCCGGAGCTTTGGAAAGAAATTCTGTATTTTGAAGTTTCTTATCTGTTTGCAAAAAATACGCACGTGTTTCTTCTATTTCTTTTTCTAGCCGTTTCCGTTCTGACTCCACGTCCACCAAACCTTCCAGAGAAAGATACACACACCCTTTACTGATCGTTTGAGCAGCTACTTCCAAAGAAGAATCAGGCTCATTGATTTGCAAATCTTTTACGCGAGCAAGTGTTTTGATGAGCTCACTCTGTTCTTCTAAAAGAGCTGCTTCTCCCTGAATGGAGACAAAGACGGAAACAAACGCACCTGCTTCCACGCGAGAGAGCGCTCGCAGATGGCGAATCGCCACAATGGTTTCTTGCAGTACTGCAAAGGACTCTTTTGCTTTTTGATCTTCCTCTCCTTTTTCTTGCGGCCAATCACTCACCATCAACATGCCTTCAAACCCAACTTGCTTCCATAAGGTCTCGGTTACAAAGGGCATAAGAGGGTGCCAAAGAATCAAAAGATGACGAAGGAGATAAAACAACAGACGATCAGTGGATTCTTGTTTTCCTTGTCTACGCTGAATCTTTGCAATCTCCACATACCAATCTGCCACATCAGACCAGGTAAAATTGCGCAACAATTCTCCTGCCAAGGAGAGTTCGTGGCGCTCATAAAGTTCGGTAACGCGTTTGGTCACCTCAAAAAGTCTTGTCAAAATCCAACGATCTGAAATGGTTTTAGGCTCTAGCTCTTCATAACTCTGGCTCTTACTTGTCGTCACAATAAACCGCGTGATATTCCAAAGCTTATTGGCAAAGTTGCGAAATCCGGCAATCTTCTCTTCGGATAACCGAATGTCGTTGCCTGCGCTTGTTCCCAAAACCAAAGATAAACGTACAGCATCGGCTCCGTATTTTGCGATCACTTCCAGAGGATCGATTACATTCCCAAACGACTTGGACATTTTGCGCCCTTGTTCATCTCGCACAAGACCATGCAAATACACCTGCTTAAACGGAATCTCTCCAAGCACATAGGTGGTCATGAGAATCATGCGTGCAATCCAGAAAAATAAAATATCATACCCGGTCTCGAGAATAGATGTAGGGTGATAGGTTTGAAAATCTTTGGTCTTCTCCGGCCATCCCAAGGTAGAGAATGTCCAGAGCCCAGAACTAAACCAGGTATCAAGGGTGTCAGGATCTTGGGTCCATCCTTCTCCCTCTGGAGCGTCTGCTCCGACAAAAATTTCCTCTCCCTGATACCACACAGGAATCTGATGCCCAAACCAAATCTGCCGACTAATACACCAATCACGCAAATGATCGATCCAATGAAAATATGTTTTTTGAAAACGATCGGGAATCATTTCAATCTGCCCCGTTTCCACCACATGACGCATGAGTTCTTTGAGAGTCACTTGTTGACCGTCTTGTAACCCTTTTATAGGAGCATGATCAGAAGCTCGAAAAGTAAATGGACGATTCACTCCAATAAACCATTGTTCTTTTGGTAATGGTTCCACGGTTGTCCCACAGCGATAACACACGGAAAGATTTTGCGCGACGTCTTCTTCTTTTTCTAAAAGCCCTTCTTGTCGTAACCATTCCACGGTCTGCTTGCGCACGGCAATTACATCTTGACCTAACATCTGCGCGGGAACATTTATCATTTTCCCTTCCTCGTCAATCACCTGACGAAAAATAAGATTGTGCGCATAGGCCAAATCCGCATCACGGTGAGAATGAGAAGGGGTCACTCCAAGCACGCCCGTACCAAAGGCAGGATCCACCGAAGCATCTGCGATCACTTTGATCTTAAGATGTTGTCCGACAAAAATTGCTTCAAATTCCTTTCCTATCCATGCTGTATACCGCGCATCTTCCGGATGAACAGCAACAGCTGTGTCCCCGAACTTTGTTTCTGGACGCGTCGTAGAAATCGCAATGGGAAAATTTTTGTCATAACGAAAAGTATAGAGTTTGGCATTTTTCTCCTCATGTTCTACCTCATCATCGGCAAGAGTAGATTTGCATCGTGGACACCAATTCACCAAACGATACCCACGATAAATCAATCCATCCTCATACATGCGCTTAAACACACTACACACTGCGCGACTGCGCACTGCATCCAAGGTGTAAGCCTCGCGAGACCAATCAAGCGAAGATCCCATTTTTTTACACTGACCCACAATCGTGTCGTGCGACTCTACTGCATACGCCCGCACGCGCTCTAAAAATTTCTCTCGCCCAAGTTCACTCCGTGGATCTTTCATCCCCTCTTGCATGAGTAATTTTTCCACCTTGGTCTGGGTGGCAATTGCGGCATGATCCGTGCCTGGAATCCACAAAGCCTTTTTTCCACGCAAACGAGCAAACCGCACCATAGCATCTTCGATCGCCAACATCATGGCATGCCCTAAGTGCAAAGTACCTGTGACATTAGGTGGCGGCAAAACAATACTAAATGCCTCCTTTCGTTCGCCCGGAAGATTGTCAGGATTAAAAAAACCGCTCACCTCCCAAGCGGCATAAACGCCATCCTCATAAAGCGAAGGTTCGTAGGCCTTTGGAAACGCGGATTCTTCTTGCATAATACGCTTAGTGTATGGAAAAAATGGGCTTTTTGCAACTTAAGAACTAGAGTCCTCGCACTATGAAACGGGACTTTGGAAACCACAGGAATGGATGGATAAATCCTGTTTCATAGTATGAGGACTCTATGCTATAACTTGATTAGCCCTTTCCTTGACAGGCAACCCCTTTTCCTAAAAGATGCCCTGTTCCTCGTTCTTTCCAACCTATGGAGACCTCATGCCCAAACTCCTTTCTCTCGTGTTCCTCTTTCTGCTTTCCGGCTGCCAGGCCATGAACCCCTTTGTCTCCTCTTCGCTTGATCGCGACGGAGACGGGGTGGCCTTGGGAGAAGATTGTAATGATGCGGATCCTGAAATCAGTATCTTCACGTGGTACGTAGATGATGACTATGATGGTTATGGAACCACTGGTGGCATTACCCAGTGCGAAGCCTTGGATGGATATGCGGATCGTGCAGGAGATTGTGATGACACAGATCGCATGATTCATCCCGACGCTACGGAAATCTGCGACAGCATCGACAACAACTGTGATAATGTGATTGATGATGATGCGACGGATCGCGGCACTTGGTATGCGGATGCAGACGAAGACACCTATGGGAACCCTGATGCACCTCTTGTTGCCTGCGAGCAGCCTGACGGATCGGTCACGAATGCCACGGACTGTGATGACATGGAAGCCACCACCAACCCTGGTGCTCTTGAAGTCTGCGAAGATGAAACCGACAATGACTGCGATGGAGTGACGGATACGGATGCGGAATATGTCACGTGGTACTGCGACTCGGACGAAGACGCATACGGAGACCCCCTCTCTACACAGATAGATTGTCAGCAACCCGCAGGGTATGTGACAGACGCCACCGACTGCGATGATACCGAAGCCACCACCAATCCAAGCGCCGAAGAGATCTGTAATGACTGGATCGATAATAATTGTGATGAGGAGGCGCCAGAATGTACATACGCGACTGAAAATTCCTTGTCAGACGCAATCAAAATTGCAACAGATATGCCTTCTGTAACTTTCGGATCTGCCCTACACTCTGCCGGAGATTTGAATGAAGATGGAATAAACGACCTTCTTGTAGGATCTGTCTATGATGACCTGGGTGATACGAACGCGGGTGCTGTCTATATTATTCACGGACCGCGTACGGAAAACGAAACACTTGTAGATACGATCATGCTTTACGGAGAAAACGCCCAAGGATTTGTGGGAAATTCTATTGACAGTGGTGTGGATATGAATGGAGATGGGATCTCTGATTTTTTGATCGGAGCCCATAACGATAGCCAAACAGCACAGTATGCTGGTAGAACTTATCTCGTCTTTGGACCTGTCACCACGACTACTTCTTTGGAAACATCTGATGCTATCTTCTCCGGTATTATGGAAGCTGACCATGCGGGTACGACCGCTCTATTCGCTGCATCCTTGGATGAAGATACTGACCCCGATATTCTCATTGGTGCTCCATGTGTAAATGTTTATAACGAAAATGAAGGCACTATCTATCTGTTCCGCAGCCCCGTCTTTGGAACATGGTCTTTGGCAGATGCCGACTATACGATCACAGGGGAACAAAGTGGAGACCAGGCAGGATCAATGATGATCACTACAGATCTCGAAGGAGATGGTATGACTGATATGCTCATCAGTAGTCCTTACCATGATACAAAATTCACAAATGTTGGAGTTGTGTATTGCCTCCTGGGTCCTGTGGAAAGTGATGTTTCTCTTTCTGACGCCGATGGTTTCATCTATGGAACCACGACTGGGGAGTGGGCGGGAAGCTTTCTTACCTCGGCAAATGATACCAACGAAGACGGATATGATGATCTTCTGATCGGAGCTCCACGTTTGACAGACGACTTGTCTGAACAAGGCGCTCTCTACCTCATGGAAAGTCCTCTGCTAGAAAAAACGTCGGTCACAGATGCTGCGTTCGTGATCATTGGTAACTCTGATACAGATCGCGTAGGAACAAGTGCTACGACCGTTGATGTCAATATGGATGGAAGAGAAGATCTTCTTGTTGGTACACCTCTTCGTGATAACACATCCTCCGATCAAGGAAGCATTTCTCTCTTTTATGGACCGTTGGAAGGATCATTGAGCCTTATGGATACGGATGTGACATGGTGGGGAGAAGATTATGGTGATAGCGCGGGATACACGCTTTGTCTTGCGGGCGACCAAAATAGTGATGGTTATGATGATTTTGCCATTGGTGCTCCAGAGCAAGATGCTGGAGGACCTGGATCTGGAGCCTTGTATCTGATCTTTGGTATTGGACTCTAACGAAAGCCCCAAAACGGGGGCTTTTTTCGTTATACACAAGGTGTTCCCTTGACGCTCCCCTCTCTCCGCGATAGAGTAGCCAACCATTCCATGCTTGTTGGGGAGGGAGAAAAACATAAAGGCAACTGCATGGCACTACGTGATGCTCAACAAATTTTTGAAGCCATCAAGCGGAGTCAACGTCCGCTTGTTTGTGTTGCAAAAGGTTCTGGGACTGACGGCCATGCCAGCGCTCTTGGGTTAGCTCGGGTCATGGAACGACTTGATAAACAACCTCTTGTTGTATCCGCAGATGGAGTACAAAATCATCTCCATTTCTTAACTGACCATACACGCATTCAAGATACCGTAGAAAATCTGCAACGTTTTGTGATTGAACTTGATGCATCCAAAACCCATGTCAAAGAACTTTCCTACGAACTCAAAGACGATAAACTGTTCGTCTACCTCTCTCCCAAAAAAGGACGATGGGAATCTCAAGATGTGCGTCTTTCCTCAAGCCCTTATCACTACGATTTGATTATCAGTATTGGAGCAACAGATCTCGAAGGGTGTGCACCTTTTTATACCGAGCATCCGGATTTCTTTTTTCATACGCCTATTTTGAACATTGATCACTCTCCGGCCAATGAACATTTCGGACAATTCAATGCAGTGGATATTTCCGCTGTTGCCTGTGCTGAAGTTTGTCATGATTTGATTGAAGCTATGGAACCTGGACTTATGGACGAGGAAGTGGCCACAGCATTTTTAACTGGGCTCATTGCGAAAACCCATAGTTTCAAACAACGCAATGTGAATGCGCGCACGCTAGAAACCGCAAGTAAGTTGATGGCTAAAGGAGCGCGACGTGATGTGATTGTTCAACATTTGTATCGCACACGGTCGGTTGCGACCTTGCGTTTGTGGGGACGCGCACTTGCACGCCTTAAAGTGAACGCGGAAAAAACCATGGTCTGGACATTGTTGTCCCAACAAGATTTTTTACATGCGGGTGCCAAAGAACAAGACCTTCCTGATGTGATTGATGAACTTATTTCCTCTTCCCCCGAGGCGTCGATCGCTGTATTGATTTACGAAAATCATGAACGATCCATTGAAGTGATTGTGCGCGTAGGAGCACGACAAAATGCCCTTGCTCTTACCGAATCACTCAAACCAGAAGGATCACGAGAACAAGTAAGAATCCTCTTTCCCCCGCAATCTATCGTTGAAGTGGAAAAAAAGATTTTGGAAACTTTACAAAAAACAGCGACGCAAATTCCGCATATCTCCTCATAACAAAAAATCGGCTCCGTAAGGAACCGATTTTGTTTTTGAGCATTACTCTGTCACAACCTCACCTTCATCACTTTGGGTCGCTCCTTCTTCTCCTTCTTCAATTGGGGAAGGAATCTCTTCAGATCCTGTTCCAGCACCCAAGGTTTGTAAACGCTTTTCCACAAGCTCATTGCCTGGATTCAACTCTGCAACTCGTATAGCCATCTCAATGGCTTTTTCCATATCCCCTTGAATCTCACACACGGCAGACAAATACCAAAGAGCATTACTGTATTCCGGACGTAACGTCACGATCTGTTCTAAGAGATCACGAGCAGCATCATATTCTTCAAGTCGTATGAGTAAAATGCTCAACTGAAATCCAAGACCAATATTGGTAGGTTGATACTTTACCAGAGCAACAAGACGACTTGCCGCATCTTCCAATTTTCCCTGACGTTCGTAGACAGCCGCGAGATAATAATGAGCAGGAGCATAATCACCTTTAAGTGTGATTGCCTTGTTAAACTCTTCCTCGGCTTGTGTTAACAAAGTCTTTTCTTGTTCTACGGCAGTTTTAGCAAGCTCTTCATTTTCTGCACTCTTGAGTCCACGCGCGCGATCTGCAACAGCTAAATACAACCTTCCAAGATTGGCGTGATTCACTGGATTTACTGGATCCAATTCAATGGCTTTCAAATAAGATGCAGCGGCAATATCCTCGGCTCCTTGAGCAAAAGACATGAGATCACGATAAATGGATCCTTGCGCGCTCCAGTTGGATGCGTATGCGGGCTCTAATTGCACAGCTCGTGCAGATGCTTGAACGCTTGCATTCACATACTCCACTATGGTCTGTCTTTGCTCATCGGTCATTTCCCCTTCTATGCCAGCAATCGCGTTTCGAGCTTGGATCAAAGCAGCTGTACTTAAATTACGATGATAACGGTCACTTAATCCGTTAAACATCACTGCAATATTAAGTTTATCTACCACCTGATCGATCTCTGCGCCGGCACTATCCAATTCCACAGCTTTCACAAAAGCGACTTCAGCCGTATAGCGCATGCCGCTGACAAACAAAGAAGCAAGCAAGCCGACAGCGAGAACAACAAACGCAAAGGAAATGGAAAGACCCAAGCGTGGAGAACGACTAAAATCTGTTTCCCAAATCTTGGTCATAATAAGCGCAGCCAAGAGACCCGTAAGCCCCCACATCAAAAACTGCAAGGAAAAATTTGTGGTGTAAAGGAAATGATACAAAACCGTCATGAACCAACCAACAAATACTACATAGGTAAGTTTCCATTCTTCATGTCCACGGTGGCGAAGTAAACGTCCCAACGCCTTGAGCCCTACCCAAACCATCAAGGTGAGCCAAGAGAGAACTCCGAGCACACCCATGGTTGCACCCATGGTAAGAACCGAAGACTTTGCGCGATCAAAACGCAAATCCCAGAAAACAGATTGATTTACTTCTTGTGGGCGATAAGTCAAATAATCATACAAAAAGGTTCCGGGGCCTGTACCAAACAAGATGCGATGAACTCCACCTGAAAGACTGTCAACCGTAATCTGCCAGCTTGTGGTATAGGTGGGCGTCACGACTACAGGAAGCCCAAGCTTCAATGGGGTGCTGAAAAACAAGAAAACCAAACTGGCCAAGAGAACCACCAAGGGCAAGATAAAACGCTTGGGATGTGGAAAAGCTTGGGTTTCCACAAAAGAAAATACTGCTAACAACGCGACTCCCACGATGTTCAAAATCCAAAACACCCAAAAATCTACAGCCACAAGGGCCACCAAAGTTACGATGGTTACAATAACAATCAACACCCGTTGAAAAATACCAAATTTATTGGAAGGGATGAGACGATCCTCCCCTTTATGCGACACTATCCACATAGCAAACCCTAAAAACATCACAATGCTCATGAATCCAATAAAGCTATTAATTGTCCCGATCGTGCTAAACCCTTTAGATGCGGCAAAAGAAAATGGAAGATGTAAGAGATCAAACATGCCAAAAAGGGTTACGAGACCGGAAATCGCAGAGGAAAGTAACAGAACGACTAAGACATTGTGTTGCACGCGTGTATCCGAAGCTTGGTGCATGACAAAGTAAAAAAACAAAACAAATAAGGCGATGGAAAGGAAGCTTGTGTATTCCTGTGAAATCTGACCCACCCATGTTTGATATCCGGAAACGGATAGGATAGAGGAAACAAGAACACTTAGAAGAAACACTCCAGGCACGACATTGAGCCAACCGGCTTTGAAAGATAATTGCTTGGAAAACACCATGGTACCAAGCCAAGACAAAAGTCCGAGAACTGAAAGAACGACAAACAATATTTGTTTGTTCACTTCAATGACATCCGATGTCCATGGAAGGAAAAAAAGAGGCACTAGGAAGAAAAGCAAATACAGTGATGAGCGAGCAACTTTTGGGCAAAGACCCAATAGTTTCGCACACTTTCCCTCCATAGAAGAAATGCTCATAGCGTAAAATTAAATGATAAATGATTATTTTGATTGATATTGTAAAATGGCCTGCACGACTTTGGAATCATCTTTGAGGTTTTCAATAAACAGGATGTGTTCGTTTGAGAGGAACATCTCATCTTTAGGCCCGTGCATTTCATTACCTAATTTTACCAAGGCAACGCTGGCCTCGGAATCAAGAGCAGAAACCCCACTTTGAAGGTAAAAAACCTGGGTCAAACGCAAATACTCTGATCTTTGCTGTGTAATCTTTCCGAAATAAACTTGCCCACTATCGAGGAATACAGCCTGGTAGTCCGAGGTAAGGGCGATGGTATCAGAGGGAAAACGAGAGATAAACCATCCAAGTCCTCCTGCAAAAACAGCTAAAACAACCACAAAAACAAAAAAAACAAGATATTTCCCCTTATGACAACAAGGGTGATTTTCCTCGGTTTTTTGACTTAGAAAGGGGCTAACCATCTTGGACTGAATCGCCATAAAAAATACAAAGAGGATAGAGAAAATGTTGAGGTTATTGTATCCAAATACCTCCTATCCTACAACCAAAGGTGTGGATACAAGGTGAGAAAAAAGTTCCCAAAATTTTCTAATGGGGTTCCACCCCCTTTGCCCCCTCTCCGCTTTTCTTTGTCCTGCAAAGAAAAGCGGAAGAAAAGAAACAGGCCGCCCGCCTGCGCTCGTGGACCTTCGCTCCCTTCCCAAACCTGTTATCAGTAATACTTTGGAGTTCAAGAGAGCTTCGGTCCATCCCTCGAAGCCTTGCATCTTACAAAATGCAAGGCGTAGTGGGACCAGGCCACCTTTGTCACCGCAAGCCTTGGCTGCGGAACATCGCTTGCCTCCTGCGGCTGACAGAAAAAAGATAACGGTCAGCCTTGGAGGCTTCGCTCGAACCATCCTCGCCACAACAAGCCTAGCTTGTTGACGGCTTGCTTGTGCCAAGGTGGCTCTGGCGTGCTCGGAGGGCGGNACGAAAAAATNNTCNTATCNGGCTATAAAACATATCTCCCATCACAAAAGCAGGGCACTATGTGTGCCCTGCTTTTTGCTGTTTCTTGATTATTCAATGACTTCTACTGGTGCCTCTGGAGCTGGTTCTTCAACCACGACTACAGGCTCTTCGAGAACTGGTTCTTCGACTGGAGCTGGTTCTTCAACCACAGGCTCCTCGAGAACTGGTTCTTCAACTGGAGCTGGGGTTTCTTCGACAACAGGCACCACGACCGTCACTTCCCCGTCAAAATCCGAGGTTGTGCCGTCAGAAATCGTCACTATGCCGTCTACAACACCCATCGCAATCCAGCTGAACTCACGTACTTGATCGTTTGAACCACTGGCATAGATGATGAACCCTGTTGCAGATTCATCCCCTACCCAATACTCATACCCTGCCATGGCTTCGGCGTCCGATCGGGAGCTGAAGGTGATGACTGGGGCATCTTCATACGCTTGTTCAAAGGCTACATGAACATAATCATGACCAGCCAACATGCGTGCACGTCCGGCCATATCCTTGCTGCCATAGAGATGTTCGGCCACCGTGACCGATCCACCGAATGAAGCATCGCCGGAAACCGTAAGACTTTCTGAACTTACTCCTGTCAAAGCAGAGCTACTTCCCTGTAAACCATTGTAGCCGTTATTGCGTGACACAAGAGCAAGGATGACGCCATCTCCGTCTGCATCTGTTTCAAGAGCTATGGCTACGGTTGGATCTCCTGCGTCCGCTTTCATACCCACACCTGGGGTAGAAGACGAAGTAATGTAGTCACCAATCGCCATTGAACCATTTTCTGCGTTTACCTTAACCGGGACTTGTCCCATGAAAGCAATAGGCACATAAGCTTGATCCGCCTCGCGTCCATACGGTGCGTTTGCGATAAATCCTGGATCTGTGGAAACAATGCCCATGAGTGTGCTTTCTGTGACTCCACTTGAGCGGACAACAGCATGTGGATTATTAACATCCACTGATACCAATTCTCCGGCTTGCAAGTCTTGTGCGCTATCAAGCATGTATTCAGCAAAGTCAGCGGTAGCTGTGTGTGCAGCATCTGAATAAGTAGCTCCTGCTTCAGAAACTGCGAAGATATCATCTACGGTTCCTGCTGTCTCTGCGATCAAGAAAACCAAGTTAGCAAGATTAGCTTCAGCTATTTCGACGTCATCAATACCTGTTCCAAATAGCATGTTATAAGTCCCTGTCCCATCATCTGTTTCGAAAGCAAAGATTTCACCATTCGTATCAATATCGAGCTTAACTCCGTTCTCCGCTGTTGTATCTGCACCAGTATAAATACCCACAGCATGACCCATGGCAAAATTACCGGGAGCTGCGCCCATGGTAAGGGTCGTGAGACTATCCGAAGGCATAGCTATAGTGCTGTTAAACCATGCTGCATCTGTCACATACAACCCGTAATCCCATGCTGTGCCTGCCTGATAGATAGCGTATTCGGCTCCACCATCAGCGACACCACCTAGGTTCTGTACTTGGATACCATAGACAATATCGTCTATTCCAGCATCAGAAGTATTGGATGTGACTAATACATCTAAGCCTGTATGAGTATCTGCAACATTGTCATCTGCATAGTTGGTAATACTCAATGCAATGTCTAAGCCTTCTGAACCTGCCGTGTCTGAAGCAGCTGTGGTATTGGCAAGGGTCAAAGCGCCTGTGGCAGAGGAAGCGGCTGCTTTGGAAATAGCAGCGCTGTCAGCAGCATCCAGAACAACGTTAAAGTCTCCACCTGAAAGATCTAGGTCACCATCAGTGACAAGGATGTCACCATCAGTCAAGACAAGTGAATCAACTCCGTCTCCACCTCCATTTAAGGTGACTTGACTGTCAGCATCTGTGTCAACCACAAGGTCACCACTGCCATTGGGGGCAATGGTAAGAGCTTCGTTTGTGCCGGTTGAGAGATCAGTTGTCATTGCTGAAAGGATGAGGCCTGTATCCGCATCACCCGTAAGAGTGTGATTGGCGGCTTCACTTACATCAGCAAGGGATAAGATATCGTTTCCAAGGCTATCCTCCAAAACTAAGGTTCCACCGTTATTCATCACAATATAAGGAGTAGCACTATCGAAGCGAATGTCTTGGTCCCAAGTGTCACCAATGCGGAAAGCAATTTCAATACCTTCGGCATCAGCAGAGGCTAGTGTGTCAATATCAATACCAACGAGTTGGTCACTTGTGGCCGCGTGGTTGGCACTGGCGGCATCAATCACGAAAGCGCGATAGACATCGTCTGCGTTTCCTATACCTGCATTAAAGTTAATCTCAAGACCTTCTTCTGGATCCGAATCCACACCTGCGGCATTCGCGGAAGTCTTGGTGATACTGGCATCGGCATCAGCGTCTAGTGTTACGTCTAGGTCGCCACCAGAGAGTGTTAATTCACCATCAGAAACTAGAATGTCACCCAGAGTGAGCACAAGAGCGTCTGTTCCGTCTGCAGATCCAGCAATGGTCGTAAGACCCGTGGTTCCAGTGACATCAAATCCTACTGATTCAATAATTCTGTCCCAGCTTGCACCGATGTTGAGGGCTGTATCTATCGCACCCGCACCGGTTGTTAGAGCGGCAATGTTAATTGCGTTTACTGTATCACCTGCTTCGTTTGAACCCGTAACACCGATATCAAGTACACTTGAAGTATTTGCAACACCGTTTGCACCATCGGCAGCCATTGTAAAGCTCATAGCAAGTGCACCATCTCCATTTCCTCCTACAGCGCCAGATACTGTGCTTGTGATTGTTAAGGTGTCCTCGGTGGCAGCTGCGACTGAAGCAATACTTGCTCCATCTGCTACGTCCAAGATCACATTAAAGTCACCTCCAAAGAGATCAAGATCACCATTGTTTATTGCGATGTCACCAAGTGTAAGACTTAAAGCATCAGTTCCATCTGCAGAACCAGCAATGGTGGTAAGACCGGTTGTGGCGGCAACGGTAAAGGCTGTGCCTAAACCAATGGATGATGTTGTGCTTCCTAAAATTGAAGTGACATCGGTTGCGTTTCCAAGAGTTACTGTGTCGGTCGCACCTGCGTCTACATCAAGATAGGTGCGAGAGTTTGTAGCATTTACTAATTGGAAGACATTATCTGTGGCATCGGTAAGACCAAAGTCTGCATTATCTGAAAGGAAGGTGAGGTTACCTGTGGAGTTACCCATGGCAACATCAGCTCCTGCAGTGGTATCGGCAATGTTCGCAGCACCATCAATGTCTACAGCATCTTCAATCTTCAGTCCAAGATCCCATGCAGTGCCTGCTTGGTAGATGGCGTATTCATTTCCACCATCAGCTGCACCACCTAGGTTCTGCACACGCATACCATAGACAATATCATCTGTGCCTGCGTCTGAAGTATTAGAGGTGATCAAGAGGTCTAAGCCTGTATGAGTGTCTGCGGC
>JGI1356J14229_10002008_pt1 | contig 16376 bp, 12 predicted proteins | sample Subgrocontami58m_FD_14229 | JGI IMG/M metagenome (IMG submission 14229) | reverse complement strand
CGGAGACGCTGTACAACCTGGGCGCCATATATGCCAGGAGCAATATGGATGAACCTGCCGTCTTTGCATGGCAGAAGGCCGTTGAACTGAGACCAGATTTTGCAGAGGCGCATTATGCCTTGGGGTTTTCGTATGCGCAGAAAAAGCAATTTGACAACGCTATCCAGGAATATCTCAAGGTCATTGAAAAGAGGCCGGATGACGCGGTGACTCACAACAACCTTGGCGTGGCGTACTCTGAAAAGGAATTGTTTGACAAGGCTATTGATGAACTAAAAAAGTCCGTCAAAATCAACCCAAACATGGCCATGACCCACAAAAATCTTGAATTTGCATACCGGAAAAAAGGGATGGAAGAAGAGGCAAACAACGAATTGAAGCTTTACGAAGAACTATCGAAAAAGGCAAATTAGAATCAACACAAGAGACCCCAAAAACAACTTACTAATGTAGCGACGGTCCCTTCCCCGATTGGCGCCGAGAACAAGCGTGGCCGGCACGTAGCGGGGGATAAACCACCCGCGCTACAACCTTGCATCTACTAATTTACCTTTTTCATTCTACACTGATTTTTTTTAAAGAAGCTATTTCACCGGGTCATACCCCGAACCTCCAAATGGATTGCACCGCAGCACACGCCATATTCCCAAGCAAATCCCCCGCAGTATACCCTTCTTTTCAACAGCATCAATCATATATTGCGAGCAGGTAGGCTCATAGCGACAGGAGGGGTGCAAGGTCGGAGAAATAACAAATTGATACGCCTTGAGCAGTTTAACGATGATGAACTTCATGGACAAAGGATTCACTAATTTGCATTAATAACTTTTTAAATCCACCCTCAACGTCCGAAAGCTTTAAGTCAGACGAAAAAGGATGCCGCGGAATGGCGATAATGTCAACGTGCGCCTTCAGCAAGTGCTTATTTAACCGGTATGCCTCCCTGAGCAGCCGTTTGGCGCGATTGCGCCGCGGGGAGTTCCCCACCTTTTTACTTACTACAAGCCCAAGCCGGGAGCATGGGAACTCGTTCGGCATCACGTAGAGAACGACCTTGTTATTTTTAAATACCGTACCCGTATCAAAAACCCTTTCAAACTCCTTCTTTCGGGTCAGGCGTTCTGCCTTCGTAAATTGGAAATTCATGTCCATACGCTAGCAGAAATACCATGAGAAGTCAACAACTCCGGGAATGCCGTTAAATAATACCGCGCAGGGTTTTCAATTCTTCCGCCAACGGCAATGGTTTAAAGCCTATTGCAAAAGCCTTTGCGCTGTCAAGCGAGACGTCCGGCGGCCTCGGCGCTGCCGTAACACTGTCTTTCTGATGACATGGATACAGCCTCGCCCTGCAAATACCCAGTTCGTCTCTCAGCAGCTTGCCAAAATGGTATCGCGAAACACGTTCAGCGCCTCCCAGATGCAGGATTCCCCGCGCCTTTTCAAGCGCCAGAAATATGCCGGAAACAGCCGATTTCACCTGCAAGGGAGTCCTGTATTCATCCACAAACAACTGCACTTCCAAACCTTTTTTCATTGATTCTATCATGGGATGAATGAAGCTTTCAGCGGTCGGCCCGGAGACGCCAAACATCAGGGACATGCGGCAAATAGTGACCACCGAATGGTGTTTCAGCATACCCTCTTCGGCCAACACCTTTTGTTCGCCATATCTATTGACCGGACAGACAGGGGCTTCTTCGCGATACGGGGCGTTCAGCCCATTAAAAACAAGATCGGTTGACGTGAAAACGCATGGGATTGCGTAATCGGCGCACAACTTTGCGATATTCATGGAGGCGTCAACATTAACCTTCTTTGTTTCAGATGGATGCGTCTGGCAAAAGTCTGGTCTGGATTTCGCGGCGGTATGGATTACCGCGTCCGGAAGAACTTTCTTGAACAGATTTTTCAGTTCAAAATAATCTGTCAAATCAACGCGAAGGATATTCACGCCTTTTATTTCAACAGCATGAGAAAAAACCGTCCCGGCCACCTCCCATTCCCTCTTTGCAGCCTGGCAGATATTCCACCCCAAAAACCCGCTGGCGCCCATAACAAGCAATTTTTTCATTTCCTTCGTTCCAAACTTCTTCTTACCCCCATTGACAAACTGCTATATCTTTCCCTGATATCACTCCAATCTCGTGCCCACCATTTACCCAAGAACCGCAGTCCATGAGATAATAAACCTTTCCATCTTTTGGTTCTTGTACCAATCTCGGAGAGTGGGTGTGCCCTATTACTGCTACGGCTAAATCCGTTGGGGCGTGAGGATTACTAGAATTACCTTGATTATATTTTTCCATTAAACGAATATAGCTACTTTTATATTCGTGAGTATTAGTACCATCTGTATCCTTAACAGGCGTTAGTTTTCTGTTATACTCACTGAAAAGACCGCTTACCGATGCCCACACATTTCCAAGGATAACATCTATATCTGGCTCCAGATGTTCTATCATTCCCACAATTTTTGTAATTCCCATTCCTATTGCACCTGACCAGCTAGCTTGATTATTTGCGAAATCTGCCTGAAAACCATGTTCATAAATTACCCTTGGTTTTCCAGCAAAACTGGAAAAGTATCTCCATTTACGCTTAAAGGTTGCGCCTTTGTTTTTATACCACTTAACGAGTTCTATATCGTGATTCCCCACAACATAAATTGTTCCTAGTTCATCCAACAGGCCCAGAACATTAGGATACGCCGCTTCTATCAAATTTGTATGACCATCGGCCTGCCATAGATCAAACATGTCACCAAGTTGAATGACTTCCAAATCCACTCCTCCCGATTCCCTTAATTCTAAGAGGAAATCGAGAAGACTTATAAATCTCTCTTCATAATCTAACCTTCGATCAAAAAAATCATCGTTAGGTCCTCTTTCGAGCAGGTGCATATCTGGTATGCAAATGGTAAGCTTACTGGTTATATCGCTATCGGCCTCAAGCCTGAAATTCTTAAAAATCTTTGCTTTATCATTTGCCTTCCTCAAAAATTCATCTAGACTTAGCATTTTACACCTCCTTAATTATTTTTTTTTACATACCTCAATCTTATTTACAACTTCATGAAATCGAACTTTTTCTCCTTCTTTAACTTTTCGCCTTTCAGTATGAAAGAAGATTTTCATATCTTCATATCCTCTTACATTTTTGCTCAAATCTGTACCAGGCTCAGACAAAGGAGTAATGGGGGGGGTACCAAAGGTGTCAGATATTTGATTCCAATCCATTCCCTCTTTATATTCAACACAATCTAAACCTACTTTTACTTGATCCAAAGTCTTTGGTTGCTTCTGTGTGATAATACATGATGTTAGGGTAATTACTATAACAAAGAAAATTGCAAAACGTCTCATCGTCTTCTCCTTTCTCTACCTGAAATGGCAAAAAAACTGGTTTATATTCAAAACAGGTAACACATACCTTTATCTAGTTGAGTCCTGAAAAGCTATTTCTTAAGTCCCCGTCCCCACCTTTTTTGGATAAAACTTAGGTTGTCCGGCAGAGTTTTAAAACCATGAATTTACCCACACAACACCTGAAGAGCAAATATGCTTCGCAACAACGTTTCACGGTTTACTTTATTTTTACTGAGGTTTTGTAGTATCCGTGCCAGCCGGAGTATCATTGTGGTTGTCATTCCTTGGCTTATTTAAATTCTCTACCGCTTTTTCTAATTCCTCTATAGTCATGCCTGTTTCTTCCTCCCACAGTCTTTCTATTTCCTGCTTTACCCTCGTATCAGCTTCAGTAGAGCCTTTGCAAGCGTTTTTATATTGTTTAGCAAGAGCGAATTCCTTAGCTTCTCCTTTCTTTCCAGTAATAGATTTTTTTATTTTAAACATTCTTACCGTTGCTTCAGCGGTAGCTCCCATTTTCTTTATAGCAGCTATATTATCTTGCTCCGACTGGCTTGGATGAATCAATATGTCATCCAGGGTTTCTTGAACATTGGCGTTTATTTGATCAAGCATTGTACGGTCAGCAGGTTTAACAGGCTTTGATACAGTTAAAACTGCATAGGTTTTGTCTTCGAAGTCTTCATCCGCTTTTTTTAATCTTCCCGTAGTTACATCATACGACACACCCTCTGGCTTGAATCCTTCTTTAGATTTTTTATCACTCTTTATATCAAACAACCACCACCTGTTTGTTACTATTCTGGCCTGATCCTCCCTTTTCACTATTACTAAATCGCCTGCTTCAAGCGGTGCAACCAAAGAGGCCTCCCCATAATGCTTCATTTCAGTATCAGACAATGGATAAAGAGTAATTTCCTGGGAAAGTTCAAGGTCGTCCTGATTTGAGTTAATAACAAACTGCATGACAGAAGCTGCCGTTGCTATTGCTGTACCATATTGTGGTTGTGCCGCACCAGCAACAGAAGAAACCACGTTTAGAAGTTCTGAAAGTAATTCATTGTTTTTCTTATCCAATTCAAAAACATAGAATTTTATTGTTATAGGATAGCCCTCGAAGAGAATGGGACCGTATAACAGGTTGCCTGCTACATTTAAATATGAGCTTGGCGGTTGATTTAATCTGTGAAAGGCCACTCTTTTCAGTACTTCCTTCTCGTTAATTTTATCATAGACCTCTGCATAGACTATAACATCGAAATCACAAATTGATTGTACGTACTTCAAATAGAGGGTTTTCAAAGAAATGGCGACAACATCTGAAGGCAATCGTATACTCCGATCTTCACTAGCATCTAACTTGGTGTAAATCCCAACCAGTTCATGTTTTGGAGTTTCCTTCACTTTCAATAAAGAATTCTGACCAGTTATAGTCCATTGCGTACATCCTGTTGCCGTCAAGCATGCACATAATCCTATAAAAATAAGGTGTTTCTTAATCTTCATGGTTTTCACCTTTCTGAAAAAGTAAGACTGTATTTCTGCACAGTTACAAGAAATTTTCTAATAAGGGTATGTTAAGACAGCAAAGCGAACCCATCATCATTTTTATTGGGTGTGCTTTGCTTCACCTTGTTCATCTTTTCCCTCTTTTGGAAGCGGCAATTTGTTTTTGATAAAATCGAATATTCCAAGCGTCCTCCTGATAAAATACCCGAGAATAAAAGATACACCTAAAGTCAAGTATATAGAACCACTAACATCTTCTTCTGTAACACCTGTAATAAGCGTACCTATAAATTTTTTTAACAAAAAAAAGGCAGATACAACCACGATTGGACCTATAAACAGCTCAGTTAAATACCAGTATTTCTCATAATGAAATATTTGTTTTGTATACTTCCCTATTGCTAGTTGTGTACATACCCATACAAGAATTCCAACTACTACCCCGAATTCACCCCAAAACAGAATCTCGATCCATCTCCAGCAACCAAAGACCCAGAAAAACCCATCGTTCTTTGAAACTCCCATAGCATCCTTTTCCAGCTTTTCAACCCCTTCTTTTATTGTCTTTTTTAATTCATCTTTAACTACTGAATTGACGGTGGACGTGCCGAGAATATTATTTATCTCTTTTTCTAACCGTAGTTTATTATCTGCAGAATTTGTACCTGATGTACCATAGATATTATGTATTGTGTTTTTCAGTTTATCTTTAATTGCTAAATTAGCCGTACTACTTCCACAAATTTCATTAAAGGTAAATATGAAGCCATTTAAAATATTAACCCTTTCAAAGAACTCTAAGCTAAGCGCATTATAAGAGTTAATATCCTCAGATTTTTCACTAGATTTAAGTTGGTTTTGAGTAGAATCACTTGCATGGTCTTCCGTTTTAAGTTGATTCTGAAGAAAATTACCAGATTCGGGATTATTTTGAGTAGAACTATCAGATTTGGATTGATTCTGAGTAGCATCATTACATTGAGAAGACATAGCGCCTGAAGAAATTAGTTTTATTTCATTTAAGCGAGTTACGTCTGGATTTGTTAAAGCAGATTTTATTTCACCGAGAGATTTAAAAAAGATTTTTGTATCTTCTTTCCTGTAAGATGGATATTTTACATACGTATGAAGATAGATATATATTCCGCCCATTGCAGAAAGAAGTGTACAACCAATAATTGTTACCCACTTTGCTTCTTTAACACCAATTTCTTCTGTCAAATTTGTCATTTCTTCTCTCCTACCTTAATTTATTCAGTTAACACCGTATGACGCATGAATACCGCATTGTCTGTGTAGAGTAGTTACGTTGAATACTTAGAAATGAGTGATGTGTGGACATCGGTAAAGGAGTATCTGCGCACCAACTGAGAATGTTCTGCATGTTCATAAGCTCTTCCCTGAGCACTTTAACGACTACAATACTATTGTTTTGTGGAGACACACAGGATCGCATCTTCCATTACACACTCCTGGTCTCTTGATTTATTACCCCTTCAAATCACCAAATAGGATGCCGCAATTTGTGGCAAAACAATTTATTGCGATGTTTGATAGTAAAGTTATTGGTATTCATCTGTTAGATTACTCAAAAATGAAGAATACACAATTCTCGTAAGACGAGAATTGTGTGTCATGGCACAAAAATGTGCCAGCAAATGTGCAGCATGGCACATGTATAATGAAGCTGATGGGCTGCGTGCGTATTTCAAAACAAGCAGGTAGTGACAATCCATAAATTACCACAACCATGATTAATCCATTTTTCTTGACTGTCCCCGTATTGCTGATAAAATGGGTAAAATTTTGAATTTTTTATTTTAAATACGTCTACACCCATATTTTCTGAGATATAAAACGATGGATAAATTCGAACAGGAACGCTTTGATAAACTTCAAAAACTGCGCGAGATGGGCATCGAGCCCTATGGCAAGCGGTACGACAATACACAACCGATCAAGTCTGTTTTAGACAGTTTTGCGCCGGAGCAAACGGACACAAAGGCCCGGGCTGCCGGCCGCATCTCAACCATACGTCCGCATGGGAAGACCGTGTTTCTGGATATTAAGGACTGGACGGGAAAGATACAGGTTTATATAAAGCTCGATAAGGTAGGCCCAGAAAAGTTTGAGTCGTCAAAACTCCTGGATTTGGGCGATATTATTGGTGTAGACGGCGTCCTCTTTAAGACCAGGACCGGTGAAATCACGATTTACGCAGACGCTTTCACCATTTTGACAAAATCACTCCTCACCCCACCCGAAAAATGGCATGGGCTTAAGGATGTAGAGCTGAGGCATCGCCAGCGATACGTTGATTTGTTCAGCAATCACGAGGTGATGGACACCTTCCTGAAACGCATCAGGATTTTAAAGCATATCCGGAGATTCCTGGACGACCGCAGTTTTGTTGAAGTGGAGACGCCCATGATGCAGCCCATCCCCGGCGGCGCTGTAGCGCGGCCTTTCATCACCCATCACAATGCGCTCGATATTGATCTCTATTTGAGAATTGCCCCTGAACTCTATCTGAAAAGACTGCTCGTGGGCGGAATGGAGCGGGTGTACGAGATTAACCGCAATTTCAGGAACGAGGGCATTTCAACCCGGCATAACCCCGAATTCACCATGATGGAGTTATACCAGGCCTACAGCGATTATAACGGTATGATGGAACTTACGGAAAGCCTTGCGACATCCCTGGTAAAAGAACTGTACGACGGATATGAGATTCCATTCGGGGAGCGAAAGATTGACATGACCCCGCCCTGGCGTCGCGCCACCTTTTGTGAACTGCTGCAAGAACACGGCGGAGTCAGCTATGAAGATGAGGCTGGTCTCATCAGAAAGTCAAAGGAACTGGGACTTGAGACGTCTGGGGTTGATCGCGACAACATGGCCAACAATATCTTCGAGCAGGTGGTAGAACATGCACTACATAATCCAACCTTTGTGCTAGACTATCCCACATCAATTTGCCCGCTCACAAAAACGTGTGAGGGCGACCCGCGTTTTGCGCAGCGGTTTGAGTTATACATTGCGGCTATGGAGGTGGCTAATTCCTACTCAGAATTAAATGACGCCCCGGAGCAGGAAAAACGATTTCGCGAACAATTGGGCACAGAGGCAGATATCGCCGGCAAAGTTGACGAAGATTTCCTGACCGCATTAAAATACGGGATGCCGCCTGCCGGCGGGCTTGGAATCGGCATAGACAGGCTCATTATGATCCTGACGAACAATGTATCCATCAGGGAAGTCATCCTCTTCCCACTCCTCAAGCCGAAATAATTTTACGCATAATTCATCACAAAGACGCAAAGAAAAAATTTAAGGCGATAATCTCATGTATGTCGCACTATCTCTGGATATTGACCCGGACGCCAATAGCGCAGTTGAAGGACGCCACGACGCCCTGTCTTCCCCCACAGAACAGGGCACGATACGGGTGGATGCCTGCAAAAAAGGGCTACAGAAGATATTCGCGTTATTAGAAAAATATGATATTGCCGCCACCCTCTTCTATGAGGCGCGAACCGCACAGATGCTCCTCGATGACGGAATGGATTTACCAAAACTGTCTGAAAGACATGAAATAGCCTGCCATTCCCTGAAACATGAAGATTTTTTGGGTAAGACATCCGGCATGCCGATGGATGAAAAATCCATCGGGGAATCCATCTCTGAGGCAAAGCATATGCTGGAAAAACTCTTTGGCAGGACGGTAAAAGGATTCCGGGCGCCCTATACACGAATCAATCAAACCGTTGTAAAAGTTTTAGAACAATCAGGATTTCAATACGATTCCTCAGAGACGCTGACCCTCGATACAAACTGGAACGGCATTCCCTACCGCCTCGATACGTTCAATTCGAATCTGTTAGAACTGGCGCTGCCTTCCTTTCCCGACGCAAAAGGCAAAAAAATGACGTCGTACCTGTGGGCAATATTCGAAGGGCGAAGGGATCCGGGCGAATACATTGACGCTGTTTTTCAGGCAAGAAATGCAGTCGGCGGAGGACTTTTTGTTTTTTCTACGCATCCCTGGCATTTGTATGTTGACTGCCTGGGAAGACAGTTTCGTGATGATCAGGTGAGGAGAAATCTGGAAAATTTAGAAGCCATACTTTCCCGGATAAAACAAATGGAGGGAATTCAGATACACCGGCAGGATACATTCCTTGAAGACTATTTTAACAACCTACCACAGTAACATTAGCAGATACATTCCATGTCCGTTACACTATCCGAGCCCAGATCAAGTTCGAAGGGTTGTATCTTGTTTTTCTTCGCATCACAGAGCATTTTTACCTTTGGTCTGGATAGCGAGTAGATATTCAAAAACATCACAACCCCGGTAAAACCCTTGTAGATGCCATTCTTAATTCTCACCTCTGAACCTACGGGATATTTCGGCATTACATTCAGAAAACAATCCACCAATTCCCTGTTAAACTGCGTTCCAGACCCCTCTTTTATAAGCTCATAAACCAAATCAGGCGGCAGTCCCTTGCGGTACGGTCTGTCCGAAATACAGGCGTCATAAAAATCAGCAATTGACGCGATTTCGGCAATGGTAATCATTTTATCGTCCGCTGTATAACCAATACTATCAACATCTATTTTATTATTACCCTTCAATCCGCGAGGATAACCTTTGCCATCCTGCCGCTCATGATGTTGATAAGGAATGTGCTTCGCGGCCTCTCCTATATTGCCAATATCTTTCAGTAACTCATATCCATAGGTTGTATGTTGTTTCACCTGTTCATACTCTTCCGGCGTTAATTTGCCGGGTTTATTGATAATCCTTTCATCCACGAAAATCTTCCCGATGTCATGGAGAAATTCACCAACGGCAATTTGCTTTAATTTTTCTTTGTTGAGGAACAACCTTTTTGCAATGATCAGCGACAACACCGCCGTATCAACAGAATGCTCATAGGTATAGTTGTCGTAACTTTTGATCGAATTCAAGCCGGACAAAACGTCTTCACTCATCAGTTCATCAACAAAGGAATTAATGTCTTCGCACATGCGCTTAAAAGCCGGGTTTGCCTGAAAGGCATTTTTGATTTTTGGCGTATTAATACTTTTTATCACCGATTCGACAGTGTCCGCTTCTATATGCACAATCGCCGACTGAGTTAACTCGTACGTCTTCAGTATGCCCTTTGTCGCCATGATGCGAATTTTATCAGATATCGGATCTTTAATAATAACATCCGCTGTTTCCTCGTCTTCAATGTAAATCCTGATAAATCCTTTGTCTTTTAATCTCTTGATATAACTTTCATTTAATACAACCCCTCTGTTTAATAGCACCTCGTAATTATCGCCGTAAATGGCTTTACCAAGCACCATACCGGGCATTGCATTATATACGTGCATTCTTCTCATAGCTTTTGATAAATCTTACCCATTAACAAAAATGTACAAAATCTAAACATACAGCATCCAGTCCAAAATCCTGGCGCTGGAATTAATTAAAGAGTTACTGACAAGGATGACTACTTAAGTATGAGTAGTGCAAGATGATGGGAAATCACTGCATCAATCATTGCGTGTGCTCTTTACATAAAGTGAGTCGCACTCGATACTATTGTGGTAGGTATTTCGCAAATTAGATGCCTGAATAAATCTGATTAGAAATGCAGTTCCATACCTTCGTGTGCGGCAAAACATTCCATGGCATGGGGAGAGCCATTTGTGTTTTCTTTGCAATTTGCCACAAAGATGTCCATCTGTTCATCAAAATGATCCGGGTCGTGGTGAAAAAGCGCTAGCCTGTTTACCCCGCCTTCCTTCGCCAGACACAACACCTCACTCAGGGGAGAATGCCCCCAGCCAACTTTTGTTTTGTATTCCTCATCGGTATATTGGGCGTCATGGATAAGCAAATCTGCCCCATCAATTATTTTCAAAATACTTTCCCTCGTATCCGGATCATATTTCAATTTGAAGTTTTTTGTTGCCCACGCGGGCGCCAATTCATTATCAGTAAAATAACATATTTTTATCTTTCCAAAAGTTACCACGTATCCCATAGCCTGGCCAGGATGATTAATATATACGGTGTCAACCTTTATCCCATTAATAAGGTTGCTTCCCTCCGAAAGTATCTGAAACCGCATGCGAGCAGACAAGGACTGTAATTTGACGGGAAAATATATACTTTCCATTTGATTGGAGATAATGCTGTCTAGTCTTGCCTCTTGCAAGTCCATCCCAAGGATAACGATCTCGTTTCCCTCGATATACGAGGGCTTGAAAAATGGCAGACCCTGAATATGGTCCCAGTGAAAGTGGCTGAGAAATATATGTGTTTTCAGCCTTTCTTCCCCCCTGCTTAAGACATTGCCCAGTTCCCTGATGCCGGTCCCCGCATCAAAAATAAACAACTGGTTGTTTGGCAGCCGAACTTCCACACAGGGAGTATTTCCGCCATATTTTATATACTTTGCTCCGGGCGTGGGAATAGAACCCCTTACACCCCAGAATTTAACTTTTATTCCGACTTTCAATATCGCGCCACCCTTCCCATGACAACTGCAACTAACCGTAATTCAAAATGCAATCGGCCTGACGAGAGGTTTATCATTATTTTCCATCGTTATCATCCGCGAGGATGTGTTTCACGCCAACCTCGTACTGCCCCATAAATTCATTTACGCGAACCACTTCAACAAATATTTTTTTATAGATTCTGTCATAGTCCGGAGAAATAACCAAAACACTCCCCTCCTCGAGTTTTTTGTTTGTTTTCAAGCGTAACCCGCTTCTGGAGATGTCTACTACTGTGCCTTGAAATGCGGCTTCTCCTTCTTTGTCCGCCCGTTCCATTTTACAGGGAAAGATTTCATAAAAACGCTCTTGTTCCCGCCGTTCCATAAGTCCGCCAGCTTCAAGCTCCGCCTTGGTCTGAGACTTTGCGCCACCCTGCTTAACCTTCAGAATAAGATTATCAATACAACTTCGCGCCTCACGAAGTTCGTCCAGTGATAACTCCCCTAATATTTTTAAAACCTTTTCTCTCGAAGACATATTCTGCCCGTATCGTTTCTCGTAGCCGGATAAAACGCCACCGTGTTTTTTGTAATTATTACACATTAAATTTAAAAAGACAACCTCTTTTTATCACNTATACANGCAATACCCTTCTTTTNGCCCNTGCTATATTTTTGTAAAAATTACAATACTCATTGTAAAAATTACATGGTTTTGTATTTGACAATGAGTTTATAATGTATTGGCAAATATTTCACTTAGTTCTAAACATCACAAATTTAGTGTACTTACATCACATACTTACTACTAGATTTATTTGGTATTTCCATTGCTAATGTTTACTAGCTTAGGGAATATGATCATTTATTTACCGAATTAAAATTTCGTTCTACACGAGATTGCAATACGTCACGAAATGACATACTTTCTGCATGCTCGGGAAGGACTATGAAACAGAAAACGGTACTCATAACGGGCGCAACGGGGTTCCTGGGAGGTTACATCGCCAGGGAACTCCAGGATGTGGGGTTTCGTTTAAAACTCCTTATCAAAAAGCCGGCGGTAGACGTACAAAAAACATTTTCTGAAATTTTTCCCGCAGGCTGCATTGATAAAAATGAACTAAAGGCGCTGAAAAGCCGTGTTGAAATAATACCGGGAGATATCTCCGAGGCTTATTTAGGATTAAGGGCGAAAGAGTATTTTAAGCTGGCAGATGTGGTGGATGAGGTATTTCACTGCGCCGCTACAGCAAATTTCAGAAAGGGAGAAAATGACACCCTTTTCAGACTAAACGTATCGGGAACGGCGCTCATCAGCCTGTTCTGTACAACAAAAAAACCAAAGAGGCTTCACTACCTCAGTACGGCTTATGTCTCGGGAAAGAGACGCGGCGCTGTTCTGGAAGAAGAGCTGGAGAAGGAACAGACGTTCAATAATGATTACGAACGGTCAAAATACGAGGCAGAGCGGTACCTTGCCATATTTACCAACCAGTACCGGCTCCCCTGCACTATTTACCGTCCCGGCATAATCACCGGAGACACGATTACGGGATATACAAAACATTGCGATAACATTTATCTGTTTTTCAGAGAGTTAGACCGTCTGAAGACGCAAGGAACGCTGAACCGCAATCCCTTCGCCTCCCCCCTGAGAATTCCGGGAGACAAATACAGCACCGTAAATTTGACGCCCGTAGACTATGTGGCGCGTGCGGTAACGGCTATCGCGATGCAGAAAGAAAGCATTAACAAGACATTCCACATTGTCAATCCGTCACCGCCCACCCTGGGGGAGCTTGCAGTATGGGTCACAGCGGCAACTGATAACAATCGTATAAAACTAGCGTCATCGCATGAATTCAAGACGCAGCCGCAGAGTCTGGAGGAACGGCAATTGTTGCGGAGGACAGCGGTATACCAGCCATATATGTTTGGAGAGGCGTGTTTCGATACAACGAACACAAGGCGACTGCTGAGCGGTACGGGTATTGAGTGTCCAATAATTACGGACGATCTGATCCACCGGTTTAACAATTATGCGCTTCGGTCGCACGGGTGCAGAAAAGCGCAAAAAGACACCGGCAAATTTGAGAATTTTCGTGAAACTTCAGAGTTCATAATTCATTAAGCACATGTTCAACTTTACCGACAATAAAAAACTTGATAAGCTTTATCAGGAACAAGACTGGAATGGCGTTATCGAAATCGCCGAACGTTATCTTAAGGACGACCAGCCCGATATAAAGATACTCAACGACCTTGCCGTTGCTTATAAGAAAACGGGCCAGGACGATGCTGCATTTCTCGTCTGTCAGAAAATTTACGGAAACTATCCCGCATCCGACATTTTAAAGGAAAGCATCAACGTCGGGATACGATATATGAGATACCACCTCGTTATGGGGGAGCTCTTGTATTTAAAGAGGGAATATGACGAGTCGCTGCACATCCTCTCCCAGCTAAAACTTATTGGAAGCCATTTCTCCGACAAATTCTACCTCCTCGCCAAAATCTACATTAAAAAGGGACTCCTCGATAAGGCGCTGGATGAATATAAAAATCTGTTCCATCTGTGTCCACACCGTTACGGGACGGCGCTAAAAGGGTTTATTGAAATTATCGAATTGTACCCGCTGAATGAATCTGCTTACAAGGCTCTGTACGATGTGTACAAGAAAAAAGGCATCCTCGCCAAGGCCATCGCCGAGTATGAAGCGACGTCGCGATGTGACGTCGGCGCCATCCCGAAATACATCCTCGGCCATCTCTATTTTTATGACGGGCAGGTCAAAGACAGTATTGCCATATTTAACAAATTTCTTACCCTACCCCCGGGCGATACGAACATCCAATTCTTCCTCGCCTACATTTATGTTGAAAGCAACGAGGTGGAACGAGCGGTAGGTCTTTTCCAGGACTTAGCGAAAAAGGACTCCTCGATACTTACGTCCGTTATCCCCCTCCTCGATAAACTCCTCATGCGCAAGCTCGACGAAAAGAAGACCGAGTGCGTCCTGAACGCCCTGAGCGAATTTTGCACAAAAGTAAAAACCTCGGATATCCCGTTAGCAGAAAATATCCTGGCAAAAATCATAAAATTAAAACCAAACGACAGCGCCTACAAAAACACATGGGAAACCTTCCTTGCCCATGCCGCAGAACAGTATACCCAGGAAGGCAAGCCCGATATGGCGCACAAAAAACTGCAACAGCTAATCCAGCTAAGGCCTGATAATCCTGACTACGCGAGGCGTTACAAAGACGTAAATAAGATAGTTATCGAACCAAAGATCAAAAAGCTTGAGGACGCGCTTTCAAAGAACAATCTTCCAGAAGAAGAGGCGAACAGGATTCGCTACGAACTAGCGACGCTTTATGAAGAAAAGGACGATAACAGGGCAATGTATCTGCTGCAAATGGTCGAACGGTTTCCATCCGAATATCAGCTTGACGCCCGGTTCAGGCTGTGCATGTCGTTCTTAAAAAAGGGCGCGCTGGATGTTGATGAAGGATATTTCAACAAAATAATCGAATCCGGCATACCGATGGATACGAAAGTAGACTCCTTATATCAGGTAGGCGTTGCATGCGAGGAACGCGGGCTTCTGGACAAGGCGCTTGCCATTTACAAAAAAATAATCTCCTTTCATATTGATTACAAAGACCTCCCGAAGCGGATCGAAATCATTACAAAAAAGCTTGAAATGGAAACGGCAATGGCTGCGTCCCACCTTGCGCTGGAAGAGCGGTATGAAGACATACAGCTTATCGGGCAGGGAAGTATCGGCGCGGTCTACAGAGCAGTGGATAAAATCCTGAGAAGGAAGGTGGCCTTAAAGATTATCAAGGACGCTTACAGAAATAACAAAGACGCCGTCGAACGCTTCATCCGGGAAACCCAGTCAGTCAGCACATTCAAGCATCCAGGCTTCATCGCCATATATGATATTAACATAAACAAACAATTCTACATTGTCATGGATTACATCGAGGGGGAAGACCTTCAGCGCCTTATGAAAAAAGGGGTATTGCCTTTAAAAGATACCGTTCAAATTGCAATCAATATATGCGACGCCCTGAGCTGCGCCCACCAAAACGGGGTTGTTCACCGCGACATCAAACCGGGCAATATCATCGTCATGAAAGACCTGCGAATAAAATAGCCGATTTTGGACTTGTCCAACTGATGACGCCTTCAGTATGGCGCAACCGGGTCAGCCTTTAAGCGCACCGGTGTATATGTCTCCGGAACAAATCAGAGGGGAACCGGTAGATTACCACAGTGATATTTACTCCTTTGGCATTATCCTTTACGAAATGCTCACGGGGAAACCCCCGTTTCATGAAGGCGACATTGCCCACAGGCACATTAACGAAGAACCCGTATCCACTGCGTCGTTCAATTCAAAAATTCCCCGATGGCTTGATAATATTGCCCTAAAATGCATCAAGAAAAAACCTGAAGATCGTTACCAGCAAACCGACCACCTCGTCAAGGAGCTAAAGTCCTATTCGAAATTCATCCTGGACGCCTGACAACAAGTATCATCCCTATTCCTTACTGCGGACGCCCCTCCACTCATGTCGTCCTGTGATGTGATTAAGAGCGGAAGAAACCGTCATCGCCAGATAAAGGGCGCCGGCAAAGGGCAGCGTAAACGCACGAACCATACCAAGCCTGAAGAAACGAATCATCGGCACGTACGTGCCCGCCATGAGCAGGATTGCAGCAGATGAGATTATTGGTGCAACAGGAAAAGCAGTCTGACCGGAGAGTGCACAAATACCGGCAAGAGGCGCCAGGAAGAGAATTGACATTCCAACCACCACGCCGGCGAGAAGCAGCCAGGAACAACGCAACTGGGTAAACGCACTGCGCGCAACCATCTTCCACACGTCTGACAACAGACGATAGGAACGAATACTTACCGCAGACCGTGTCAATGACAGGGAAATCGGCAGTCCCGCTTGCTTGACACGTCTTGCG
>JGI1356J14229_10001997_pt1 | contig 16416 bp, 14 predicted proteins | sample Subgrocontami58m_FD_14229 | JGI IMG/M metagenome (IMG submission 14229) | reverse complement strand
CTCGAGGGCTTCAGCGGCCGGTAAAGCGTGGCGGGCGCTTCTCCACGAAGGCGTCGATGGCTTCCTTGTGGTCGTGGGTGGCGAAGCACTGCTTCTCCAACGCCAGGGAAGTGTCCAGCATCAGGTTGGCGGCATCCCGGAGCACCTTGTTCACGGCGGCCTTGGTGCCGCGGATGGCACGTTGCGGGCCCTCCGCCAGCCGCGTGGCGATGGCCATGGCCTTGTCCATCAATTCCCCTGCCGGTGTCACATGATTGACGAGGCCGAGCCGATACGCTTCGGCGGCGCTCAGGAGTTCTCCCGTCATCAAATATTCCTTGGCCCGGGCCGCCCCCACCAGCCAAGGCCAGATCACGGCCCCGCCGTCTCCCGCCACGACTCCGGCATGCACATGGGTGTCGCCGATCCGGGCGTTATCGGCGGCGATCACGATGTCGCAAAACAACGCCAGGGTCGCCCCCAGGCCGGTGGCGGGTCCGTTTACCGCGGCGATGATGGGCTGCTCAACTTCCAGCAGGTCGAGGATGATCTTGCGAGCCTCGCGGAACAGGGCATCCAGCTCTTCCGGGGTGATGTTGCTCATCCACTTCAGGTCGCCGCCGGCGCAGAATCCCCGGCCGCGGCCGGTGAGGATGATCGCGTGAGCTTCCGGGTCGCGAGCCACGTCGGCGAATACCCGGGAGAGTTCCCGGTGCAACACGGCATCGGTGGCGTTGAGGGCTTCCGGGCGGTTGAGGGTCACGACGAGAACCTTGCCGGCACGCTCGAAGGAAATGTTTCGATAACCGCTGTAGTCCATGGCAGCCTCCTCCAATTTGGTGTGTGAAGCGCGAAGCCCGAGAGGCGGGGCGATTGGGGCGCCGCCGCAGCGTCTCTGGAGTGTAAATGGGCGCGGCAAGTCGCGCAAGGTCGTAAGCGGGCGGCACGGGTGCTGGCTTCCCGCCCATTTGAGCGACGTTCGGCATGGGCTGCCCGGTTCTCGGACAGCCGACTACGCCTCGGCAATGACGCGATTGCGCAGGATGCCGATGCCGGAAATTTCGATCTCGACCGTATCTCCGGGCTTCATCGGACCCACGCCAAAGGGTGTGCCGGTCATGATCACATCGCCCGGACGCAAGGTGATTGCTGCGCTCAGATAGGAAATCAACTTGGCGACCGAAAAGCGCATATCACTGGTGTTCGTCTGCTGCTTGATCTCGCCATTGATTCGCGTCTCCAGATCGAGATTGTCGGGATCAAGATCAGTGGCAATGCATGGGCCCAGCGGACAAAAGGTATCGAAGCCTTTGCCGAGCAGCAGAGTTCCTTGCTTCATCTCGGCAAATTGAATTACCCGCTCGCTGACATCGTTGCTGATGGTGTAACCCAACACGCAAGAGAGCGCATCTTGTTCCGACAGATGCCGCGCCTTCTTGCCGATGACGACGGCCAACTCGCCTTCATAATGAACGTTCTGCCCTTGTCGCGGATAGACAATCGAATCGCCGGGTCCGACGACGGCACTGGGCGGCTTCATGAAAAACATCGGGGTTTCCGGCAGCGGCAGGTTGACTTCGCGCGCGTGCTGCACATAGTTGAGGCCGGCGGCGAAGATGCTTCCCGGCGCAATTGGCGCGAGCAAGCGAACTTGCTCGATGTGCGTGGCGGCGCCGGCCCGTGCTAAGCTCTCGAATGGCGAGCTGGCGAGCGGCAAAAGGCGGCCGTCTTCTTCCATCAATCCGTAGCGGATGTTGCCGTCGTCGTAACGGACAATGCGCATGCTTCACTCCTCAAAGGTCTGGCAGTTTTCAGGCGGTTGTTCTCATACCGGCCGTACGGCGATGGTCGCACAGAGCTTGGCGCAAGCGTCGAGGGCCGAGGTTGGCACGCCGAGCACGCGTGCGCGCCTTGCCGCGTAGCCGACCGTTTCCTCATACTCGGTCGGGCGATTGCGTTCAAGGTCCTGCAGCGCCGAGACCTTATGGCGCGGCGCATGGCGCGCCATCTGCGCGCCGAAGACGCGTACCCACTGGCTGATCTCGGCCAGCGGCCGCGCAAGCAGCTTGCTCATCGGAAAGAATTTATTGTCAACGAGGTCGCCGATTCCCTCGGCTGCCGCAAGCAGCGCCATTTCGCGCAGCAGCGCCGCCATCATTGCCGCACCTTCGGGATGAGACAGGAAGCGATGCGTTTCCTGCCGGGTGATGACGGCAAGACAGAACATCGCGACAAAGACAGCGTACTTCGACCATTCGACGGGCACGATATTGTCGACCGCTTTGCTGCGCAGACCAGCGTCGTCGAGAAAGTGCGCAATCGTGGAAGCCCGCTCCGATAGCATGGGGGCGCGTTCGCCTAAGAGCAATTGCTCGTTCAGCGTAAAGAGGATAGTTCCGTCGGCTTGCATTTCAGCGGCGGTGAAGGCGGCGGCGCCGAGCACCTGGCCGGCGCCGAAAGTGGCGGCAAGCTCGCTGTTCTTGTAGACGCCGTTCTGCAGCGAAAAGGCGACGACGGGCTTGGACAACTTGAGCTGCGGCAGTACTCCGGCGCTTTGCTGGGTTTTGAGCGCCACGATGGCAAGATCGGCGCTCGCGACCTCCTGCGGATCGCAAGTGACGGAAACGCGTTCGGTCAAGTTGCTCAACCCGACAACGCGGACGCCCTCTCGCTCGATCTGCGCGGCACGTGCCGGACGCGCAATCAGCGTGACGTCGGCCCCGGCGCGCTTTAAATACGCGGCAAACAAGGAGCCCAGTGCGCCGGCGCCCAAGATTGCGATCTTCATAGCGGTCCTCTTGCTTCGCTCACGGACCGAAGTTGCGGCAATGCCCTGTGGGCAGCGGCTGCATGCCGACGGCAAACCGTTGCGAAACGTGTCTCAATGTTCTCGGCGAGAACTTGGCAAGCCAGGCGTGTATCTTCTGCAAGTCTTCCGGCGTCAGTTTGCCGGCTGCGTCTGGCATAGAAATAATGGCGTAAATTGGTCCGGTTAGAATAACACGTGGCTTTGCAACCTGTTACAAATCAAACTGAGACACCACCAACCGGCCATGCTGCTTGACGCCGTCCGCTATTATCGCGACAATCGCATTTGCACGATCGGCGACGGCGCGAGCTAAATCCAACTGCTGCTGATCGCCCGCGCGCTCGGACTCCACGTTCAATTCGGCTAGGGGTATCATCGCCATGAAGCAGGCCACTTCCTTTTCGTTCAATTCAGGACCGTAGGCAATTCAGGGAGAGAGAGATCGGCAAGGTGCCGCGCGCACCCCGTCGGCAAAGGATGAGAGCGTTGTGGAAAGGCAGCATCATGGAGAACAGCATCGACATCGCCAAGAAGATCGACCTCGAGTACCAGTTGCGCGATAACTTGACGAGGATTTCCGGGCAGGTCTTTGTCACCGGCACCCAGGCATTGGCCCGAATGCTGGTCTTGCAGCAACTCCTCGACAGACGAAACGGCTTGCATACGGCAGGATTCGTTAGCGGTTATCGCGGCTCGCCGTTGGCCGCGGTCGACCTGGAAATGTGGAAGGCGCAGGCGGAACTTAAGGCGCATCAAATCACTTTTACTCCCGCCGTTAACGAAGATCTCGCGGCGACGATGATCCGGGGTACGCAACAAGCCGGTGTCGACCCAGAGCGCAAGGTCGACGGCGTCTACGCCATGTGGTACGGCAAGGGGCCGGGAATCGATCGCTCCGGCGATGCGATGCATCACGGCAATGCCGCCGGTGCCTCTTTACACGGCGGCGTCCTGCTCGTCCTGGGCGATGACCATGCCGCCACCTCTTCCACCATTCCCAATGCCAGCGAGCTCACGCTGATGGGTTGGAGCATTCCGGTAGTCAATCCCGGCTCCGTCGAAGAATACGAGGAGTTCGGTTTGTGGGGTTGGGCGGCATCGCGCTATTCGAGCGCGTGGATGGGTTTCAAGGCCATTTCCGAAACGGTAGAAAGCGGCCGGGCCGTTCGGGCGAAGGGCTTGCCCAACTTCGTGACGCCCGTCGATTTCGCCTTTCCGGCCGGTTGGGTGGGTTACCGAGCGGACGATTTCATGACGCTGGCGGTCGAGCAAAGACTCGGCATCAAGCTCGATGCGGTGCTTGCGTTTGCGCGTGCCAACCCGATCGACAAGCTGATCGTCAAAGCAAGCGAGGCCAAGATCGGCATCGTGACAGTCGGCAAGGCGCACTACGATGTCATGGAAACATTGCGGCGCTTCGGTCTCGGCGCGCGCGAATTGGAAGAAAAAGGCATTCGCATCTACAAGCCAGGCCTCACCTATCCGCTCGAAAAGATGCGGCTGCGCGCGTTCGCCAAAGGCCTGCGCGAAATTTTGGTGGTCGAAGAAAAGGCCGGCGTCGTCGAAAGTCAGATCAAGGACATTCTCTACAACGACGCGAACCGGCCAAGGGTTCTCGGCAAAGTCGATGAGACGGGCGCGCCGCTCATCACTTGGCTTGGCCAGTTGCGTCCGTCGATGCTGGCGCCGGCCATTGCGAAATGGTTGCATCTTGTCGCCGGCATCGATTTCCGCGACCAGATTGCTTTATTCCAAAGGCGCGAAACGCTGCATAACGAGGCCGATGCCACCAAGCGCATGCCCTATTACTGCTCGGGCTGCCCGCACAATACGTCGACCAAAGTTCCCGAGGGCAGTCGAGCTTTGGCCGGCATCGGCTGCCACACCATGGCGATGTGGATGAATCGCTCCACCACGGGACTCATCCATATGGGTGCCGAAGGCGCGGATTGGGCCGGCATGGCGCCTTTTTCCAAGACCAAGCATCTGTTCCAGAACTTGGGCGATGGGACGTATTTCCATTCCGGCTATCTCGCCGTCCGGCAAGCGATCGCCGCGCACGCGAACATCACCTACAAGATTCTGTTCAACGATGCGGTGGCAATGACCGGTGGCCAACCGATCGATGGCCCGATCTCCGTCCCCGCGATCGCGAAACAGATGCTCGCCGAAGGCGTGCGTAAAGTGGTGGTCGTCAGCGACGAGCCGGAGAAATATCACGGCGTCGATCTTGGCGCCGACGTCGTCGCCCAGCACCGCCGCGAACTGGATGCGATCCAAAGAGAACTGCGCGAAATCCCCGGCGTGACCATCCTCATTTACGATCAGACATGTGCCGCCGAAAAGCGTCGCCGCCGTAAGCGCAACACCGCCGAAAAAATCGAATTTCCCGATCCGCCCAAACGCCTGTTCATCAATAGCGCCGTCTGCGAAGGCTGCGGCGATTGCGGCGTGCAATCCAACTGCCTGTCGATCACACCGCTGGAGACCGAATTCGGCCGTAAGCGTGCCATCGATCAATCGTCTTGCAACAAGGACTATTCGTGCGGCGAAGGTTTTTGTCCGAGCTTCGTTTCCGTTTTGGGCGGCAGCTTGCGCAAAGGAACGGCAGCCGCGTTAAGCGAGGACGAGGTTCGCGCCAAGCTCGCAACGATTGCCGAGCCGCCGGCGACCTCACTTGCTACACCGTATAACTTGATGGTTTGCGGCATCGGCGGCACGGGGGTCATCACGGTCGGCGCCATCATCGCCATGGCCGCGCACCTCGAAGGCAAAGCGAGCACGGTGCTCGATTTCACTGCGTTGGCGCAAAAAGGTGGCGCGGTTCTCTGCCATATTCGCCTGGCCGACAGCGCCGACCAAATCAATCAAGTGCGCATTGATTGGCAGGAATCCCAAGCGGTCGTCGCTTGCGACATGGTCGTTGGCGTCTTGCCCGATTCTTTGGGAACCATCAAGAAGGGTGTGACGAACGTCGTGGCCAATGGCGATGTCGCGCCCGTGGCTGAATTCATCCACAATCCGGATTTCGATCCGCATCAGCAAGCGCTGCTTGCCCAAATCCGCGATGCCGCCGGCGACGATCGCGTGCGACTGGTCAATGCCCATGAATTGGCGAAGAAACTGTTCGGCGACTCGATCGGCGCCAATTTGCTCACGGTCGGTTACGCTTGGCAAATGGGCTGGATCCCGGTCGGATTGGCGGCCATTGAGCGCGCCATTGAATTAAACGGCGTCGCGGTGGCAGCGAGCAAGGCTGCCTTTGCCTACGGCAGGTTGGCGGCAGCAGATCCGGCCTGGCTCGAAAAGATCGTTCCCGCGAGCGCGAGCCGCGGCGAAGCCAGTACGCCACCGTCTTTGCAACAACTGGTCACGCGCCGATTCGACTTTTTGACGCGCTATCAAAATTTGGATTACGCCAACGCCTACAAATCCTTCGTGAGCGAAGTCGAAGAAAAAGAGCGCGCGCTTCTTCCGGCAGCGACACGCTATCCTTTCACGGAGGCCGTCGCAAAATATTTGTTCAAATTGATGGCCTACAAAGACGAATACGAGGTCGCCCGTCTCTACGTTGACCCGGAATTCCGAAAGCAGCTTGCGGCGCAATTCGAAGGCGATTACAGGCTCAATTTTCAGTTGGCGCCGCCGCTCATTGCGAAGAAAAATCCCAAGACGGGAATTGCGCAAAAAATCACCTTTGGTCCGCAGACTATATTTCTTTTCAAAATCCTGGCAAGCCTGCGGGGGCTGCGCGGTACGCGCTTTGACATCTTTCGCTTAACCCCGGAGCGCAAGCTCGAACGCAAGCTGATCGTAGAATACAAGAACACCATCCAGCAACTCTTGGCCACGATGAGTGCTGCCAACCACAAGCTGGCGATCGAAATCGCCAGCCTGCCGGAAAGCATTCGCGGTTTTGGCCGCATCAAGGAAAACAACGTCAAGATCGCGAACCAGAAGGAACAAGAACTCTGGCCGCTCTACGACAAGCGGCCGCTTAACGAAACGAAACTCAGCAGTGCGATCGCCTCGCGAAGCTTGTGAGAATGCCAGGCGGCCGGCGATGACGGAAACCGCGCTTTGGGTCGCGCGGCTTGCGATCAGCAATCCATGCGACGGTTCGACCCGCCGCGCTCATGGCGGGTGTTCGCCCGTCTCTCATGTCGCTAACCAAAGGAGGAAGATATGCAAAGAAGAAGTTTCTTGAGAAAGGCTGGCATCGGACTCGCCGGCGCGGGCGCCGCCGCGCTCTCCCCTGCTGCACTCGCGCAAGCGCCGGAAGTCAAGTGGCGTGTGGCGACGACTTGGACGAAGGGACTAGAGAGCATCTGGACCCCGTTCGATAACATGTTGAAACGCATTTCGGAGGCAACCGGCGGCAAGTTTCAACTCCAGATGTTCGCCGCCGGCGAAATCGTGCCAGCGCCAGGCGTCATCGATGCGGTCAAGGACGGCACCGTCCAGGCCGGTTATGCGGCGGGCTACTTTTATGTCGGCAAAGATCCGACCTTCGCGTTCGATACTGCCCTCCCTTTTGGGATGAACACACGCCAACAAACCGCCTGGATGTACGAAGGCGGCGGCATGCAGTTGCTGCGGGACTTCTTCAAGGAATACAACATCTACAACATTCCCTGCGGCAACACCACCTGCCAAATGGGCGGTTGGTACCGCAAAGAGATCAAAACCGTCGCCGATCTCAAGGGCTTGAAGATGCGCATTCCCGGACTCGCCGGCCAGGTCCTGCAGCGGCTCGGCGTTGTGCCGTCGATGATTCCGCCGCCCGACGTCTACACGGCGCTCGAAAAGGGAACCATCGATGCCACCGAATTGGCGACCCCGGCCATTGATGAGAGCGCCAACCTCAATCGGGTCGCCAAGTATTACTACTACCCTTCGTGGTGGGAGGGCTCTGCGCAGGTTAGCCTCTATGTGAATATGCAGCAGTGGAACGCCTTGCCAAAGGCTTATCAGTATCTTCTCGAATTCGCTTGCGCCGAGTGCAACATCGCATTCCAAACCGGCCAGGACGCGAAGAACCCGCCGGCCATGAAGCGCTTGGTTGCCGCTGGCACGCAACTGCGGCCGCTCTCCAACGGAATCATGACCGCTTGCTACAAGGTCGCGCATGAACTCTACGACGAGATCGCGGCGAAGAACCCGAAGTTCAAGAAGGTCTACGAGCCTTGGAAGAAATTCCGCGATGAAGAGGTCGAATGGTTTAGCTTGGCCGAAGCGCATTTCGACAACTTCATGATCGCGATGGCGCGCAACGAACAAAGAGCGGCGGCGAAGAAGAAGGGCACGTAATCCGGCACGGCTAGCCGCCGCGGCAATCAAGACGGTAATGCCGGAATCATGGTCGCGGCGGCGATGCTCCCTTCTCGGCAAGGAGAAGCAATATGGCGGATAACCGCAGAAGCAGGCACGTCACTGCCGGGATCGAACGCTCACCGACACGCGCCATGCTGCGTGCCGTTGGGTTCAAGGACGGCGACTTCGATAAGCCGATCGTCGGTGTGGCCAACGCTCACTCGAACATGAACCCGTGCAACGCTGGCATCCAGCCGCTGGTGGATCGCGCCATGGCAGCGTTGGAGAACGCCGGCGCCAAGGCGCAGGTCTTCGGTATCCCGACGGTCACGGACGGCGTTGGCATCGGCACCGAGGCGATGAAATACAGCCTCGTTTCGCGCGAGGTCATCGCCGACTGCATTGAAACAGCCGTCAATGGCCAGGCCATGGATGGCGTTCTCGTTTGCGGCGGCTGCGACAAGAACATGCCGGCAGCGATGATGGCGATTGCACGCATGAACGTGCCAGGAATCTTCGTCTATGCCGGGACGATCAAACCGGGAAAGTGGAAAGGAGAGGACCTCACCATCGTCAGCGTCTTCGAGGCCGTCGGCGCTTTTTCGGCCGGCAAGATGAGCGCGGAAGATTTCATCGGCATTGAAAAGAATGCCTGCCCCACCGTCGGTGCTTGCGGCGGCATGTATACCGCCAACACCATGTCCTCTTCGTTCGAGGCGCTCGGCATGAGTCTGCTCGGTTCTTCGCAGCTTGCCTCCCCCGACGAAGAGAAAGCCCGATCGGCCGCCGATTCGGCGGTGGTACTCGTCAATGCCATCCACAAACAAATCCTGCCGCGCCAAATCATCACGCGCAAATCCATCGAGAATGCGGTAAGCCTCATTATGGCGACCGGCGGGTCGACCAATGCCGTGCTGCATTACCTGGCGATCGCCGCGGCGGCGGGTGTGAAATGGACGATCGACGACTTCGAGCGGGTGCGCCGCAAAGTGCCGGTGCTCTGTGATCTAAAGCCATCGGGCCGCTATGTGGCGGTCGACTTCAACCGCGCCGGCGGCGCGCCGCAGGTACTCAAAATGCTGCTCGTCCACAATCGTCTGCATGGCGAGTGCCTGACGATCACTGGTCGCACGCTGGCCGAGGAACTGGCTGCCATTCCCGAGCAACCGCGCGCCGATCAGGACGTCATTCGGCCCTGGGACAAGCCACTCTATCGGCAAGGCCATCTCGTCATTTTGAGGGGCAATCTCGCTCCCGAAGGTTGTGTCGCCAAGGTCACGGGACTGAAGAAGACCTCGATCACCGGCCCGGCGCGCGTCTTCGACTCCGAGCGCAAGTGCATGGATGCAATCATGGCCAAGCGCATCAATCCGGGCGACGTCGTCGTCATTCGTTACGAAGGACCCAAAGGCGGTCCCGGCATGCAAGAAATGCTGCCGCCGACTTCGGCGCTCGTCGGGCAAGGCCTCGGCGAATTGGTGGGCCTGATTACCGACGGCCGTTTTTCCGGCGGCACCTGGGGTTTGGTGGTCGGCCACGTCGCACCCGAAGCCTATGTGGGTGGGCCGATCGCACTCGTAAAAGAGGCGGATTCGATCACCATCGATGCGAAGGCGAACCTGATTCAGCTTAACGTCACGAAAAAAGAACTGGCAGCGCGACGCAAGAAATGGCAGCCGCCCAAGCCGCGTTACGCTCGCGGCCTGCTCGGCAAATATGCGAAGCTCGTCTCGAGCGCGAGCTTAGGCGCAATCACCGACGCGGATTTATAGCGAGCGCTGAGCCTTCTTGTTGCCCGAGCGCAAGCGCTCAGTCGCAATCGAGCAGCGAGACGTTGCGCACGGCGCCTTCATCGGCCGAGGTGGCAAGCAGTGCGTAGGCTTTGAGCGCCCGCGACACGTTGCGCTCGCGCTTCTCCGCCCGCCAAGCCTTCTTGCCGCGTGCCAGTTCGGCGGCGTGGCGCGCCGCAATTTCTTCTTCCGTAACTTGCAAGCGGATCGAGCGTTGCGGGATATCGATCTCGATCACATCGCCGTCGCGCACCAGGCCGATCAAACCACCCGAAGCTGCTTCGGGTGAGACATGGCCAATCGATAAGCCGGAAGTGCCACCGGAGAAGCGGCCATCGGTGAGCAATGCGCATTGCTTGTCGAGCCCAAAAGCTTTCAAGAGACTCGTGGGCTTTAACATCTCTTGCATGCCGGGGCCTCCCTTCGGCCCTTCATAACGAATCACCACGACATGCCCTGGTTTCACGGCACCGCCGGCAATACCGCTGGCGGCGGCGTTTTCACTGTCGAAGACGATGGCTTGGCCGGCAAAGCGCAGCACTTTTTCATCGACTCCGGCGGTCTTCACTACACAGCCCTTCGGCGACAGATTACCGGAAAGCACCGCCAGTCCGCCGTCCTGCGAATAGGCGTGCTTCGCTTCGCGAATGCAGCCGGCTTGACGATCGAGATCGTGTGAGCCCCAGTACTCGGCCTGCGCGAAGGCGGTCTGGCTATGCACTCCGCCCGGTGCAGCAAGGTAGAAGCGTTTGACCTCTTCTGTCGGATTCGCGCGCAAATCCCATTTGCGGATCGCCTCGCCCAGGTTCGCTGCATGCACCGTTCGCACAGCAAGGTCAAGCAGATTCATCCTGGCCAATTCGCCGAGCAACGCCATGACGCCGCCGGCGCGATGTACGTCTTCGATTTGGTAGAGCGGCGTCGAAGGGGCAACCTTGCACAAGTGCGGTGTCGTGCGGGAGATGCGATCGATGTCCTGCAAACGAAAGTCGATTTCGCCCTCGTGCGCGGCGGCAAGCAGGTGCAGCACGGTGTTGGTCGAGCCACCCATCGCCACGTCCAGACGCATCGCGTTTTCGAAGGCAGCGCGGTTCGCAATCGAGCGCGGCAGGATGCTCTGATCGCCGTCGCCGTAATATCGCCGGCAAAGGTCGACAATGGTTCGGGCGGCATCGAGAAACAGCGCTTTGCGCGCGGCATGCGTGGCGAGCAACGTGCCGTTGCCAGGCAAGGCGAGACCCAGGCCTTCGGTCAAGCAGTTCATCGAATTGGCGGTGAACATGCCTGAGCAAGAGCCGCAAGTCGGACAGGCCGACCGCTCGATTTCGGCGAGTTCTTGATCGTCCACCTTCGGATCGCCTTGCGCGATGATGGCGGTGACGGTGTCGATCTTAATCGTCTTGCCGCCTCGGCTGAGTCGCCCGGACTCCATTGGACCGCCGGAAACGAAGACGGTCGGGAGGTTGAGCCGCATCGCGGCCATCAGCATGCCGGGGCTAATCTTGTCGCAATTCGAAATACAGACCAGCGCGTCGGCACAGTGCGCATTGACCATGTATTCGATCGAATCGGCGACGAGATCGCGCGACGGCAGAGAGTACAACATGCCGTCGTGGCCCAAGGCGAGACCGTCGCAGACGGCGATGGTATCGAACTCCTTGGCAACGGCGCCGGCCGCTTCGATTTCGCGCGCGACCAATTGTCCGACGTCTTTGAGGTGCACATGACCCGGTGCCAATTGACTGAAGGAATTGGCGATGGCGATGATCGGCTTTCCGAAATCACCATCTTTCATGCCGGTTGCACGCCAGAGCATGCGCGGCAAAGTGGCATCGCGCCCTTCGGTCAGTTTCGCGGAGAGGAGTTTCGGCATCTCGGATCCTAATTATTCGCCGCTGGCGAGGAATCTTGCTGGCCGTCGTCGGCTTTCGCGCCAGGCTCTCGCGCTGCCGGCGCGCTATCGCTAGACGGTTTATCGTCATCATCGCTGGGCAGCCTGTCGGTATCTTGCGGAATGACGAGTTGGACTTTATTCGTGTCAATCTTGACGGTTCCATCGAGACCGAAAGTGACGAGTTGTGGGAAAGCGATCAAGATGCCGACCATCAAGATCTGCAGCAGCACGAAGGGAACGGCGCCCCAGTAGATCTCGCTCGTCTTGACGTTTGAGGGCGCCACCGAGCGCAGGAAGAAGAGTGCGAAGCCAAAAGGCGGGTGCAAAAACGAGGTCTGAATATTGACCGCAATCACCACGCCGAACCAGATCAGATCGATGCCGAGCTTATCGGCGACGGGAGCGAGCAATGGAATGACGATGAAGCACAGTTCGAAGAAATCGAGGAAAAAGGCGAGGATGAAGATCAGAATGTTTGTCACGACAAGGAAGCCGATTTTGCCGCCCGGCAAGCCGGACAGCAGGTGTTCCACCCAGATGTGGCCGTCAACGCCATAGAAGGTCAGGCTGAAAACGCGAGAACCGAGCAGGATGAAAATGACGAAGGCGGTGAGCTTGGCCGTCGAGTCCATCGCTTGCTTGAGCAATTGCCAAGACAGGCGCCGGCGCACAAGCGCCATGACGAGTGCGCCGGTGGCGCCCATCGCGCCGCCTTCGGTCGGTGTGGCGATGCCGAGAAAAATCGTGCCGAGAACCAGAAAGATCAGGGCCAGCGGCGGAATCAAAACGAAGGTCACCTTCTCGGCCATGTGACTTAACAAGCGCAGCTTAAGCAAGCGGTTGGCGAGCGACAAGACGAAAGCGACGCCGATGCCGACCGACAGCGTGGCGACGAGCTTCTCGTCGAGCGGCGATGCGGGGTTGTACTGACGGGCGAAAAGCCAAGCGCAAAAAACCGAAATGGCGGTGAGGACGAGCAGCGAGACGGCGCCACTGCGACCACTCGCTTCGCGAAAAACACGTGCTTCCGGCGGCAGGGCGGGCGCGTGGTGAGGTTTGACGATCGTTATGCCGAGAACGAAGGCAATGTAAAGGCTGGCAAGCGCAAAACCCGGGATGAAGGCGCCCTTGTACATATCGCCGACGGACTTGCCTAACTGGTCCGCCATGACGATGAGGACCAGCGATGGTGGAATGATCTGGGCGAGCGTGCCGGAGGCAGCGATGACGCCGGAGGCAAGCCGCCTGTCGTAGCCGTACTTCAACATGATCGGCAATGAGATGAGACCCATCGAGATCACCGATGCCGCGACCACACCGGTCGTTGCTGCCAGCATGGCACCGACCAGGACAACGGCGTAAGCCAAGCCGCCGCGCACCGGGCCGAACAACTGGCCGATGGTGTCCAGCAAATCCTCGGCCATTCCCGATCGTTCCAGGATCAAACCCATGAAAGTGAAAAACGGGATGGCCAGCAACGTGTCGTTGCTCATGATGCCGAAGATGCGATCGGGCAAGGCTTGGAATAGCGATGAATCCAACAAGCCGAGCTGGTTTCCGATAAGGCCGAAAACAATGCCGATGGCCGCCAATGAGAACGCCACGGCGTAGCCGAGCAAAAGGAAAACGATCAGCGAGCCGAACATGATCGGCGCCAGGTTGGCAGCGAGAAATGCGATCATGGCTGGACTCCGCCGCCGCGCGCTTGGATCGCTTCGGCGAGTTCCTCCTCCGCCGTTTTGCTCGGCCGCTGTGCGTTGCTCGGGTCGGAAATCAAGCCGCGCAGGAAGGCGAAGCGTTTGATAAGTTCAGACAGCGCTTGCGCGATCAAGAGCGCAAAGCCGACCGGCACCAGAAGGCGCGCCGGCCAGAGGGCCAAACCGCCGGGACTTGGCGATTGCTCGTTCGTCACATAGGCACGAACGAAGACCGGCCAGGACATCCAAAGAACCAAGATCGCCAGCGGCAAAAGAAAAAACAGCGTCCCGAAGATGTCGATCCAGGTCTGCGTGCGCTTGGTGAACTTGCCGTAGATGATGTCGATCCGGACATGCTCTTGCTTGAGCAGCACATAGCCGCCGCCGAGCAGGAAAATCGCCGAGAAGAGCAGCCACTGCAATTCCAAGAAAGCGTTCGAGCTAAAGGCGAAGGCCTTGCGGGCGACGGCATTCGCTGCACTGATCAGCACGGCGGCGAGCACCAACCAGTAGACGACTCGGCCAATGCCATCGTTGACGGTATCGATCCACCGCGACCATTGCAACAACAGCTTCATCACCGATCTCCTCCGCTGGCTCGTGTTCTCTGGTTCTTCTTTGGTGAGCCGCCTCTTGGCATGCGTCGAGCTCAGGTCGATAGCTTAATCCAGAATCGCCGCGACTTGTTAGAAGCTGCGCGAAACGGCATGAATACCCCGGCGGTCCATCCGCGCGGCGACTGCTTTAGTGCCAGGCAATGAATCACCAAGCATCGAACTTAGGTGGGCGCTTTTCAACGAAAGCTTGCATTCCTTCCTTCCATTCATCACTGCCGACGAGCATGCAGAGGGCCTCTACGCCGAAACGGCGCGCGGTGCGTAAGTCCGCGTCTTCACTGACGTAAATACTGCGCTTGGATTGCACGATGGCGCGCGGGCCCAATTTGCGCATTTCAAGGGCAATCGCGAGGGCACGCGGCAGCAGTTCGTCAGCGCGGATGACCGCGGAACAGAGGCCATGCCGCTCGACCCAATGCAAACGGATTGCCACGCCGGTAAAGGTGGGGCCTGCGAAAGTCGGCTGCATACTTCCTCCTGACCGCGGTGGCGCGCCTGGCGCCGCCGCACAGGACGCGACAGGATCATAGGCGCCCGCTTTGACGCCTGTCAAGATAATCATCTGACTGTTCAGTCAATGTAATTGACCATACGGTCGTTCCTGGTCGCCACCACGGCTTACATAAGGCTAAACTGCTTGCCCCGACAACTTTCTCGTCGCACCCTCATCCCCCCGTTCGATTCATGATTACTCAAGGAGAATCCAAGCATGAAGCTGAAGGACATCGAAAACCTCACCATTTATTTCGAAGACCTCAATGTCGGCGACACTTTCATCACTCCGGGGCGCACCGTCACCGAAGCCGATGTCACCAATTTCGCCGCGCTGTCCGCCGATTGGAACCGGCTGCACGTGGACGCCGAATTTGCCAGGCAGTCCCAGTTCGGCCAACGCATTGCCCACGGCCTGCTGGTCTTGTCCATTGTCTCCGGGCTCACCACCCGGCTGCCGCTTATCAAGTTCATCGAGAAATCGCTGATCGCCCTGGCCAACCTGGAGTGCCGCTGGCTCAAGCCCACCTTCATCGGCGACACCATTCACGCGGTAGTGCAGATCGCCGACAAGAAGCTTTCCAGCAAGGGTGACCGCGGCATCATCGTCATGAAGCGCACCGGAATTAACCAGCGGGGCGAGACGGTGATGGAAAGCGAATGGAAGCTTTCCATGCGCACCCGCGCCGGTGCCTGACCCCACGCTCCACGCGGACGCGCGGCGAGCGTCGTGCGGTACCCAAGCATCGTGGGCGCGCGCCGGTGGGCGTGAACGTTATGTGTGACCATTACGACACTACCAAAGCAGAAATTCAGGACACCCACGATTCATGAGCTGACTTACAACCGACCGGGACTATTTCTCGCATTGGATGATACTGTTCGCTCAAATAATCGGTGTCCTACATTTTGTGGTGCTAGCCATTATTCAGGCCATTTGGCTTGTCGCTTCTCGATAAAAGCCCGGCCGCCTTCCTTTCGATCATCTGAATTCATCACACGGGTTTGAACGTAATCCGTAATATGATCGACAGCGGCGTAGTCCAGTGAAGAAGCACGAACCATTGATTCTTTCATACCTTGTACGGCAACCGGGCTGAGCTCGCAGAATCGGGCTGCGATTCTTTCGGCCTCAACCATCAACTGGTCAGCGGGTACAATCTTGTTGATCATCCCAATCTGGTAAGCACGCTCCGCACTTATTCTTTCGGCCAACAACAAGAGTTCTGAAGCAATCGCCCAGGGCATGATTTTTGGAAACCAGGCGCATGGAATGGTTGCGATGCCCCATTGCGGTTCTGGCAGCCAGAATGATGTGCCTTCGGCTGCTATCCTGATATCCGCATCCAGNGCAATCCACAAACCATAGCCNACAACGTGGCTNTGCAGCGCGGCAATAATTGGTTTGTAGACCCTTTGTGTTNGTGTGATGTCCGGGAAATCACCCGTGTACTTATACTCAGCGGGTGCGCCACCAGAGAGATCGGCGCCTGCGCTGAAACATCGACCNTTACCCGACAGGATTGCAACTCGTAACGAATTATCATCGCGGAAATCCGCCCAGACTTCACTCAACTCTTGATGGAGCACGGCGTTCATCGCATTCAATTTTTCTGGTCGATTGAGTGTCACATAGGCAACGTGGCCTTTCTTTTCATAAACGATCGTTGTCAAGTTCATGGCAATCTCCGGTCATGGTTTTTTGATATATCAAGTAATTGTACTGTGTTATTAATGTCTAGCCACTCGCGCGTAAGGTTTCCCGCAGCATGGGCATTGCGAAAGATGTCGGGCGATGGCCCGGCCCAGGCGAAAGCGCGTGGTG
>JGI1356J14229_10001983_pt1 | contig 16457 bp, 13 predicted proteins | sample Subgrocontami58m_FD_14229 | JGI IMG/M metagenome (IMG submission 14229) | reverse complement strand
TCGCAGTATGTTGCAAAGCCTTCGTTCAACCAAATGTTTTGCCAATTTTTACAAGTAACCTTATCTCCATACCACTGGTGAGCTAATTCATGAGCAATAGTGCTTTCTGAATTCATCGCACCGCCGCCCATTGAAGAGATGGTTTGATGTTCCATCCCGCCGCCCCAGGAAAATTCCGCATGTCCGTACTTTTCTTTTAGGTAAGGATAAGGTCCGAATTTTTCCGAAAAAATACGAAGCATATCAATAGTTTTTGCTACTGCAGTTCTTCTAGTGTTATCTAATCTTTCCGGATAATTATAATGTATTAAAGGAAGAAATTTTCCGGTCTGATATTCAAACTGATCAACAATTGTTTGGTAATTTGTCATTGCTATTGAGATCAAGTAATTAGCAATCGGATAATGATTCTTCCATTTATAAGTTCTTGTCCCGTCAGAATTATCAATTACTCCTTGTAAAGCTCCGTTCGAAACAGAAACAAAAAATTTATCTGCTGTTATCCATACATCGGAAGAATCTGCTTTATCACCGGGTGTATCTTTGCTAGGCCACCAGTCTCTAGCACCGTAAGGTTGGCTTAAAGTTGCTACCACTTGTTTATTTGCTGATTGATCATAAAATGAAAATGATGCGTTACTAATGAAACCTGTTCCGCTTGTAGGGGTTCCGCTGTAAGTAATATCTACACTAAATTCTTCTCTTAAAGAATATTGTCTGTTAAGAGTAATTGTTAATTGATTATTTGCTTGTGAAAAAGCAAGTGCATTTCCGTTTAGTTTAACAGAACTTACTATAAGAGCATTAACAAGATCAAGATTAAATGTTATAAGATTTTGAGCCGCCGCTTTTGCTTTTACTGTTACAATACCGTTTAATGAATTAGGATTTGTGTTAACCCGTAAATCAAGTTTATAATATGTTACATCAATATTGTTATCACCGGGATACTGAACAGAGGAGAGTTTACTTAATCTCGAAAACGATTTGATCTTTCCTTCAGAACAATAATCAGCGCCATCTTGGGCACGTGATAGTATGTTAACCAGGAACAATATTATTAATAGAATTGTGAATTTTTTCATATCGGCATTATATTTTATTCTTAAGATATCTAACTAATCATTTAAGAGAAAGAGATTTTTTGTGGCACCTTTTATCAATAATTACAACCGCTTAAATAAAGATATTATTTTTAATTCAAACATAGATGTTGTTATTTATTATTTTTATTAAGATTTGTTATTATTTTGCTGTTAAGATCTGAATGGACAATTCAGTAATAATTAATAGATAATTTATACTTCAAAAATATTAAGGAAATCCTTATGAGCAGACATTCTAAAATTTTTATCGGATTGATTTTGGGTGCAGCAACAGGAGTATTATGCAATGTTTTTTTTACCGGAGCGCCTTTATTAGAAATTGTTCAAAAATATTTCAGTGATCCTTTAGGAAAAATATTTTTGAATCTATTAATTATGATGGTTATACCTTTAGTGTTTGCAAGTCTTTCGTTAGGTGTTGCTCAAATTGGGGACCTAAAAAAACTTGGACGCATTGGATTTAAAACAATCAGTTATTTTTTACTTGTTACAACTTTGGCAGTAACGATTGGATTAGTATTAGTAAATTTAATCCGTCCCGGAGATTATTTACCGGCAGAAACAAAAACTCAATTACTATCTTCTTATAAAGAACAAGCAACCCAAATCAAGGATGCAACTGAGAAAACGGAATTCGGTATTCAAACACTTGTTAATATAGTTCCTCGCAATCCATTCTCTGTTATTGCAAAACCCAATCCTGACATGTTAGCATTAATATTTATCTCTCTAATAGTTGGAATAGCACTTACTCTGATAAACAAAAGCCGGGCGGAACCGTTGATTCGTTTGTTGGAAGGAATTAATGAAGTAACTGTAGTAGTGATTAATATAGCAATGAAGTTTGCACCGTATGGAGTAGCAGCTCTAATCTTTAGCGTAACTTCCCGGTTTGGATTTGATTTACTAGTTGCATTAAGCATGTACATGGTTACAGTTCTGCTGGGTTTAGCTCTTCATCAGTTTGGAGTCTTTCCAATATTAGTTAAAATTTTTGCACGATATAATCCGCTACTTTTTTTCCGTAAGATACAAACTGTTATGTTGACTGCTTTTTCAACGAGCTCAAGCAGTGCAACCTTACCAACAACAATTTCGGTTTCCCAAAACAATCTTGGTATACCTTCTCAAATAACCGGTTTTGTATTACCGTTAGGTGCAACGATGAACATGAATGGTACCGCACTGTTTGAGGGTGTTACGGTTCTTTTTTTAGCTCAGGTTTTTGGTATTCATTTATCTTTTGGAGTTCAATTAATTGTTGTTATCATGAGCGTTTTAACTGCAATTGGTTCCGCAGGAGTTCCATCAGGTTCAATACCGCTTTTAGTTATTGTTCTTTCTATGGTTAATATTCCGCCGGAAGGCATTGCAATTATTCTTGGCGCTGATCGTTTATTAGATATGTGCAGAACAGTATTAAATGTTACAGGCGATATTACCTGTGCCGCTTATATTTCTCGGTCGGAAGGATTTGAATTAAAAAAATAATATGTTTTGATTGAAACATATAAGCGAAAAATTTTCTCGAAGTTTAGGTCGAAGTTAAAATACTTCGACCGACGCTTAAAAAAGCTCTTCCCTTTGGGAAGGGTTTGGCTTGCCCGCCATTTTTTTGGCGAGACGGGCTTTTATTTTCTTCAGCTCACATAGCTCAATCAACACTCCGTTAGTTGATTTGGGGTGTAAAAAAGCAATTTGAAAATTTTCGGCACCTTTGCGAGGTTCTTTATCTATCAATTGAATTCCGTTTGATTCAGCTTCTCTAAGTGCTTCATTAAGATTATTCGTTGCATATGCTATATGATGAATACCTTCACCTTTTTTCTCTATAAACTTTGCAATTGGTCCGTCTGGCTCAGTTGATGCAAGCAGTTCTATCTTTGTTTGTCCGATCTTGAAAAATGCAGTTCTTGCTTTTTGATCTTTCACTTCTTCAATCAAGTAACATTTCAAACCGAGTACACTTTCATAAAATTTAATTGATTCTTCTAAATTCTTTACTGCAATTCCAATATGTTCGATATGTGTTAATTCCATTTTTTCTCCTATGACCTCCCCCTCCTTAGTTAAGGAGGGGGAATAAAAGGGGGTGGTTGGTTCAATATTAAATAACCACGTGTTCTTTATACTCGCCAAAAACATCACGCATCGTGTTGCAGATCTCTCCAATACTTGCATAAACTTTTACTGCATCAAGAATAAACGGCATAAGATTTATGTCGCTTTGTGCGGCAGTTTTCAAAGCATCGAGTTTTTCTTTTACAATTATATTGTTCCTCTGAGAACGGATCTTAGTTAAGAATTCAATTTGATCCCGCTGAACTTTTTCATCTATCTTTAATAATTCAGGGTGATGTTCTTCTGACTCCTGATATTTATTAACGCCAACCACAATTCGTTCATTGCGTTCAAGTTCTTGATTGAATTGATAAGCGGATTTTTGTATTTCTGTCTGAACATAACCTTCTTCGATAGCCGAAATCATTCCGCCGATTGCATCAATCTTTCTAATATATTCTTCAGCCTCTTTTTCTATTTGATCAGTTAATGATTCAACATAAAAAGAACCGGCAAGCGGATCAATTGTATTTGTTACTCCGCTTTCATGAGCAACGATTTGCTGAGTACGCAAGGCAATCTTTACAGATTCTTGATTAGGAAGTGCAAGAGCTTCATCACGCGAGTTAGTGTGCAAACTTTGAGTACCGCCAAGAACAGCAGCAAGAGTTTGAACTGTTACGCGTACTATGTTATTATCAACTTGCTGTGCCGTAAGAGTTGAACCAGCAGTTTGTGTATGGAAGCGAAGCATTTGTGATTTGTCCTTTTTAGCTCCAAATCTTTCCTTCATTATCTTCGCCCATAATCGGCGAGCGGCACGGTACTTTGCTACTTCTTCTAGAAGATCATTATGTGCATTAAAAAAGAAAGAGAGTTGTCCGGCAAATTCATCTACATCTAATCCGGCTTTTATTGCTGCCTCAACATAAGCGATTCCGTCTGCGAGAGTGAATCCAACTTCTTGAGAAGCAGTAGAACCTGCTTCGCGAATATGATAACCTGAGATCGAAATTGTATTCCACTTCGGAATTTCTTTCGAACAGAATTCAAAAATGTTTGTAATAAGCCGCATCGAATGTTTGGGTGGGAAGATATAAGTACCGCGAGCGAAATATTCTTTTAAGATATCATTCTGAATAGTACCGCTGATTTTATTTCTTGCAACACCTTGTTTTTCTGCTACAGCTATATACATTGCAAGAAGAACTGAAGCAGGTGCATTTATTGTCATTGATGTTGAAACTTTATCAAGCGGAATTTGATCGAATAATATTTCCATATCGGTAAGCGTATCTATAGCAACACCAACTTTTCCAACTTCTCCAAGCGCCATCGGATCATCACTATCGTAACCAATTTGTGTCGGAAGATCGAATGCAACTGATAAACCGCTTTGTCCTTGAGATAGTAAATAACGATATCTCTCGTTTGATTCCTTTGCCGTTCCGAATCCTGCATATTGTCTCATTGTCCAAAATCTTCCGCGGTACATTGATGGTTGTACACCACGTGTAAAAGGATACTGTCCGGGAAATCCTAATTTTTCATTATAATTTTCTAATTCATTTTCACTAGGAACATAAAGCGGCTTGACCGGTGTGAAAGATTGTGTAGTAAATTTTTTCTTTTGCTCTGGTGTTTGGAAGATAGTTTTTTTGTAAATGTTTTCTTCCCAAACCTTGAAAGCAGTTTGTATTTTTTTTCTTAATTCATCGGGTTCATTCATAATCATGCCTTCTAAAAGATTTCTTTTCTGTAATAGAATATAAGATTAATTAAGAAAATATAGTCAATGCAGACTTGACAAACTTTGATCAATAATCTATTTTTACGCACCAATTTTGAACAATAAATATTCCGCGGTAGCTCAATGGTAGAGCATGCGGCTGTTAACCGCAGGGTTGCAAGTTCGAGCCTTGCCCGCGGAGCTAAAAACAAAGCCCTGAACAAGATTTAGGGCTTTTCTGTTTTATGGGTCATCATCTTTGCATATTGCAATCAAAGTCATCGTCAAAGTTTTATGTTGGAATATCTGCTCATCCTGAACAAAGATTAGATTTTCATAATACAATTGAAAAAGGTTTTACTTCTAGATATAGACCATGGGAAATAGTTTTTCTTAAAGAATATGCAAGTAAAGAAGAAGCAATGAAAGTTGAAAGAAAAATAAAATCTTGGAAAAGTAAAAAACTGATTAAAAAAATAATTACCGAAACAATAGAGATTTAGCATTCGGCTGTTATCCCGACTCGTCGGAATGCAGTTCGATTCCGATTTATCGGTATCGGGGAGCCAAAGAACCCCAACGTTATGCTGAGGTTTTTTTTTATCTTTCCCCACCATTTTATTAAGGCAATGTGGAAAACAATGTTAACCCGGTAATTCTGTCTGCACTTGAACTTGAAGTTCATTATGGCGAACAAATAGTTTTAGATAAAGCTTCTCTAAGTGTACACGAAGGGGACCGCATTGGTTTAGTGGGAAGAAACGGTGCGGGGAAATCCACATTTCTAAAAGTTATTTCCGGTTCTATAATTCCAGATACCGGCAAAATTGCTAAGAAGAAAGATCTAGTGATTGGATTTCTCTCACAAGAATTTACTCTTGATGAGACAAAAAAAGTTCATGATAATATTTTAGATGGCGCTCAACGTATTATTGAATTATTACACGAATATGAAAATTTATCACACGATTCATCTAAAAGACATATTCTTGAAGAAAAAATATCACAACTCGACGGATGGGAACTTGAACGAAAAATTGATCTTCTTATTAATTCATTACACGCACCGGATCCCGGAAGAGTTGTTGCAACTTTATCCGGGGGTGAGAAGAGACGAGTTGCTTTATGCCGTGCTTTAATTTCCCGACCGGATTTACTAATTCTTGATGAACCAACCAACCATCTTGATACAGACTCAATTGAATGGATCGAAGATTTTCTTTCACAATACCAAGGCACATGTATCTTCGTAACGCATGATCGTTATTTTCTAGATAGCATTGCAAATAGAATAGTTGAACTTTCCTCGGGCGTATTTTTCTCTCATCAAGGGAATTACACCGACTACTTAATTAACAAGACAGAAAGACAAACTGTAAAAGAAATTGAAGAACAGAAACGGCAAAACTTTTTACGGCGAGAACTTGAATGGGTTAAGCGCGGTCCGCGTGCAAGAAGAACAAAAGCAAAAAGCCGGCTCGATAATTTTTACGAAGTTGCTTCACTGCAAAATACAGAAGTGGAACTTGACGTTGAACTGATTATTCCTCCAATCGAAAAATTAGGCAATAAGGTTGTGGAATTAAAAAATATCGGTATTAAGCTGGGCGGAAATATTTTGTTCAATGGATTGAACTTTAATTTTGAACCCGGAAGAAAATTAGGCGTTATTGGTAAAAATGGAATCGGTAAAACAACACTCCTCAAAATTATTTTAGGAATTCTGCAGCCGACATTTGGTAAACGGGATATTGGAGAAAAAACAGAATTCAATTACGTTGATCAGGCAAGGTTATTATTAAATGATGAAGATACAGTTATTGAGGCTATAGGCGAAGGAAGTGAAATACTTAAGTTTGGTAAAATGGAAATTAGTGTGTGGACATATCTTAGACGGTTTCTTTTTTCGGATGATAGGATTAATACAAAAGTCGGAAGACTATCCGGCGGTGAAAAAAGCCGTCTTACACTTGCAAGGATTTTAAAAAACGGCGGAAATTTTTTACTTCTTGATGAACCCACAAATGATCTTGATCTACCAACACTGCGTGTTTTAGAAGAAGCACTTATCTCTTTTGAGGGCTGCGTTGTTGTAGTTAGTCATGATAGGTATTTCTTAAATCGTGTTTGTAATGGGATTCTTGCATTTGAAGGAAACGGGGAGACTTATTTCAGCGAGGGTGATTATGATTATTATATCGAGAAAAGAAAAACACGTATAAAAAATAATCTTACTCCGGAAGTAAAAGAGAAAAAAGATGATCCACGTGTAAAACCAAAAACAAAAAAGTTAAAGTGGAAAGAAACTAAAGAATTAGAAACTATAGAAGAAGAAATCATAAACACTGAAAATGAAATAGAAAGAATTGAGGGGATTTTTTCTTCGCCGGATTATTATGATAAGTATGCTATACAAACAAATGAACTCAAAACTGAATTAGAACAAGCTAAAACGAAAATAAAAAATTTGTTTGATCGGTGGGAAGAGTTGGAGAAAATTAAAAATAGTTAATTGAAAAAATTTTGACTTAGTTTAAAAAAGTCCCTTCCCATTGGGAAGGGTGGGGATGGGCTTTTATTTCTTTTTCTCTTCAGTTTTCGGTTCTTTTACATTCGGCGGATTCCATCCTACAACTGAACCGGATTTTATTGTAGAAAAATATGGCGATAATGTTGTACCCGGCAATGTTCTAGAATTATCTTCAATTTGAATTGGACCCATTCCTGTTCCTGCACCAATTGTACAATTTTTCCCAATCTCTATAATTCCGTAACGGAATTTGCCTGATCCTTCGTATGCATGAACAGTAAGTTGTGTGAATGCACCAAGTAAAGAGTTCTCGCCAATAAAAATAAGTTCGGGACGGAAGTGATCGAGCCAAACCATTTGCATTATCTCAGCACCTTTGCCGATGTGTGCACCCATCCATCTATAAAGTTTGTTTTTAACGGGTGAACCTTTTAGAAAAAATGAAATTCCTACTTGAATGACTAATAGTATTCTTCGGAAAAAAGGAAGATTAAGTATTCTCCATTTGATTGCGTTAGGTTCTTCAGGAGAGCCGAGACCCGAGAATGTATAATATCTTCGAATCGGAGTGAAAAATTTTTCTAAGTTAATTCTGCCTTCATCAGTTTTGGGATTAAGTGTGAGAACATCTATTCCTTTTCCGCCGGATGTTTTACTTATAAATACAGAGCGCTTTTTCTTTCTGCCTAATTTAATAGCTCTTTTTATAATTTCTGTAGTTACCAACTTGATTACTTCTTCAGGAGTTTTATTCCGGTATTTTTTCATTTCAGCTCACTCTCAAAATTATCTCATAACAAAAAACGAATAATTTTAGTTGCTGTCAAGAAACATTATTGGAGTAAAATAAAAGAGGCAGACTTTTAAGTCTGCCTCTTTGGAAAACCACTGGATAGTTATTTGTTAAGTTCTGAAAAAGATTATTATATTTTCTTAACGTTAGCTGCTCCCGGACCCTTTGGTCCCTCGACAATTTCAAACTCTACTTTATCGCCTTCAGCTAGAGTTTTGAATCCATCAGATTGAATTGCAGAATGATGAACAAAAACGTCTGGTCCGGATTCCGGAGTAATAAAACCAAACCCTTTTTTGTCGTTGAACCATTTTACTGTACCCTTTGCCATACTGTGTTGCTCTCCTTTTGATGATAAAACATTCCTACTTATTATAGTAAGAATTTGTTACCCTAAAATTAGATGACTTTTTGAATATATCAAACATTCTTTCCAAGATTATATCTTTTTCTGTCATTAGTGTCTAAATGCAATTTTCTTAAACGGATGGATTTTGGCGTAACTTCAACCAGCTCATCTTCGGAAATATATTCAAGAGCTTCCTCTAAAGAGAATTTTATTGCGGGAGTTATTTTAACAGCTTTATCCGATCCCGAAGCTCGCATGTTCGATAATTTTTTCCCGCGCTGAATATTTACTTCAATATCATTTTCTTTTGTATGCTCACCGATTATTTGTCCTTTGTAAACAATATCACCCGGATCAATAAAAAATTTACCTCTATCCTGCAGAGAATCAATAGCATAGGCAGTACAAGGTCCTTCATCCATTGAGATTACCACACCGCTTGAAACTTTGTTTATTGCGCCTTTGAAATATTCATACTGAAAAAATCTGTGGTGCATTATTCCTTCGCCCGAAGTTGCAGTTAACACCTTTGTGCGTAGACCGACGATTCCTCTTGTTGGAATATGAAATTCAAGCTTATTCATATTTCCTTTGTTTTCCATTTTTAATAATTCACCTCTGCGTTGACCCACAAGTTCAATAACTTTTCCGGCAAGTTCCGAAGGAACATCAACAACAAGAACTTCTATAGGTTCTGCCTTTTTCTTATTGATCTCTTTGTAAATTACTTTCGGTTCGCGAATCTGAAGTTCATATCCTTCACGGCGCATGTTCTCGATTAATATTGAGAGATGTAATATTCCTCTGCCGGAAACTTTGTAAGAATCCGGTGATGCTGTGTCTTGCACTTTAAGAGCAACGTTGTGTTCTAATTCTTTATAAAGCCGGTCTCTTAACTGACGCGATGTAACATATTTTCCTTCCCTTCCATAAAACGGAGAGTTGTTCACAGTAAAAGTCATGCTGATAGTTGGTTCATCAATCGAAATAATTTCTAGCGGTTCCGGATTTGTTGCATCACAAATTGTATCGCCAATATCTATACCTTCAATTCCAACTATTGCACAAATATCCCCGCATTGAACTTCATCAACTTCAACTCTTATTAATCCATCAAAAACAAATATTTGTTTGGGAACAGCATTTTGAATTGAACCGTCTCTTTTAATGATAGACAATTTCTCTTCCCTTTGTAATGTTCCTCTGAAAACTCTTCCAATTCCAATTCTTCCTACATAATCACTATAATCAAGTGAAGTAACTTGAATTTGAGTTGTACCTTCAAATACTGGAGGTGCAGGAAGATCATTAATTATTGAATCTAAAAGGGGATTGATATTTGTTCGCGGCTCTTTCAAATCTTTTACCGCCCAGCCTTCTCTTCCGCTTGCATAGATTACCGGAAAATCAAGTTGATCTTGGTGTGCATCTAATTCTATGAACAAATCATAAATCTCGTCAAGAACTTCTTCCGGACGGTTATCAGCTCTGTCAATTTTATTGATAACGATTATAGGTTTTAAATGAAGCGCCAAAGCTTTTTCAAGAACAAATCTTGTTTGCGGCATCGGACCTTCGAAAGCATCAACAAGAAGCAACACACCGTCCGCCATTTTCAAAACACGTTCAACTTCGCCGCCAAAATCCGCATGCCCGGGTGTATCAATCAAATTAATTTTATAATCTTTGTAAGGGATACTGATATTTTTTGCAAGGATAGTTATACCGCGTTCCCGTTCAAGATCGTTTGAATCTAAAAACCTTTCCCGCACTACCTGATTTTTTCTGAAAACGCTGCACTGTTTTAATATTTGATCGACTAATGTTGTTTTGCCATGATCTACGTGGGCTATAATAGCAATGTTTCTTATTCCTTTCACTACTTCTCCAATTGTTAAAATATGGTAATTGATTTCGATATGTTTTTAAGCCAACAGTATGATGAATGGTCAACAAAAAAGGACTTACAATTGTCTAAAATGTAAGTCCTTTAATTTTTCTGCAAATCTTACAATGTTAAAAACTATCTACAATAAATATAACATAAATCCTTATAAGATATAACTCACCATTGGAATAAAAGGTTCATTACTGCCCGGTTCATGAATTCGTAAAATTAACACACCTTTTAAGTTCATGCTATTTCCAAACCAATTCTTAAGTTGATAAAGATCGAATTTTATTTCTCTACGAATATAAGCTTCGCACATATCGCCATTGGAATTATGAGAAAGATAAAGTTCAGCCTGCGGCGGATTTGATTTTAATATCCACTTACCGATAAATAATTTGAAATCATGTTTTGTGCAGCCTCCGCTATATTCAACATTAATTATTAGAGAATCATTTTCTATTCTTGTTTTTGTAATGCGTAACGGGTGATCTATTAATTTTATCTGACTAAAATTATCAAATAAAACAACATCAACCGGGATATCAATCACAATATCATTTCCGGGGATTTCTAATAATTCCGGTTCATTACAACTGAGCAAAAAGATTAAGCAGATATAAAAAGGTAGAATTTTCATAAACAAAATTAACCAAAATGAACTTGATAATTTTACAAAGATTAAATTAGTATCTCACCTTACGCACTGAACTAATACCTTGAAGGTCACTATCTTCAGACCTTCAAGGTAGCTTAATTATTTCGCAACCTTCGAGGTCTAAAGCAGTGACCTCGAAGGTTTAATGCGTAAAGTGAGTTAGTATGTAAATACAAATATTTATTATCTGTCCCAAAAAATCATGCGGATAACAATTAGTAAAGCCATTCTATGCTAAAATTAAGAAGCATCAAAAATGTTTTTAACCTATTTACTTGAAAATAAAAAGTATTTTGTTCAACTTAATCCCCAACAATAAAAGAGGAACCAAATGGAATGGGAAATTATTGGAATTAATTTTCTTTATGCAGCACTTGGTGTTGTGCTTATGTTTGTTTCTTATAAACTTTTTGATAAGCTCTCCCCAAAAATAAATTTTGAAGAAGAGCTGAAGAAAGGAAATATTGCAGTAGCAATTTTTGTCGCAGCTTTATTCATTGCAATAGCAATTATTGTTGGGGGATCGCTTAATTGAAACGAGTATTGTTCATAATACTTTTTTCTTCACTGCTGTTTCCCATGTATGCTCAAAAATCTTTTTCGAAATATGACGATGTATTTAGAAAATACAGTAAAAGATTTTTCGGACCGGCATTCGATTGGAAATTATTTAAGGCACAAGGAATTGCAGAAAGCGGATTATCACCGGAAGCCATAAGTCAGGTCGGCGCTAAAGGAATTATGCAGTTAATGCCCTCAACTTTCAGAGAGATACAGAGCAGTAATCCTGAATTAACCGATATCAATGACCCGGAATGGAATATTGCTGCCGGTATTAATTACGACCGTACTATTTGGACAAGATGGAAAGAAATTGAAGAAAATAAAGAGAAACTACGATTTACATTTGGAAGTTATAATGCGGGGCGCGGAACAATTATGAAAGCACAGTCAAAAGCAAAAGATAAAAACCTTGATCATAATTTCTGGGAAAATATTTGTCAGATAGCGCCTGAAGTTCCACGATGGAGACACGAAGAGACTATTAATTATGTCATCAAGATTGATAGCTTTTATTTGCAGCTTTTAAAAAAAGATGAAAGACAAAAATTAATTAAAAAGTAAGGCAAGAAAATATTTTATGATTTAATTTCGACAAAAAAATGCCCCGAACTTTTCGGGGCGTTTCATTTATATTAAATTATTTACCGAATATTTTTATTAATACAACTCCATGCGATGTAACGGAAGTTTCAAATTTATCTTTAAATGAACCAAGGTCTCTCTGTCTCCACAAATCACGAACTCTAACATTTGTTTTAATTCCTATATCTGAAAAATTCAAGTTGAATTTCATTGTTTCAGAACCAAGATTAAAAATTCCGACAGCTTTATTTCCGTCTTCCAATTCTTTTACCCAGACTTGAATATTATCATTGATAATTTTGGGCGTTGCTTGTTTACCAAGCGGATCTTGGTCTATCTCGAGCACTTCATCATTAGTTAATAGATTAAGTGTGAAATCATCAAGCCGGGTTAGATCGCATCCTATGAGAAGAGGTGAGGAAAGTAAACACCACAAACTTATATGCGTGTACTGTTCATCGGGTGTTAGTTTTGTTGGATGTAGGTTTGGTCCCCATCCAACCCAACCGACTACGAGCATATCGGGATCGTTCCAATGCCCTGGTCCAGCAAAAGATGCATTCAAAACTTGACTGAATCCGATCGTACTTAAACTTTTCCATGTGTCCGTAATATCTCCTGTGGTACGCCATAAACTTCCACCAACACTCTCGCCCCATTCCCAAACATTTCCCATTCCGTATTGGCACAAACTGTAAACAATATCCCGGTCAATTTTTTTGAGTGCTTCGTTCATTATGACGTAAGGTTTTTTCAATTCATCAATTGATCGGTCTTTGGCATACTGACCGTAAGAACACCAATCGTATTTCAAGTAATCAATGCCCCACGAAGCATAAGATTTTGCATCTTTCAATTCATGCTGATAACTTGCTGTATAACCACCGCATGTTAGAGGACCCGGTGAACTATAAATTCCAAATTTGAGTCCGAGAGAATGAATGCTGTCTCCAAGAGCTTTCATGTTTGGAAATTTTGAATTACATAAAATATTTCCGTCCGCATCGCGTTTTAGATCTGGAGAACTTCCGGCAATTTCCCATCCGTCATCAATATTGATAAAAGTCCAGCCGTGATTCATTAATCCTTTTTGCTTAAAAACTTTTGCAGATGCCAAAACTTTTTCTTGATCAACTGTTAATCCCCAAACATTCCAACTGTTCCAGCCCATTGGCGGTGTGAGTGCAAGTTTATCACCTATAATTATTTTTAGATTCCTTTTAGCTGATCCATATTTATTTAATACAGATAGAGTTACATTATATTCACCTATCTTTTTAACTACTCCGGTAATAAGCCCTGTTATGTAATCTATATCTAATCCTTCAGGCAGGTTCTTTGCATCAAATGTCATTGGTCGTGCACCGGAAGCTGCAATTGTATAAAGGAATGGTTTGTTCGGTCTTTGTCCATAAACTTTGGCACCGTTGATTTTTGGTTTTGGTAACGATGCAGGGGTTAATATATAAGGAACTTCATCCTTAAATACTAATTGAGTTTTCACTTGAGCAAATTCAAAAAAATATTTTACATAGACGGGTTTATTTGGATTCTTAAATGAATATGGAAATTTTTCCTGGCTTGCCGGATTTAGTTCCACTTGATAAGACTTCTTGTAATAAATTTTTTTGTCAAGTTTATTTGCCGCTTCAACAGTAAATTTTCCTTTGATAATATATTTAGCTGAAATATTCTCAAGTAAAAAACTTTTCGCAATCATTTTGTTTGATAAATCAAAAGCAACCTGATCATTATTGCATTTCAAATACTCACTTAAACTGATATTGGTAATTTGGCAATCGCCATAAAACATACCGCCACCGCCTCCTTGATCATAAACACGGACAGCAATCACATTTTCTTTATCCCACATTATTCGCGGATCGTCTTTTGCTAGTGTATAGTTTCTTTCTTTATTCCAGGGGATCTCAATTTCTTTCATAAAAGAATCATCCAAAGCGGAATTTACGTCGGCGTTGCGTCCGTTAACACCAAATATCTTTCCGTTTAAAAATGATTGGTCGTAATCGTCAATTTTACCAAGATAAATTTTGATACTGTCTTTTAGATCAGAACTATCTAATAAACTCGATGGTAAAAATATTTTTATCCTATACCAGGCGTAACCATCCAAATTATTGTACCCTTGATGTTCCCAGTTTTTACCTGTTGCTATTGATTCCCATTTAGAATCATTAAAATCTGACTTTGCAAAATCAAGATTATCTGAAGCAAGAAATTTCCATCCATCCTTTAGCTGAATTGATTGTTCTGTTTGTGCTAAAGATAAGTTTATCGAAAAGAGAATTGCTGCAGGAATCAAATGCCGGATTTTCATTTTTTCACCTAGGGATAATTATACATACGCAAAATAATTCGATTAAATGAATGACCCAAAAAATATTTTTGTTAGATTTCGAATCTAATAAATCAACTTTCCTTCAAAACAAAATCGTGGTATTTTGTAATCACTTTTTATGAATAAACTTAATAATTTATTTTGGAGAGAATATGAAATACATTCTTAAACTTCTTTACACATCGGCAATTATTATTTGCATCTACACCACCGCTTACGGTCAACAGACAATCGTTCATAGAGACCCCAAGATAACTGAAACGATAAACGAGATCTCCGCCGCCAATCTTGAAAGCAACGTTCGAAAAATGGTCAGCTTCGGAACCCGCCACACTTTAAGTTCACGTACCGAAAAGGATAAAGGAATCGGTGCTGCATGTAACTGGGTGAAAAGTGAATTTGAAAAGATATCAATAGAATCAAGTGGAAGATTGGATGTAAAACTTGATTCTGTTTATTTGGAACCCGATGGAAGAAGAATCGTTAGAAAAACTTTATTGACAAATGTAATGGCGACACTTAAAGGAACTGATCCGAACGATAAAAGAATATTTATTGTAGGTGGACATTTGGATTCGCGCAACGGCGATGCAAACGATTCTGTCGGAACAGCGCCCGGTGCAAACGATGATGCATCCGGTGTTTCTGCGGTTTTAGAACTTGCGAGAGTGATGAGCAAAAGAAATTTTCCCGCAACAATTATTTTTGTTGCTTTTTCCGGTGAAGAACAAGGATTGAACGGTTCAACTTTTTTAGCAAAAAAAGCAAAAGACCAAAATTGGAATGTTGTTGCAATGCTTAACAACGATATGATAGGAAATGCTTTCTCGAACGAAACCCTCTTGAGGGACAACATGCAAGTCCGAGTTTTCAGCGAAGCTATTCCTTTTTCGGAAACTGATGCTCAGAAAAATATACGTCAATCTACAAATGCTGAGAATGACAGCCCTTCACGCCAGCTTGCACGGTACATTAAAGAAATCGGTGAGCGATATGTTGATCAACTTGAAGTGAAATTAATTTACAGGAACGATCGTTTTCTTAGAGGCGGAGATCATACTCCTTTCAACAGGCAAGGATTTACTGCCATTCGCTTTTGTGAGATGAATGAGAATTACAATTTTCAACATCAAAATGTTAGAGAAGAAAATGGAATTAAATACGGCGACTTGCCAGAGAATATAGATTTTGAATATGTAAGAAAGATAACTTGTGTAAATGCTGCCGTGCTTTCAAATCTTGCACTTGCACCTGATGCACCTCAAAATGTTGGAGTAGTTGTAACCGGATTAGCCAACTCGACAACAATAAAATGGAAAGCACCGCAAGGAAAAACGCCGAAAGGATATTGTGTTTTAATGCGAGAAACTTTTCAGCCGCTCTGGGAGAAGAAATTTTTTACAGACAAAACGGAAATAACTCTTCCTTACTCAAAGGACAATTTCTTCTTTGCAGTTCAATCAGTTGATGAGGAAGGGCACGAGAGTCTTCCCGTTTGGCCCGTACCGATTAGATAAAAATTTATGAGGTGTTAATAGACTATAGACACTGATGTAATGATTATCGTTTTTCTTTGCGTGCTTTGCGATTTTCTTGGCGTTCTTTGCATGAAATAATTCCACGCTAAGACGCAAAGTTTACGCAAAGTAGATCTATTCTTTTTTCAGTTTATCTGCAAAAACTTTTTTGAATTTTTCGATCTTCGGTGTTATAACAAAACTGCAATACGGCTGATTGCCGTTCTGGTTATAATAATTCTGATGATAATCTTCCGCTTTATAAAACTTTTTGAACTGACTTATTTCTGTTACGATCGGATCGTTCCAAATTTTTGC
>JGI1356J14229_10001981_pt1 | contig 16458 bp, 18 predicted proteins | sample Subgrocontami58m_FD_14229 | JGI IMG/M metagenome (IMG submission 14229) | reverse complement strand
CCCCCCCCGCCGCAATTATATTCGTCATCAAATTAATCTGCAACGGAGTCACCAGCACGTCCCCCTGTCCAATAGCCATATGATACGTATTCCCTAAAAACCACTTTTCTTTTTTCACCTCCCATTTCCAATCCGGCGTAGGCATCAGCCCCGCCGTTTCTCCCGGCAAATCNATTCCCGTCTTGACCCCCATGCCAAATTTTTCAGCCCATACAGCCAGAGTTTCCGCCCCCGTCAGCTCCCCCACTTTGTAAAAGAAGGTGTCCACTGATCTGGCCAGCGCCTTCTCCCAACCCACTACCCCCTCCGTCCGCCCATATTGGGTAAAGTACCAATTGGTATAGGCAAACCGGCCCACATTAATCACGCCGGTATCTTCATAAATAAAATTGCGATCCGCTTTCCCCGACTCCAACGCCGCCACCGCCGTCACCATCTTAAAGACCGACCCGGGGGGATAAACCCCCCCTATGCCGCGGTTGAAAAACTCCGACGTTGCAGTTATCTGCCGGGGATTGAAAGTCGGCGAGCTAACCAGAGCCAGTATTTCTCCGGTTTCAGGATTACTGACAATCACCGCTCCTTTTTTACTTTTCAGCGCGTCGTAAGCTACCTGCTGCAGTTCAGTATCCAGCGTCAATTTTAAATCGCTTCCGGCTTCTGGTTCCCGCCTCCCCAGCTCCCTGACTATCTTTTGCCCGGGGTCCACTTCCACCAGCCGTCCCCCATCCCGGCCCCGCAACTGTTCTTCATACTGCTGCTCTATCCCCGTCCGGCCGATCCGGCTCCCCAATTCATATTTCTGTCCGGCCTCCTTAAGGAGTCCCACCTCTTCTTCATTTACCTCTCCTACATACCCCACCACGTGCGCCGCCGTTTCTCCTAAGCTTCTCAAATCCTGTCCGTTTCTGTCCAAAATTTTCCCCCGTTCTGCCACCAACCTGATTTTTTTAATGCGGTTCTCATCCGCCAATATCCGGTATTCCCCCCCCGAGATCAGCTGCAGTATCCCTAACCGCACCAAAATTCCCCCCATAGCCGCCAATATCACCAGCCACACTGCCCATCCCCNGCGGTAATCGATCTCCTTCTCCTGCCTGATTCTCCCCGGTGTCTCCTTCGCATCCGTGATCACAAAATCACCAAAACTCACTCCAGGCTTAAACTTCCTCATAACGAAATTATAAACAATAAATCCTAAGATCCAAATAAATAACAAGCAACAAATTTTAAAATTTAAAACTTAGGATTTATTTGGTCCTTAGAATTTTGAATTTAGAATTTATCTTAATCCCCCCACCACCCTGACTTTATTCAAAAGTTTCATATCCTCCAGGACTTTGCCGCACCCGCGGACGACGGCCGTCATCGGATCATCCGTAATATACACCGGCATCCGGGTTTCCTCACTCATCAATTTATCAATTCCGGAAATTAACGCTCCCCCTCCGCACATCACAATCCCCCGTTCCAATACATCGCTCACCAGCTCCGGCGGAGTTTCTTCGATCAGGTCCCCCACCGCGGAGGTTATCTCCCGCAGGACCGGCATCAAGGCTTCCCGCACCTCACTGGCCGAAATTTTGATCGACCTGGGCAGTCCGCTCTCCAAATCCCGCCCCCGGACGACCATCACTTTGTCCGTCGTGCTGGCATGAGCATTACCCAGCGTTATCTTTATTTCCTCGGCCGTTCTTTCTCCCACCAGCACGTTATATTTCAATCTCATGTAATGCATAATCGCCTCATCCATCTCATCTCCCGCCACCCGCAGAGATTTATTAATAACTATTCCTCCCAGAGAAATAATCGCGATTTCACTGGTTCCCCCGCCAATGTCCACTATTAATAGTCCCCCCGGATCAGTAATCGGCAACCCCGCCCCGATGGCCGCCGCCATCGGTTCTTCAATCAGCCAGCACTGTCTTGAGCCTGCCGAAAGAGCCGCTTCTTGCACCGCCCGTCGCTCTACTTCCGTCACTCCCGATGGAATCCCGATTACCACCCGCGGCTTAGGAATGCGGGGAATAATCCTCCCCGATTCATGTACCTGCTGGATGTAATGTTTAAGCATGGCCTCTGTGGCATCAAAATCCGCGATCACCCCGTCTTTCAGCGGCCGGATGACTTCGATAGTAGCCGGATTGCGTCCCAGCATTTTCTTGGCCTCTTCGCCGATAGCCAGTATCCGCTTGCTTTTTTTGTGCATGGCCACCACCGACGGCTCCCGGATGACAATCCCCTTGCCCTTGACATGCACCAAGGTATTGGCCGTCCCCAAATCAATCCCCACATCATACGAGAACAGTCCAAAAAGATAATCGAGCATATCAGTCGCAATATACCACAAACCTATTTGTGATAATTAGCCCTCTTTTGTTTTACTTCTTCAAAAATAGGTTCATAAAACGAATTTTGGGCTGTTAACTCCCTAAAAAGTTTATATAACTCATTAAGTTTCATACAAATATCCGATGTTGATTCACCTGAATAAGATGAATCATCAATCATCCTCTGGACAAATTCTGAAAAACTATCACCTCTAATAACGGCAAGGGTAGCTATATCAGACCTATCCTTGTCTCTAAGTCCGCTNTGTGAATCTAGGCATATATCCATTTTCATAAGGAAAATATCGAATAGACTTGGCACTGTGGCAAATCCCAAATCCACCGGAGCCTCCCGTATCACTACATCCCTATAAAGATGTCTTCTGTTTAAACGTGCCCCCGTAGACGAAGGCATATATACATCAACTCCCAATCCCATGGTAAAACCCAAAAAAGCCGGAGCGATGACTTCATATGTAACTTTGTCTTCTAGGCCTGGAGATGATCTTTTTTCATAACTTCTGACCTTGCCAGTATCACGAAGGCTATCCAGAACATAATCAAATTTTCCATCGTCACTAATTAGAAAATCCAGATCATGCGTCCCTCTAAAGCTAGTCACGGAATTCGGACCAAAATGGTACAACATCCAACAATACACTGCATTACCGCCCAAATTTATTACATCATCTGGGCTCAATCCCACCTCCCTGACAGCAGAATTAACAGAACCAAGAAGACTGGCTATTGGATACCACTCAATTGCGTTCATGAGATAACATTATACCCTTGACATGCCCTATAGTCCATTTATCTTCTTCGAATGACTTTTGCCGTTTGCCGCGGCCGCGCAAAACGATAAATCAGCTTGGGGCTTGACAAGCACCAGAATAAGTATTATCGTAGTTCATACTATGAGTATGAATACTCAACGCATTACCATCAGCATGCCAGATTATTTGTATACCCAACTTTTAGCCACCGTCCCCGCCGGCCAAATCAGCAAATTTGTGTCTACTGCCACCGAAGATAAAATTGTCAGCCAAAAACTAACAAAAAGGGTTGACCCTATTGAACATTTTTTATCCCTGGGGGGCACTCTCAAAGCCAATCCTAAACAAATCCGCAATGCCATCAATAAAGGAAGATTGTGAAAAAATATATAGTCGACGCATCGGTTATTGTAACTTCATTTTCAGACCAATCGGGAAATGTTAACAGGAAATTTCGATCTTTACTGAATGAAAAAGGTGGTCAATTAATTTCAACTGTCTTTTTAGATTTTGAAGTCGCCAACGCTATTAGATTTCTGGATAAAGACACTCTAAAGATCAAAAAATATCTCGACGCCTTTTTTGGACTTCCAATAAAAAAAGTCGGATTGAGCGCCGGACAGATTCAAGAAATCGTAAATATGTCTGTTATCAACAGTACTACCGTTTATGACACCAGCTATCATTTCTTAGCTATTTCCATGGATGGGGTATTTGTCACCTGCGACCGCGACTACTTCCAAAAATCCAAATATTTGGGATACATCGAGTATTTGGGATAAATCATGAAGCGTCTAATTCCTATTTTCTATTATCTTCTCTTTATCCTCGTCCCCCTCGTCTGGCTCCCCAACACTTCCGAACTATTTGAGTTCAACAAATTAATCCTCACCTATATCTTAACTACTCTCATCGCGGGCACCTGGCTCATCCGCATGATTATTGAGAAAAAAATAATTTTCAAAAGAACCATTTTGGACATTCCCCTATTGATCTTTTTGGGATTTAGTATTTTGAGTTTAGTATTTTCAATTGATGTCCATACCTCCTGGCTCGGCTATTATTCCCGCTGGAACGGCGGCTTATTATCTCTCATTTCCTACTCCTTATTATATTGGGCCTTCGTTTCCAACATGGATTCCAAATCGGCCTTGAGGGCTGTGCGCTGCGCGCTGTGGGCTGCTGCCACCGTAGCCGTTTATGGCAGCTTGGAACATTTCGGCTTCTCTATCTCCTGTCTCCTGACTACCGGCTCCTTTAATGTGTCTTGCTGGGTCCAGGACGTGCAAAATAGAGTGTTTGCCACTCTCGGCCAGCCCAACTGGCTGGCAGCCTATATCGTCGCTTTGATCTTCATCCCATTATCCAATATCACCCCCTTTAATCCCCCTCTTAAATTAAGAGGGGGAAACCCGAAGGGAGAGGGTGATATTTGGAAAATTTCGGTAAATTTTGCAATTTTTATTTTATTATTTGCAACGTTGTTATTCACTAAATCAAGGTCTGGATTATTGGCTTTTGGGATATCATCACTAGTTTTCTGGGGATTATCTTTTGGCAAAAAAACCATCATGCCTATGATCATCTTTGCAATTTCAATATCTAGTCTAATCCTAATTTTTCAAAACCCAATTCGAGATCTAGTATTCAAGCCGACAGTTGCAGAAAAGACTGTAGGAACCGCACTAGAATCTGGAGGCACCGAATCCGGCAGTATCAGAAAAATAGTCTGGACAGGGGCTACTAGAATCTGGACTTCTAATATCAAAAACCTGTTAATTGGCACCGGCCCGGAGACCTTCGCCATGGCCTATTATCAATACCGGCCCTTAGAGCACAATCAAACTTCCGAATGGGAACTTCTCTACAACAAAGCCCACAATGAATTTCTCAATTACTTGGCCGCCACCGGTTTACTTGGTTTAACGTCGTACTTGATCCTCCTAGGATCCATGCTGTGGATTTTCAAATCACAAATTCTAAATACTAATAACCAAATAAATTCTAAAAATCAAATCCAAAATATTTTGGATCTTAGAATTTTGAATTTAGGATTTTTTGCAGGCTGGCTCACCATCTCCATCACTAATTTCTGGGGCTTTTCCGTGGTCGTCATGCAGTTATTTCTCTTTTTACTTCCGGCTATCGCCATAACTCTAAATGACCAGTAGTCAAAAATTCGGAATCTTCTGTGTGCTGAGCGCTGCGGGCTTTGCGCTGTGGACAATCGGCAAATACTGGCTGGCCGATGTCCACTATGCCAACGGCCAAAAAAACTACCAATTTTTTACCAAAACCCAGGATTCCAAATATCTAGTTTCCAGTTTCCAATCTCTGCAATCAGCTGTAAAAATAAATCCCTCTGAACCCGCCATTCTCTCCGAATACGCCGTAGTTGCCGCATATTTATCCTCCGCAGTCGCCACCAAAGACATTGCTTTAACCGCGGCCACCCGGGCCATCACTCTTTCTCCTCATCACCCTAACTACTACAAATCCGCCGCCCGGGTTTATATCCTTCTTTCCGACCTGCCCTCGGCCGCCGAAGTTTTAACGCAGGCGGCCCAAATCTCCCCCACCGACCCCCGCCTACCTTACAATCTCGGCCTTATTTACAAAGCCATCAATGCTACTCCCACCGCCACTCTCTACTTCCAAAAAACTCTGGAGTTAAAACCCGACTTCCCCGACGCCCAAAAACAATTAGACAACTAACCTTCGGTATTTCCCTCTATTACTATTCGATTAACCTCAGCGGTGGGAATTCCGTCCGCGGTGCGTTGATCACCGTCGATTTTAATTTCTAATCCACTAGCCGCAGCTTCATTTAATTTTCTTATCGGTATCTTACTTATATCAATTCTTCTGCCTCTTCTCATAAAGCTAGGCAAAAATTTCTCCACCCAGTTTGGTTGCGACTGTTCCACGAATTCATTTTATCATAACTCTGTTAAAATCAAGTCATGTCGCAAATTATTATCGTCCCTTCGCCTGTCCTTCGCCAACCAGCCAAACCAGTAAAGGCCCTAGACAAGCGAGTACTAAACATCATCAAAGATATGGAAAAAACCCTTCTGGCAGCCAAGAATCCCCAGGGGGTTGGTCTGGCCGCTCCCCAAATCGGCATCTCCCTGCGCGTCTTTCTCATCCGCCCCGTCAAAAACGGCCCCATCACCGTTTTCATCAATCCCGAAATTATCAAATACTCCCAACGCACCACTCATCCCACTAGCAAAAAAGGTGTTTATGAAGGCTGCCTGTCCATTCCCGCTCATTATGCCCCCATCAAAAGGGCCATGTCAGTAACGGTTAAGTATCAGACTCTCTCAAGTATCACCCCCCTTCCCCCTCTTAATTTAAGAGGGGGTGGCCCGCAGGACGAGGGTGATATTTTAGTTGAAAAAGTTGAAACATTTTCTGGTTTTTCCGCTCATGTCATCCAACATGAAATGGACCATCTCAACGGCATTTTATTTATCGACCGGGTCCTGGAACAAAACACCAAACTTTATAAAACAAGCGGGAAAGATTGGGAGGAGATCAGCCTATGACAAATCTCGTTTTCTTCGGCTCCTCGCCATTCTCAATAATCGTTCTCGAGAAACTGCTAAACGCACAAGGTTGCACCTTGTGCGCCGTAGTCACCACTCCGGATAAACCCACTGGCCGGCACCTCAAACTCACCCCAAATCAAGTTAAAGTATTTGCGCAAAAAAATAATATTCCAATTCTTGAAACAATGAATGACTATCGTATGCCTATGAATGACAATGGTATGACAGTTGGCTTAGTCGCCGCCTACGGCAAAATTATTCCCCAATCTGTCATCGATGCCTTTGGCGGCCGCATTTACAATATTCATCCCAGCTTATTGCCCAAATACCGCGGCCCCTCGCCTTTGCAACAACAAATTTTAGACGGTGTGACTGAAACCGGCGTCACTATAATTCAACTCGACGCCCAAATAGACCACGGCCCCATCATGGCAACTGTCCGGGACATTATCAAATCTGACGATACTGCCATTACTTTAGGAAATCGCTTATTTTCTTTAGGAGCTGATCTAATTCTCAATTCACAATTTTCAATTTTCAATCAAATTCCAATTCCTCAAAATCACAATGAGGCAACCTTTACGAAGAAATTAACTAGGCAAGATGGATTTTTACCTTGGGAAAAATTCAACAAACTAATTACTGACTCCACGGCATCCCATCATGACCCTCATTTGTTCCGGGCTTTTTATCCGTGGCCGGGGGTGTGGACTTTGGCTCCGGAAGGGAAGAGGGTAAAGTTGATACAGCTGCATCCAATTCTCTCTCTGTCCTAATTAATTCCGCTACTTCACCTAAGATTTCTATTCTAACTGGCGGCATTTTTTCCTTTCAGTTTCCTCAAACACTTCGTGCATAATTTCATCCCTTTCCATTTGTGCAAATTGGGTTTGAAAACTTTGCGCGTCCGCTGGGCCCGCTTTTTCCACTGCCCGCCGGCCACCCCCTTGTGATGGGTATGGGACTCGCCATATTGGACTCCCTTGCCGCAATTGTCACAAACANAAACCATTACCAAATTTTACCATAAAATTTGCAAAATCGAAGCACTAAATCCCAAATCCCAAAAAGAATTAGGTGTTTATGGCTTTTAGATTTATAATTTGATTATTATTTGGATCTTAGAATTTAGGATTTAGAATTTAATGTTAGATATACTCTTTCAAAATCCATTCGCGTTTGTCGTAATATTTGGCGGCATAATTATCGCCATCGGTATTCACGAGGCCGCCCATTGTTATATGGCCGATTATCTGGGCGACCCTACCCCTCGATCCTTAGGTCGTCTATCCCTTAATCCCTTAGTCCACTTGGACCTCTTGGGTACTTTAGTTATCTTAGTCACCGGCGCTTTCGGCTGGGGCAAGCCCTCTCCTTTTGATCCCTACAATCTGCGCAATCCAAAACGCGACACGGCTCTCATCGCCCTGGCTGGCCCGGCCAGCAATATGCTGTTGGCGGTTGGATTATCTTTGGTGCTTCAGATCCTAAGTAACTTAAGTATCTTAGGAATCTTGAGATATTTAATCGCACTTAATATAAATCTGGCTCTCTTTAATCTCATTCCCATCGCCCCTCTCGATGGCTCCAAAATATTTCTTAAAAACCAATCAAATCAGTATTCCCTCATGTTATTGCTTTTACTCATCTTTCCCATTTTCGGCGGCCACTCCCTGGCTTCTCTGCTCATTTCCCCCATTTCTAAACTCATACTTGACATCCTGATATAATACATATGTCCTGCCGAGAAGGATAGCCAAAGGAGATTTTCCTTGACTAATTTTCTAAAAGTAAGGGCCGGGGCGTAACTCTGTTTGGGTCCAAGTACCCTGACAGACATCTCCCTCACAGACATGTTTGGGAAAAGCTCGCCCACTTGATTCTTACTCCGGGAAAAACCTTTGCTTCCTGATCGGCGGGGCAAATTCAGCAACGGTCAGCAACCATCAGCACGAGATCAGCACCCATCAGCAAGTCAGCACGATCAGAAAGTATTCCAATTGTTTCGAAGACGGTTAAGTTGTTTGGAGACATGACGATATTCTTCTATTAATTTGGAACAGTCCTCTTTGGAAATTCTGGATTCAGTTTCAGAAAGTATAGTTATTACTTGAAGATGGGTTATTGTCTCGTCGGAAGAACCCATAGCTATTTCTAGATATCTTTTGAATTCCTTATCTGATCTTCTTTTTGCAAATCCTTCCGCAATTTGCGGTGGAACACCCTCTGCAGATCCTAGAATTTGCTTTCTTAATCTGTCGTGTGTCTGAGGGATCGTAGAAACTAACTTGTATACTGGTCGAAGCAATTCTAAAGCTTGCTTGTAAACCCTTAGTTCAGATACATCTCGTATCACAAATTTAGTATAACATTGCTGATCCTGCTGATCGTTGCTGATTCCGCTGATCAAAGCTGTTAAAATCGTTGTGTGCCGAGGTAGCTCAGAAGTAGAGCAGGGCTTTTGTAAAGCTCAGGCCGGGATGGCAGAATTCCCCCTCGGCTCCAGTAAATGGGGCTTGACAGAACTCTCAAATTCCGTTTCACTTAAAATAGGTACATGAAAAGGCACCTGCCGTCATTTGTATTGTTCGCCTGGCTGGCGGCGGTTCTGCCCTCTTTAACCGTTGCTTCTCGCTTCGATTATTACGATTGGGGACCCTACTACCAGCCATCCAGCCAAGTTTTGGGGGTCACTTTCTCCTCCGGCGAAGGCTTGCCGCCGCCACCGCTCTCTCCCGACTTGCTGCCTCCACCCGCCACCGGCATTTTGCCCGGTGACCTCCTGGCCCCGGCCGAATTCTGGGCCGAATCCTTGCAACTCACTTTTACCTTCGATGCCTTGGCCCGGGAACAACTGCGGCTACAATTTGCCTCTGAGCGGATAGCCGAAGCCCAAACTCTAGTTGAGCAACAACGCTTTTCTGACGCGGCCTTAGCCATCTCTGGTTACCGCGACACTATGCAAACATTGGCTTCAAACCTACAAGATCTCGCTCGAACTGCATCAGACAAAGTCACACAATTATTACAACAGGTGGAAACTACCGCCGCCGACCAGGCCGTGGTGGCCCAAACTCTGGCCGCATCCGCCCCGCCGGCCGTGGCTGAAACCTGGACCCAAGTTGTTACGGCCAGCGAGAAAGCACTAGACGCGGTAGCGGACGCGACTGGACAGCCGCCTATTCCAGATAGCTTATCAGCCGGTATTCAAGAACTAAAAAACCAGGGCCTAATAACTCCGGAGGAAAGCGAAAAACTTTACGCTTTAGACAGCCGCAGTGAAGTGCGCGCCGAGCTGGACAAATTGGTCACTTCCGGCCAGTTTCCTCCGGCAGAGGTTGCCAAGCTAGATACGGCCGTAGCTGCAAACCACCCCGACATTTACCAGCACCAGCAGGATGTGCTGGAATTTGCCGAACTCCGTTCCTACCAAACTCTCCCTTCTCCCAACAAACAAACACTCACTCAAATCACCGCCTGGCAAAAAAATCCGGGTGATCTGCCCCCTCCACCGGAAATCCGCCCTTATTTGTACTACGACCGGGCCCAAGAATTGGCTCGCGCCGTAGACCTGACCCGTTTCTCAACCGACCAACAGTCCGAGGTCGTCAGGTTTTATTCGGACGCGGTCACCTCCAACCCCACTTTTACCACTCCCCAGGAACCTCTTCCTAGTCCCACTCCCCCTCCTCCAACCACAGCCGTCCCATATCTCACCGCTCCCACCGGCTCTCTGCCGGGAGACCCCACTTACTTCCTTAAACGCTTCGGCGAACAGCTGTTTACTACCTTCACTTTCGACCCCGCCCGCCGCGCCGAAAGATACATGCAGCTGGCCGAAGAGCGACTGCGTGAAGCCAGTGTGCTGGCTGACCAGTCTGATCGCAACGCTGACTATGTAACCGCTTTGAAAGACTATACCAGTACGGTAGTAGCCGCCACCAGAATAGTCGACAGTCAAGACGTCGCCCGGATCTGGGAAACCCAAATGGCTCGCCATAATTTAGTTCTGGAAAAAGGACTGCTGCCCCCACCCACCGACCAGCCTGAACTCACAACTACCGCAATTTCGGCCACTCAAGATGCCTTGGACACCAGCGCCGACACCTTGGGCCGGCCGGCCCTGCCCCAGGCCTTGTCCGATCGCCTCCAGGACCTCAAAGCCCAAGGATTAATATTGCCGGAAGAAGTCGCCGCTTTGACTGCCGCCGAAACCCGGGGTGAAGTGCGCGACCAGATCCGCCAGTTGGAAAAAGAAGGGATCATTCCTCCGGCCGAAGCCAAGCGGCTAGACGAGGCCCAAAGCCTGACGGCCCCCGGCGACTACAATCAACTAGTAGAAGTGCGCAAAATTGAGGAGTTAAACCGGCTGCGGGCCATCCAAGCCGAATTTGCCCAGACGGCCACCTTGCGCGCCACCACCGCTAATTTAGAACAACGGCAGGAGTATCTAAAAAACTCCATTGACCCCAGCTTAATTCGAGTGGAGGATCTGGCCGGAAATGCCAAGCTGAAGGCTTTGTACCAGCAGCTGGCAGACAACTCCAACCGCCCAGTCAACGCTGGTCAATTCCCGGCCTCACCGGGCGGATCTCTAGCCGCAGCGCCGGTAGCCGCCGACGCCGTCTTAACCACTTGCCCAGCCGGGGCGGTGTTCAAACAATATGAAGGCTGTGTCTGGGCCGATAGCGGCAAAAAACTTAACGACTATGAGCAATACCGCTGTACCGGCGGCCAATACTGGTCATTCGCCGCCCAGGGTTGTATCCCCTATCAACCGGGCTATCCCGACGGCCAGCCCGTTTGTCCGGTCGGCTATGTGTGGACCTGGCAAACCCAAGCCTGTACAACTTCTGCCTCGCCAACTCCCAGTGGCGCACCTCTTCCCAGTCCCGAACCCGGGCAGTGTCCGGTAGGATCCAGCTACCAAGCTCCTAATGGTTGTGTGTGGGACGATACCGGCAAATCGATCACCGACTACGACCAATACCGCTGCGACCGGCCAGGTGAACAATACTACTCCTTCACTCGCAAAGCCTGTGTGAACACACCGACCGCAGGCGAAACGACTGCCGATGGTGACTATACGCCCAGTTGTGCCACCAACCCAAACCATTACTGGAGCTGGGACGAGGGTCGCTGTATCATCCCCCAACCGGTGCCCAGCACCGCCGGTGATATCCGCATTCCTCCCTCCACGCTCACTCCTACCAGCCCTTTCTACTTTATCGACCGGGCCGTAGAATCAATTCAAATCGCCACCGCTTTTACTCCCGAGGCCAAGGAAAAAATTCGTTTGGCCCAAGCGCAAGAGCGTCTGGGTGAGGCCTACGCCCTGCTGCAACGCGGTCAGGAAGAGCGTTTCCGCGCTACATTGGGCGAATACACCGCTACTATGCAGACCGTCTACAACGACTTGAGCAGTAATATCAATCTATCTGATACCGCCAAAGCCAGTTTAGGTGAGCAATTAGCCAACCAAATCGCCAATGATAGTCTCATCCTGCAAAAGGCCACCGCCTTGGCCACAGAAACCGAATCGACTGCCACTCTGAACACGGCCACATCCGCCACTATCCAGGGGATCGATCGAGCCGCCGATTTAGTCGGCGAACCGGCCATTCCAGCCGAAATCCAAGCCCGGCTGGACTCACTGCCCCCCGAAACTCTAACTGATGCCCAAAAAACCCAGCTGGATCAAGCCGACAACCGCCTCGAGGCCCGACTAGCCATCAACGCCTTGGTGACTAGTGGAGTTCTAACTCCCAATGACACGACAGTTTTAGACCAAGAATTGATGGCAGTCAACCCGACGGCGGTTGCAGCTGTGGGTCAATTGCGCTCACTGGTGGAATTAGACCAGATTCAGACCCAATCAACAGAAATTAAAGATCAGGTTAGTAAAAATGAGAACATCGTCCAAAAACTGAATGAGTTCCAGGCTACTTTTACCCCCGGATCGGACATCCCGGCCGAAATCCGGCCCTATCTGCGCCTGAGCCGGATTGAAGAAGTGGCCCAAACCATCCGCCCGGACATCGTCCGCCTCGAGGACTTCGCCAACCGCAAGGACGTCCAGTTAGCCGTGGCTACTCTGCGCGAAGAATTCCGGCCCACGCCGCAACTGGTGGCTCAAGTGGAGGCTTACCGCCGGGGTAATCCTGGCCGCCTCTTGCCTCCCGAACTGGCCCGCATCGAAGCTTTATTCCAAGGCCTAGGAGTGCGCGACAGGGCCACCGCCTGTTTCCTGCCTTCGCCGCCCTTTGCTGCCAATACCCCCTGTCCGCCTCCGGGAGCGGCTCTGCCCATCTCTAACTATTACTCTCTCCCCAACTGGTACTCTCCCCCTAATTGGCCGGGCGGTCCCGGATACGACTATCCTGTGTCTGGTACTGGCGGCGAGCAACTCACTTACGGTAAAGGGCCTGAAGCTTCCAAACCGGGGGTTTGCCAGGACGGATACCACTGGATGTACGATTCCGGCGGCTGGTGTATGAGTAATAGCGGCAATTACGCCGCCAGTACTCCCAGCTACAACTCCACCGGTCCCGGGTACACGCCCTACACTCCTTACTACTCCGGACCGGGATCGCCCGGCTACACCGAACCTGGCAGTGGCAATTACTCGCCCCCTTACTACTATGGCCCGGCTCCCACCTATTACACCACTAATCCTCCTCCCGGAACGGTTCCCGGCACCGGCCCCACTCCCACTTCTCCCGGCCAATGTCCCTCCGGCTTCCATTGGATGAGTGATTCCGGCGGCTGGTGCATGTCCGACGGACCTACCTACGTCCCCAGCGGCTCCACTCCCGGCTATTACTCTCCCAATCTGACCCAGGAGAGCTGCGGCCCGGGATACTACTGGGACGGGCGAGGTTGCATCCCCACTTATTCCGGCGGCAGTAGTGGGCCGTCTCCGGCCAATTCCTGCCAAGGCTTCAGTTGTCCTTCCGGCTACTCACTGGACTATTCCACCTGTTCCTGCCGATCATCGGGAACATCTGGAGGAGGTACTTATTCGCCGCCCAGCAGCAGCTGCCAACTTCCATCTGGCGGCTGTGGCCCCAACTCTTGGTACGACTACGGCTCCTGCTCTTGCCGAAGTTCAACCAGTACATCTACTCCCACTTATAGCCCGCCCCCATCTGGTAGTAGCTCTGGTTCTTGCCCATCCGGCTACCACTGGATGTCCGACAGTGGTGGGTGGTGTATGAGTGATGGCGCTGCCCCTTCCACTAGCTCTAGTCCAACCCCAACTTACAGTCCACCTCCTTCATCTGAACCAGCTCCATCATCCGCACCCGCACCTTCATCTGAACCCGCACCGGCTCCGCCGCCTTCAGAACCAGCCCCCCCGCCCGCTCCCTAAACTGGTAAAATGAAAATGTACGCCGGAATACTCAAGCGGTCAACGAGGTGTGACTGTAAATCACATGCCTTTTGGCTTCGTAGGTTCGAATCCTGCTTCCGGCACCCCTTCGACTCGCTTTGCTCGCTCAGGGCAAGTCGCCAGCCCGGGTAGTTCAGTGGCAGAACGCGCGCATGGTAAGCACGAAGTCGGGAGTCCGAATCTCGCCCTCGGCTCCCTACTCCTTTATTCCATGTGTCAGGTGTTCGTATTTCCGGGCCTCCTTAAACGCGAAATACTTGGCCAGCCGGATAGCGTAAATCAACAAGCCCAAAAATACCACAGCAAATACTCCCACTATTCGCACATAAATCGGCCCCATAAAAGCCAGCGCGTCATCCACGGGCGTGGTCATCACCAAGTACCACCACCTACCTTCTTCGAGTTTAATCGGCGAATACGCCGCCAGATACCGCTGCCACCCCTCCCCGCCCGGCCACACCACGTTCAGTTTTCCCTCCTCACCCTTTTTCAGTCCATCTTCCGCTTTTTTTACCAACACATCGCTTCCCAAAAAGGGGTGTTTATGTACATAATCTAAAATATTTTCCCCCGTTTTCAGACCAACAGACGAATACAACACCGTTCCGTCATTCTGTATCAGATGTACTCCGGTTTGATTAGAAATCTTTAACGGCTGCAAATACAGCTCCGTCAGCTTAGAAAGCAACACGGCCGCCGTTAAAACTCCCTTAAATTTTCCCTGCTCATCAATCACGGGAGAAGCCACCGTCACGACATACTGTCCCTGGCTCTGTCCCGTCCGGGATAGCACCACTTCAAATACTTGAGCCGATCCGGTCTGGGCTGTTTGCGCCCACTGGAAATAATCCCGATCGGCTACCGACACCAAATTCACCGGGGCTCTGGCCTGATTAGCTCCCCCCACGACTATCCCCTTTTCGTCCGTCACAATTACTCCCACCAGGGGAGTTCCCTGCCACCGGTCCACCAGAATTTGCAAATTATTATTGTCCAACTTTCCGCCAGCGGCCATAGACATCGACCTCCCGGCCAAGTCAAAAAAAGCTGCCATAGCCGCGGCTCCNGANCTCACGATNNCNTGTTCCCGNTGCTGCNTTTGTTCCACCAACAAGTCCACCGCCCCCCGCCCCAAAAGCACATAAAACGCCGCTCCCAGTCCTATCACGAGCGCCACCCCAAACAGCACCAGACTCTTCATAATTTATACTACCACATCGCCTTTCCTACAATTGCAATTTTCGGCACCGGGCCAAACTCCCGGCTGTCGGTACTAAAATCTTTATTATCCCCTTCTACCCAAAAACCGTTATCCACTGGACGAATGATCCTCTTCAGCAGTTCCGTGTTTTGATATTTAAACACTACTACATCCCCGATCTTAGGCCGGCCCATTTTATTGATCACCAGCCACTGACCATCATGAAATTTTGGCTCCATCGAATTCCCGCTCACCCGGTACGGCCAGACGACCAGCAGCGCCAATCCTGCCATCACCGCCCCAGCTACTACCATCTGCACTAAATCCCGCATAGAATTATGATACACTAAAGTTGAAATATGAACCGCATTTCTTTAGGCTTGTTAGGACTAATTATCGTTCTGCAAATCGCAAACCTCCTCAAGCGCCAACCCCAACCTGTAGTCACCAATCCAGCACCACCCACGATCATCTCCACAACCGCTTCATCTTCAGCTATCCAAGAGCAGCTTACGGCCATCCGCGACGAGTTGGTCAAACTCCGCGCCGATCAACGGGATCTGACTTCTGTGCTAGGTCTGACCACCGCCTCCCCAGCCCCCACCCCCACAACCAATCTCACCGTCGACGCTAATTACCCTGTTGTCAACGTCTACGACCAGCCCTTCTCCACCGCCACTATCGTCGGCCGCATCTCCCCCGGACGGGCTTATCCATATACTACCCTTCAAGAAAATTGGTATCGCATCGCTCTGCCCGACGGTATCGCCGCCTGGGTAGAGTCTAAATACGTCAAACCCTTATGAGCAAGACTTTTTTATTTCTCTGCACTATCCTGGCCGTCTTTATCTCAGTCAGCGGATTTATTACCTCACCTTCCCCTATACATTTCATCTTTCTCCCCGTCCCTTTGTACCTGATTGCCTCTTTTGTGGCCCAACTCCGTTCCTCCCGCGCCCAACCGGAAGTTTCCCTCTCCTCCCGCCGCTCCGGGTTAATTATCGCCATTTTCTTTTTTAGCTTTTTACTGGCTTTTAAATTAATCGGCTTATTCCTGCCATGAAAAAACTAGTCGCCTACTATTCTTTCATTATCACCACCATCATGGTCGTACTGGGCTTTCTTAACGCCCAAGATCTACCCCAACTCATTGGCGCCGTCATTTTCTATCCCCTGGCCGTGTACTTCACTTTATTAGTCTCTCCCA
>JGI1356J14229_10001972_pt1 | contig 16492 bp, 10 predicted proteins | sample Subgrocontami58m_FD_14229 | JGI IMG/M metagenome (IMG submission 14229) | reverse complement strand
AGTTTCATGGTGCAATTCACGCTGAAACCCAGGCCCGCTCGGAGAGCGAGCCCCACCTGAATAGTCCAAAACAATCAAGCCGCTGGTATGAGATCCCTCCCCTCTGAAATTCGCGCCAATCCGCGGGCACTCTGCTGAGATTTCCCAACTAGGCCGCGGCCTCGGGCCGCGAGCCGTTGGCGCCGGACAATTCGATCCAAAATGTGCTCCCCTGCCCGGGCGCCGACTCGACGCCGGCCCGGCCGTTCATCCGCTCCGCCGCCTTCCGCACAATCGCGAGCCCGACGCCGGTGCCTTCAAAGGCCTGTTGCGTCGGCAGGCGCTCGAACATGCGGAAGAGTCGCGGCTGCACCGCCGGATCGATCCCGATGCCGTTGTCGCGGACGAGCACCCGCACCTGGTCGCCCTCGCTCCGGGTCGACACGCGCACTTCCGGCACGATGCCGTCCGGCACGAACTTCACGGCGTTGTCCAGCAGGTTGGCGAGCACCTGCACGAGCGACGCTTCGTGGCCAACCACGGGCAGCAGCGGCCGCTCGATGATGACGTTGGCGCGGGGCGGCTGGAGCTCCAAGCGGTCGTGGACGACGCCCGTCACGACCCGCTCCAAGTCGACCGGGCACAGCGTGATATCCGAGCGCGCGACGCGGGTAAACGCGAGCACATCGTGAATCAGCCGGTCCATCCGCCCGGCGGCCTTCTGGATGCGCTGGAGGTATTCGACCGCCTCCGGGACCTTGTGGCCGAAATCGTTGAGCACGATCTCGGAGAAACCCTGGATGGCGCGCAGCGGGGCGCGGAGGTCGTGCGACAGGCTGTAGGAAAACGCGTCGAGTTCCGCGACGATCTCGTGCAGGCGGCGCGTGCGTTCCTGCACCTGCTGCTCGAGGTTCTGCGCATGCTGCTTCAACTGGTCCTGGGCCTGCCGCAGCGCCCGCTCGGAATTCTTCTGCGCCGTGATGTCGCGCGCGATCTTCGAGGCGCCGATGATTTCACCGTTCTGATCGCGAATCGGGGAAATGCTCAACGACACGTTGATGGCGCGACCGTCCTTCCGCACGCGCACGGTTTCGAAATGCTGCACCGCCTCGCCGCGCTGCAGCCGGCCCAGGATTTCCTGCTCCTCGTGGTACCGCTCGGGTGGGATCAGCAAGGTGATCGACTGGCCGATGATTTCAGCGGCCGTGTAACCGAAGATTCGCTCCGCCGCCCGATTCCAGCTCGTGACGATGCCGCGCAGATTCTTGCCGACGATGGCGTCCTCCGAGTTCTCCACGATCGCGGCCAGCCTCAACGCCGCGAAGTGACTCGCCCGGCGGTCCGACACGTTGCGGAAGACGAGGACCACGCCGACGACCGCCCCGCTCGTCTCGCGAATCGGCGCCGCACTGTCGTCGATCGCGATTTCCCGGCCATCCTGCGCAATCAGCACCGTGTGGTTGGCGAGGCCTTGAATCGTGCCGTGTTCCAGCACCTTCTCGACCGGGGAGAGCACGGGCTGGCGCGTGGTCTCGTTGAAGATCTTGAAGATCGCGGCAATCGGCTGCCCCAGGGCCTCCGCTTGTTTCCAGCCGGTCAGCTGCTCGGCGATCGGGTTCATGAACACGATGGCGCCGCTGGCATCGGTCGAAATCACCGCATCGCCGATGCTGGCGAGCGTCACCGCCAACCGCTGCTCGGTGCGCTTCTGCTCGCGGATGTCGCGCATGATCGCCGAGGCGGCCACGATGTCGCCCCCCTCGTTCCTGATCGGCGAGATGGCCACCGCGACGTCGAACACCTCTCCGTTCTTGTGGCGGCGCACCGTTTCGTAATGCGAAATGCGTTCCCCACGCCGAATCCGATCAAGGATCATCATCTCCTCGTCCAGCCGGTCCGGCGGGAAAAGGATCGTGATCGGCCGGCCGATGGCCTCCGCCGCGGTGAAGCCGAACATCTGCTCGGCCGCTGGATTCCAGGTCGTGATGCTGCTGTTGAGATCCTTGCTGATAATCGCGTCGTGCGACGATTCGATCAGGGCCGCGAGGAACGCGTCCGATCCGGGACCAATGCGGGAAAGGGAGGGCTTAGTCATGGGCCAGGCGCACCCGTTCGGCGGGCAACGCACAACACGCCGCGTCGCGGCGGGAAAGAGCAGCGAACGGCCGCTTCCGCCCCGATTGCCATGCGCAGCTCCCTATGCTCCGTCGCCCGCGGTGATTTCGCCCGGGATGAATCCCGTCAGGGCGTCGAGGAGTACTCGTTCGTGCGAGTCGATCTGCGACCGGTGTTCGCCCGGCACAATCTCGCCCCAAAAAACACCCGATTCGCTGCGAGGAGAGGTTTGCAGGCATGGCATGGTACGAAGCAGTCAAACCTCCGCAGATGCGCAGCCGACACAAGTCAACGCGCGGGGAAAACCTCCTATTGTCGCATCGGAAGTTTTCCGCCGCGGCTAGAAGCTCATGGCAAAACCTCCTGGAGCGAATGCACGTCTTGGGTAGCGCGGTCAATCTGACCGCGTTCGGCTCATCGGGAGGGCTCGAGCACGGTCAGGTTGACCGCGCTACGGCCGCGTTCGCCAGCGAAGTTTGGCCATGAGCTCTAGACCACCGGGCTGGGCCGCGGACGCAAGAGATCCCCCGCGACCGATGCCGGCGCGACTAGCGGATTCGCGCGGTGTTGCCTGGCCGCGGCGACGACATCCGCCAGCAGGCGCGGCGTCGGCGGTTTCACGAAGAACGCGCAGGCGCCGAGTTCCCGCGCGCTCTGGATGTCACGCGATTCGGCCGATGAGGTCAGGATCACCACCGCCACGTCGGCCAGGTTTGGCGCGGACCGCACAGCCTGCAGCACCTCGAAACCGTGGCGCAACGGCAGCTTCAAATCGAGCAGCACGAGGAACGGCCGTGGAAATTGGGCGTGGTCCGTATAGCGGCCGGTGCCGCACAGGTAATCGCACGCCGCCTGTCCGTCGGCCGCGACCTGCACGCCGCAGGTCAATTGCGCCTGTTGGTAGGCGCGACGGAAGATGAAGACGTCGTCCTCGTTGTCCTCGACGAGCAGAAGGGTGGAGGCGTCGTCCATGCCGGCGGAGCCTAGGCTCTGGGCAGCTCAATCCAGAAACGGCTGCCCGACTTGCCATCCGATTCGACGCCCCAGCGGCCGCCCATCTTTTCCATCGCGCGGCGCACGATGGCGAGGCCGATGCCCGTGCCTTCATACGCATGCCGCGTCGGCACGCGCTCGAAGACGGAAAAAAGGCCCGCCTGGTGGTGCGGCGCGATGCCGATGCCGTTGTCTTCGACCCACAGCCGCACGCGCTCGCCGGCCGGCACGGTGCGGACGATAATGTGCGGCCGCGTGCCGGGTTCGACGAACTTCGCCGCGTTCGTCAGCAGGTTGGCCAGGCACTGGCCGAGCGACGCCTCGTGGCCGCGCACGCGGTGCAGCGGCACCTCAATCTGCAGATCCGCGACCGACGGCTGGAGTTCGGGATACTGGGCGACGACATCGCGGAGCAGTGTTTCGAGGTTGAGTTCCTGCAACTCGAAATCCGCGCGGCCGACCTGGCTGTACGTCAGCACGTCGCGCGTGAGGTTCTCCATCCGTTCGCTGTTGCGCCGGATCCGCTCGAGGTAGTTGCGCGCGGTGTCGTCGAGCCGCTCCCCGTAGTCCTCGATCAACGCCTGCGCATAGGCGCGCATCGCGCGAAGCGGTCCGCGCAAATCATGCGAGACGCTGTAGGAGAACTCCTCCATCTGGCCGATGGCCTCGCGCAGCGAGGCCGTGCGCTCGGCCACGCGCAGCTCGAGTTCGCGGGCGAGGGCCTTGCTCTGAGTCACGTCGGCAATCGTGCCGATGTAGCCCAGCGATTTTCCGGCACTGTCGCGCAGCGGCACGGCATTGCCCTGGACCCAAATCATCCGGCCATCCGCGTGCTGGAAACGGTACTCGGCGCTGATCGCCTTGTCGGCCGCGACCGCCGCCTCCCAATCGGCCAGGACCCGGACGCGATCGGCGGGATGGATCGCATTTGACCAGTCGCGCCCGTGCGCCCGGTCCGCCGCAACCCCGGCCATCTGCGACCACGCCTCGTTCACGAAAATCGTGTCACCCGCGGCATTGGTCAGGAAGATTCCGACGGGCGCGTGGCTCGCCAGCGTGCGAAACCGCTTTTCGCTCGCCCGCAACGCGTCCTCCGCCGCCTTCCGTTCCGTGATGTCGACGACGGTGCCGAGGTAACCGGTGGTGACACCGGCGGCGTTGCGNGACTCCACCGCACTCCCCTGCAGCCAGACCACCTGGCCGTCCGGCCGGCGGAAACGATATTCGCAGGCAAANGGCCGGTGCGCGCGGACGCAATCGTGCCACTCGGCCAGGACCCGCTCGCGATCGGCCGGATGCAGCGCCCGGCCCCAGCCCCGGCCGCGGGCCTGGTTCACGGACAGCCCGGCCATCGCGCACCACGACTCGTTGACGAAGAGCACGTCGCCCTTTGTATCCGTGAGAAAGATACCCACGGGGGCATGGCCCACCAGCAGCCGGAACCGGGCCTCGCTCTCGCGCAGGGCCAGCTCGGCCGTCTTGCGGGCGGAGATGTCGAGCGTGGCGCCGACCATCCGCACCGGCCGGCCATTTTCCCGGATGACCGTCGCGTTGGTGAAAAGCCAGATCACGGCGCCGCCGGGCCGCCGGGCACGCAATTCCAGTTCGAAGCGCGCGTCATGCTCGAGCGCGCTCTGAATCGCGCGTTGCACCGGCAGCCGGTCATCCGGGTGGACCAGCTGGAGAAAGCCCTCCGCCGTCGGCACGAATGCGGACGGACGGATGCCGTGGATTTCGTACAGCGATTCGGTCCACGTCACGCGGTCCTGCACCACGTCCCAATCCCACAACCCCACCTTCCCGGTCCGGGTCGCCAGCCGGAGGCGCTCTTCGCTCTCGAACAACGCCACCTCGGCCCGCCGCCGGTCGGTCATGTCCAGCACGGCCGCGAGGTACCCGCGCACCTGGCCGCGCTCGTCGCAATCGGGCGCGTACGACACCTGCACGTAACGCGAACCGATTTGCCGATACGGCACCTCCAGTTCGAACGAGACATTCTCGCCGGCAAGCACGCGCTGGAGATAGGGCTGGAGCCGCGCGAAGGCCTCCTCCCCCAGCACCTCGGGCATGAGCCGCCCCAGCAGCTCCTCCGGTTGCTGGTTCCAGCGGCCGGCGAACGCGCGGCTGGCAAAAATCAGCCGGTGGTGGCGATCCCAATGTGAGAGGATCGCGGGCGCGTTCGCCCCGATCAGCTGCAGTTCCCGCTGCTGCATGCGCACGCGCTCCTCCACCCGCGCGCGTTCAACCCGCGGCCACACGCGCGCGATGACGTTTTCCAGCAGGGCGATTTCGTCCGGCCTCCAGCGTCGCGGCTGGTTCGAGGCCAGGCCGAGCGCAAATCCGCGCGGCCGCGCGGCGCCGCACGGAACCACCACGAACGCGCGCACGCCAATCGCGTTCAATGCCGCGGTGTGATTCGCCGTCCACGGATGCGCCGTGGTGTCCGCCACCGCCAGCGGACCGGCCGCCAATGCCTCCCACGCGTCCGGTTGCACGAGATCGGCCGTGCGATACGTGCCGGTCATGTCGACCACGCCCGGCCGGCGCCACGCGTCGCGGCTGCAAACCTCGCCCCGCATCTCGTCGGTCTCGACGAAGAAACAGCGCTCCACTTCGAAATACTCGCCCACCGCGCGCGTCGTTGCCGCCATGATCTCCGCATCGGCGGTCACGTCGGCGATTTGCTCGTTGACGTGCGCGAGAAACGCCAGGTCGCGCTCGCGGCGGCGCGCGTCAGTGACGTCCTGCCAGACCGTGATGGCGCCGCAAATCTTTCCCTCGGCATCGCGCAACGGATCGACGTCGAGGCTGGCGTCGTAACGCGAGCCATCCGGCCGCTCGATCACCACGCCGAACCCGCGGGACGGCCGGCCCTCGCGGGCCGCCAGCGCCATGGGGGTTTCCTCGGGCCGCAGCGGCGAACCCGCGGCCGCGAGCAGTTTCTGGCCGGCGCAGAAATTTTCCTCCGGCGCGTGGAGGGGAGGCTGGCGGCCCCACAAGTCGGCGGCGTGCTGATTGAAAAACGTGATGCTGCCATCCGGGGCGCAGGCGAAAATGCCGGCCGGCACCAAATCGAGAATGTGCTCGGTCGGCCCGGTCGCGACCGCGGAGGCGCGGCCCAGCGCGATCAGTTCGCGCACGCCGACATTCGCGAGGAATGGTCCCGCGGAAACGGGGGACGTCGCGGCACCGGGGACCGACGACGAAGCGGAACGGCTGGCTGTGGGCCGTGACATGTTCGACCGCCAAGCGGAGTGAAGTGGGATCCACACCGTGCAAGTCCGCCACTTCGCTGGGAAGCAGAAAAATCCCCTACAATCCCATCGGAAATTCCCGGCCGCAGCGAGGTCGCAGCGACCTCGGAGAACGGCGGACGGCAGCGGTGGTCGTTGACCACGGCGCGGGGTTCAGCGCGCCCGGGTGATCACGGCGGCCCGCACCGAGACGGGCCCTCCAGGGCAACACGTTGCGCGCACCCGGCGCGGCGCCGCGACGCGCGGGCACGAGAAAAAATCATTCCGGCAGCGGTTTGTCCTTTGTTTCCGGCGCCAGCCAGATCAGGGCCATGCCGACGAGGTAAACGAAAACGATCGAGGCACCAGCCTTCGCGTAGCTCTGGTCGAAGAAAGCCATGACCGCGCCCATGTTCCACGCGCCGATGGCGGCGAGGATTCGGCCGGTGTTGAAAGCCACGCCCTGGCCGGTCGCGCGCACCCGGGTCGGAAACAGCTCCGGCAGATATTGCGGCAGCCAGCCGTAGAACGCCGCGGTGAACGCGCCGACGACGCCGACCATCAGCAGGAAGCTCAGGCTGTACTCCCGGTACGCGCGGAAAAGAATGCTGCAGACGATGAGCGAGCCGAGGCACAGCCCAAAGTAAACCGGCCGGCGGCCGAATTTCGCGCCGACGAAGGGCGCGATGAGGCAGCCGATAATCGCCCCAACCGCGGAAACCGCCTGGATGTAGGCCTTCACCTCGGGCTTCTTGCCGCCGGTCATCTGGTCGGCCCACAATGGGATCCATTGCACGATGCCCCACGTGACAATCAGCGCCACCGACGAGAAGAGGATCGCGAGCACGGTATGCCGCCATAACCGCCCCGAGAAAATCTCCCGCAGGGGTTTGCTCTGGCCTTCGCGCGCGACGGCCTTTTTCCATTGCTCCGACTCCGGCACGAAGAACGCGACAAGCAGCGTAAGCAACGCCGGCGCCGCGCCCACCAGCATGACCCAGCGCCAGGAGTCGCGCGTGACGTGAAACATGACGGCGATGAACGCGATGAGCACATAACCGAAGTTCGCCGCCGCGCCGATCAAGCCCGCCATGAGCGGCCGTTTGTCGTCGGGCCACGCTTCCATCACCAGCGCGACGCCGAGCGACCATTCCCCGCCCATGCCGAGCGCGGCGATGAACCGGAAAACCGCGAGGTGCCACGGGGCCTGCGCGAAATAGTTCAAGCCGGTGAACAACGAGTAAGCCAGGACGCTGAGGGTCATCGCGCGCACCCGACCGATCCGATCACCCAGCCACCCAAACACCAATCCGCCGGCCGCCGCGCCGAGGAGGAAGGTCGCCGTCACCCGCCCCATCCAGAGCTGCACGAAACTCTCGTCGACGATGCCCGCCGCCGCCTGGAACTCCTGCAGCGCCGGTCGCGCCACCAGCGGGAAGATGCCCATCTCGAGCCCGTCGAACATCCAGCCGAGAAACGCCGCCGCGAGCACGAACCCGAGGCGCTGGTGGGTTTGCGACGAGGCAGCCGAAGTGGGGCTCGGTGCAATTGGAGTAGCCATAAGAAATCAGCGCTGATGTGGAGCCCCACGGGTAACTTCGAGAATTCGTTTGTGGCAGCTACGAGCGTGAGCGAGTGGAACCGCCGATGGTCCACTCGCTCACGCTCGTGGCTACTTTTGCCGGTTATCTGTGGGACACCGAACTGGGTGGAGATGGTTGGGGCGCGAACGGCCCGCGCCCTCCGGGGCCCCGCATCGAAGTTTGCGGCAAAACGCGGGTCGCTCGTCGGCGCCCGATTTCATTTCTCCGACTCCAGGCGCACGACCGCAGGCTGGGCGTAACCATGCCAATAGGCGTCGATGCGCGCGCGGTCCGGCGCTCCGTCCGCCACGATGAACCGAAACCGCGCTGTGTACGGCCGCCCCGGCTCGATCGCGAAATCACCGAGCTGCTGTGGCACGAAAGACATGTAGGGCATGTTGGGATGCAGCCGCATCGTTTGTGGCGCGCGGAAATTTTCCGGGTGCCCGAGGATCGCCGTGCCGGCGATCCCGCCGTCGAGCTTGCCTCCGAGGTAACACCAGCGGCCGCGCGTGTCGTTGCCGGCAATCCGATCCGTCACGCCTTCCGCAGTGAGGAAAAGCGCCGCTTCGCCGGGGCCGTTCCATTCCGTCGCGCCGCGAAAACCAAAGCCGCCGTAATGATATTTCGGCAACACCAGCGGGTCGCCGGTCGCGCACTCCTGTTTCACCGCCAAGTCGAACATCCGGACCGGCGGCCCCGGCGTCGTCGTGACATCGTACGCCGTGACCGTCCACGTTTCATTCAGCGCGGTCACCGGCGTGGGCGCGGAGAGATCGATCATCTTCAATTGCGCGACGAATCCGCCCATGACCGGACCGCTGCCCGTGCGCTGCAGCGCGACGAATTCTTCCGCACCCGTCTTCGCACCCATGTTCCAGAAATCCGGCGAACGCCCCTGGAATTTCGTCTTCGTCCACGGCGTCCAGATTCCATGGTGATGCACATGGTTCGAGGGATAATCGTCGGTCACGATCTTGCCGGCCGGTGAAAACACCGGGTGAATGTAGCCGGCGCGTTTGAACTCCGGCTTGATATCCGGCCGCGGCACCGCGTCGCGATCCATCCGGAATTCGAACGCCGGTGCTCCGCCCACGAGCACGCGCAGGCGGCCGTCCTGCTTCTGCGTTTCGACGCCGCGATCGCTCACCAAGGCTCGGTCCGTTTCGCGCAGCGTCCAGGTGAGCGCCTCGCCGGCCTTCTGGAATGGCACGACGAAGGTGGCCGCATTTCCCTCCACCTGCACCTGCAGCCGGGTGTCTCCGGCCTGCAGCACGGGCCGCCGCGGTGCGTCCGCCGGCAGCCCAAAAACGACCACCATCCCCGCGCGGTCCACCTCGGCCGGTGCGGCGGTCACGTGGTAGTTTTTCGCGCACACCGGTGTTGCGCAAACCATCGCGGCGAGGAAGATCACGAGCTCACGTCCGGAAATAAACATGGGACTGGAAGCAACCGCGCTCACGAAGCCAGACGCGATTCAGACATGCAAGCCCGGCCACTCGGAGAAAGCACGTTCGCGTCAGGCGAACCGGTGGAGGCGAGGCGGCCCGACCCTATTCGTTGAACTCGTCGCGCTTCTTCGCCTTTTCGTCGGCGGCCTTCAAATCCGCCGCGGCCTGCGGATCAAGGGCGGCCTCGCGCTCGCGGACGCGGCGGTCCCGCGCGCGGAGATCCTCCTCGCGCTGCTCGAGCTCGATCTCCTTCTCCTGCTGAGCCTGCACCTTCTCGAACAGCTTCGTTTCGGACTCGTCGAGGAATTGCTCGCGCTCGCGCTGCGCCTGCTTCGCCTCCTTGAGACTTTCCTCCTGGCGCTCCAGCTCGGTGCGCAGCTGCTCCAGCGCCGCCCTCTCCTCGGGTGAGATCGCCTCCTGCGCCGGCGCCGGTTTTTTCGAGGCGGCCAGCAGTTTCTCGCGCGCCAGCAGCAGCGCCTCCATCTCCGCCAGATCCCGCTCGCGGTCGGCCAGCCGTGCTTCGGCCTCGGTCACCGCCCGCTCGCGATCCGCCAGCGCCAGCTCGAGCTGGCGCAGCGTTCTTTCCAACTCGGCCACCTTCGCCGATTCCGCCGCCGCCGCCGGACCCATGAAGGGTGCGCGGGTCGCCGTGACGATCGCCTTGATCGACTGGCGGGCCGCCGCGGAGGCCTCGGACACCTCGAACGGCGAGCGCGTGTGCGCCGGCCGGCGCCGCAACGACAAATTCGGTGCGGGCGCTGGTTTCGGGGCGGTCGGAAATTTGATCGGGCCGGGATCGGGCATGCAGAGACTACGGACGACGGGACTACAGGACGACAGGACAGACAAGCTAATCCACCAATCGGGTCGACGTACCGATTCAGTAGTCCGGTAGTCCGGTGGTCCGGTAGTCTGTAGTCTACTTCTTGAACCAGCCGAACAGTCCGCCCTTCTTCTTTTCCGGGGTCTGGGCCGCGGCTGGCTTCGCGACGCGCAGATGCGGCCGGAGGAGATCGGCGGCGCGTTTTTCCATTTGCGGATTATTCAGGGCGACGAAGTAACGCTCGAGGGAGGATGCGCCGGTCGCCAGTTCCTTCTCGAGCGTGACCAGCTCGTCCCGGAACCACGTGACGGCGAGTTCCGCGCGCGCGGGCCCATCGGGAAAACGCGCGGCCTGCGCCATCGCCTCGACCAGGTGCAGTCCCTTGTGGCCGCGGCGGAACGGCAACACCTCGGCCAGCGCCGCTTCGTCGACATGCGACAGGGCATTGAGCAGTTTCTTGAAATCGCCGCCCACGATCGTCTTTTGCGACATCTCCTGCGCCCGCAGCGCAAATTCGCCGAGCGTGTGCAATCCCTCGAGCTTGCAGAACTCGAGCGTGCCCGCATCGAGCGCGGTGAGCGTCATCGGGAAATTCTCCGGGATGTTCAGCTTCGCCAGATTCTTCAGGACCGGATTGTCGCGCTCGGAGGCCGCCTGCGTCTGCTCGACCATCTCGCCAAACGGGCTGTCGAACGCGAGGGTCTCCTTCAGGATGCCGACGAGTTGATCGATGCGGTCGGCCTTCTGCCCCTTGAGCTGCAGCATTTCGACGACTTCATCGAAGCTCAGGTCGATGTACTTGGCGGGGGTCTCGTCCTTGCCCTTGATCGGCCATTCCGGGCTGTCGAGATTTTGGGCCAGGCTGTTCAACGACGTATCGACCATGAGTGAAGACGCGAAGGCGGTGCGGACTTCATCCCAGTCTTTGGCGGTGGATTTCATGGAGTTGAAAACCAGCCTAGAGACCAAAGACCCGGGACCAAAGACCTAAATCCACGCCGGGCGGCGCCCGACGCCCCAGCGATCGCCGGATGAACATGGCCATCTTCGGGTCCGGTCCTTGATGCTTGGTCCTTGGTCTTTGGTCTCTCACGCGCCGTGCTGCACCAGTTCGCCGGCCAGCTTGCGATAATCGGTGATCACGTTGTCACCGCCCGGGCCGGCATCGGTCGCCTCGGCGCTGACGAGCAGCACCGGCAAGCCCAGCGCCACCGCCCGACGGACGACCATCGCATCGCGGATCTGCGTATCGAAAATCTTCGCACTCGGGGCGGCGCGTTTCGCGGATTTGAATTGGTTGAGCCGAAGCTGCATCCGCATCTTCGGCACCTCGATGTCCACGCCGGACTTGATCGAGTTGAAGATGATGCCGTGCACCTGGGACGGCAGGCCCATCGAGGCCTTGCGGAAGCTGGCGGAGAGCTGGTGAAACTTCAGGAGCTTTTCGACCAGCAGCGTGAAACCGATCAGGCTGAGCGCGTCGGGGTTGGCCGGCACGTAGATTTCGTTCGAGGAGAAGACGCCGCACTGCGAGGCGCGCAGGATGTTCGGCGGGCAGTCGAACAGGATGAAGTCGTAGTTCGGCTCGATGACTGCGAGCTGCTCGTAGAACACGAGGTAAGGCGGCCGCTTCGGGTCGCCGGTGAATTCGTTCTCCAGGTCAACGAGGTTGAAGGTCGTCGGCACGAGGTCGAGGCCGGGGAGGAGCTTCTCGCCGCCTTTGCCCTCGACGACATCCTTGATCACCAAATCCTTCACCTGCGCCTTGCCCGGTTCGAAAATCGAATAAATCGCGCCGTCCCCGGTCGCGTTAATCTTGTTCCAGCGCTCGAGCTTGAGCAGCCAGATGCTGGCGTTGGACTGCGTGTCAAAGTCGAACAGCAGGACGCGCTTGCCGAGTTTGGCCAGCGCCGCCGCCGTGTTGACGATGAGCGACGTCTTCCCGACGCCACCCTTGTAATTGATGAAACTTATTTTTCGCGCCATGCGTGAAGCCGTTGACAAGCAGGACTCGCCGCGCGTGAAGATGCGGACCGCTTTTCGGCTGCGCCAGACAAAAACAGGCGTCCGGGGTTTTACCAAAGTTTTTTCCGCGTGAACAAGACCGCCCTACGTGAGGCTATTTTGCAGGAACTCCGGCAGGAACTCTCCCGCCAGGCGGCGGCGGCGGAGCTGGCACGCGACGAGGCCATCAGCGAGGAGAGCCAGCCGGAGAACAAGTGGGATACCCACAGCCAGGAGGCGGCCTACCTCGCCGAAGGTCAGGCGAAGCTGGCGGCGGAGGTGGGCGAAAGTATCAAGCTTTACGAGACGCTGGCGCTGCCGGATTTCCAGCCCACGGACACGATTGCGCTCGGTGCCGTCGTCAGCCTGGGGGCCACCGCCAGTGATTCGCAGTCGACCGCCGCGACTTGGTACTTCCTTGGGCCGCGCGGTGGCGGGCTCGAATTGAAGATCGATGACCGCACCATTCTCGTGGTCACGCCGCAGTCGCCTCTCGGCCGACAACTTGTTGGCAAACAAGTGGGCGACATGGTCCAACCGCCGGGCCGCGGCACGCCACCGCTGCAGCGAATCGCGAGTGTGGAATAGACCGCCCGCCGCCGGTCAACCCGTGGAGTGCGCGGACCGGACGATTACCGCGGAACACGCGAAAAACCGCCAAGGCGTTTAACCGCGGAGTACGCGGATAACGCGGATGGCCGGGTTCTCCCGCCATCCGCGTGCTCCGCGTGTTCCGCGGTTGATCGATCGAATTCGGCGGTGGCTCGCGGTGGCGTTCAGTCGTTCAACGTGAAGACCACGGGCGCCGACATCCGAAACCGGACGATCTTGCCGTCGCGCCGGCCGGGTTCGAACACCCAGCGCGACACCGCGCGGAGAGTTGGTTCCTCGAAGATCCGGTTCGTCGAGCTCACGACGCGCGGATCGAGCACGCGCCCTTGCGCGTCGACGATGAATTCCACCACGACGTCGCCCGTGATCCCGGCTTGCTTGGCGGCGAAGGGATAGGCCGGCGTGGGTTGAAACCGCGTGTGCGGCGGTTGGTCGAGCCATTCCCTCGAGATGATCGAATCGATGTCTTTGCGGACGCCGGGAATCGCATCGATGTTGATCTTTATTCCGCCAGGATCGACGCCCGGCAGCATCGGCGGTGTTCGCGTAATGAATTCGTCCGGGTTCACGGGCACGGGCTTGGGCTCCGATCCGCGCGGCGGCGGGGGCTCGATGATCGTTTTCTTGTCGGATTTTGTTTCCTCGTTCGCTGCCGGCTCCGGCTCAACCTCCTTCGGCGACGAGATTCTGATCTCCGGCACGGGAGGACGTGTAACCGGCGGCGGGGAAATCCGCGGCGGTTTCGAAAATCCGAACAGCAAAGCCGCGTGCAGCGCGGCCGCGAAACTCACGGGTAATATATATTGGCGTTCCATATTTCCTCCGAAGAAAGCGTTCCTCCGTGATCACNCCGGACCTCGGGATTTATTAGAGTCCCGCGGTCAACCCGCGATTGGCGCGGACCCGNTGATTACCGCGAATCACGCGAAAAACCGCCAAGGCGTTTAACCGCGAAGTACGCGGAGCACGCGGATGGCCGGGTTCTCCGCCATCCGCGTGCTCCGCGTATTCCGCGGTTGATCGATCGAATTCGGCGGTGGCTCGCGGTGGCGTTCAGTCGTTCAACGTGAAAACCACGGGCGCCGACATCCGGAACCGGACGATCTCGCCGTCGCGCCGGCCGGGTTCGGTCAACCTGACCGCGCGCGCTCACCGGGGGAGGATCGAGCACGGTCAGGCTGACCGTGCTACGGCCGCGTTCGCCAGCGAGGTTTTGAAATGAGCTCACGTGAAAATTCCTCCGACCGCGCCAATCGTCGCCCGGGGCGGCGCGCGCACTTGTGCCCAACGGTCGGCTGCGCTTGGCTGCAAGGATGGATCAGCGTCTTCGGTTTATCGCGATGGCACTCCTCGCCGGGTTCGTCGGCCGCAGTATTCCGTGCGCCCGCGCGGACACTGTCATGCCGCCGACACTACAAGGCCCGAACCCCGACATGCTTTCCGGCGGGGTCTTCCAGGCGCGGGAAGCCGCCGGCCTCTTCGGGCCGGTGCCGCTGCGACCCCGCGCACGCGCCGGGTCCGCGGGAGCGAAGGGCCAGCCGCCCGCCGTGCTCGACGCCCGGGTGGGGCCCAACGTTCGGCTCAACGATGACCCCACCGATCTGCCCGCCGGGCAGCGCGGGCAGGCCGAGCCCCACATCGTCCGCAGCGCCACCAACCCTTCCGTGCTGCTGGCCACCTTTCAGGAGGGCCGGTTCTTCGACGCCGGCTCGCTCGATTGCGGCTACGGCGTGTCTCGCGACGGCGGGTTTACCTGGACGCGCGCGCTGATTCCCAACCTCACCTTCGTGAGCGGCGGCCGCTTCAACCGCGCCACCGATCCCGTCGCCGGCGCCGGTCCGCAGGGCGATCTCTACCTGCAGACGCTCGGCTCGGTCTCCGGGGCGTTCACAATCTCCGCCGTCGTCGTGAGCCGGTCGACCGACAATGGCGCGACCTGGTCCGCCCCCGTCACGGTGTTCGAGCCGCCGAACGCGCAGACGATGGCGGACAAGAACTGGCTCGCGGTGAACGACTATCCCGCCGGCACGCCGAATTCCGGCCGGCTCGTGTCGACGTGGACGACCTTCCTGAGCTCTCCCACCGGCGCGAACCTGAGCAATCCGATTGTCGCGTCGATCAGCGACGACCGCGGACTCACGTGGACGCCACCGGTCAACATCACGCCCGTCGGCTCGAGCAATCAGGGCACGCTGCCCTTGTTCCTCCCCGACGGATCGCTCGCGGTGGTCTACATCACCTTCGTCAATCCGAGCAATGTCGCGCTTTTCAACATCCTCTGCAAACGCTCGGTCGACGGCGGTCGCACCTTTCCGGATACTGCCGCCACCGTGTTGCCGATCGTCGCGGGCTGGGACGATCCCGACGTCCGCGACGGCGTCTTCCTGCCCGCCGCCTGCGTCGCGCGACAGTCCGGCGATCTCTTCGTCACCTACACCGCCGTCGTCAGCGGCACGCCGCGCGTGCTCGTGACCAAATCGACGGACCAGGGCGCCACGTGGTCGACGCCACCCTTTGTCGTCAGCGATAATCCAACCGGCATCAGCGTGATGAATCCGGCCATCACCGCCAGCGCGGACGGCCGCACGGTCGCGGTGGTCTTCATGGACAAGCGCAACGCGCCCGATCGGCGCAATTTCGTGGATCACTACGCCGCGCTGTCGTTCGACGGTGGCATCACCTGGCAGCCGAACATGCGGCTCTCGGACATCAGCAGCGACATTCGTTTCGCCGCCGGCACGTCGCGCGGTTTCATGCTGGGCGACTATCTCGGGGTGGCTCCGCCTTCGACAAACGAGCCCGCGGTGGCAGTCTGGTGCGACACGCGCACGGGCGATGCGGATCCTTTCACCGCCCGATTTCTACTGACCGAGCAGGCCGATTACGCGGCTTGGGCCAGGGTCCAGGCCATCACCGGCTCGCACCTCGATGATCAGGACGGCGATGGCGTGCCGAATTACCTCGAGTACGTCGCCGGCACGAATCCGCGCGTCGCGGAAACGGGCGACGATTTGGTGACGCGGGTGACCGCTCCGACCACGGTGGACGTGGCGTGGACGGAACGCGCTGCGGTGCAACTGACGTTTTCAGCTCAGGGCGTGGCGCCCACCAGCTGGCGTTTTTTCGAGGCTGGCGGGTTCGGACTCGCGGGCGTAGCCGGTGCCACGCTCCCCGCCGACCAGTTGCCCGATGTATCGCCAGGCCCAGGACGGGTGTGGCGAGGCGCGCGCATCACCGTCGAGGCCGGTGCGGCCGAAGTCTTCGCGCGGGCCTATCGGTATAGCGCCGGATTGCCCGTCAAGGCGTCAGCAGTGATCGCAACCACCCAAACGGACGCACGGGTGGTAAACCTTTCGACACGCGGCCGCAGCGGCAGCGGCGCGAGCCAGATGATCGTCGGTTTCGTCGTGGATGGCGGCTCGAAGTCGGTCCTGCTCCGCGCGATCGGGCCGACGCTCGCCCAGTTCGGCCCGCGGGGCGTGCTCGCCGATCCAAGACTGGAATTGATCTTCGGCTCCCTTGGCCAGTTGCAGGTGTTCAGCGTATCCAACGACGATTGGGCGACGTCGCCGGGCGTGAATGCCGCGTTGTTTAGCCGGCTCGGCGCATTTCCGCTGCCGGCCGCGAGCAAGGACGCGGCGATTTTCCAGACGCTCCCGCCGCGCGCCTATACCGCGATTGTTTCCGATCCGAGCAACA